>ENA-OSEY01001904-OSEY01001904.1-marine-metagenome-genome-assembly--contig:-NODE-1904-length-13915-cov-8.280171_pt1 | contig 13915 bp, 13 predicted proteins | sample MGYA00248465_ERZ534230 | MGnify/ENA primary metagenome ERZ534230 (study PRJEB26409, sample SAMN06344110) | marine metagenome | isolation source: Sea water from surface | place: Atlantic Ocean:Southern...
ATTTCAAAACAATTTATTTGTACAAATCCTGATTTAACTGTTCATAGAGGTAATATTGAGGAATTGTGCGCAGGTTCGATAGCAAAAGTCTTCGAAGAACTTGGAGGTAAAGTTTCATATTTTGGAAAACCTCATCCTGAAGTTTATAATCTATGCTTTAATAAAAAAGAAAAGGTTCTTGTGATAGGAGATAATTTAAGAACTGATATCAAAGGTGCAAACAATTTAAATTTAGATTGTATATTTATTACAGACGGGGTTCATAGAGATGAAATGAATAAAATTTCTGATTTAAATAAACTTTTAGAAATACACAATGTAAAAATTGATTTTTTTCAAAAAGAGCTAACCTGGTAATATGAAAACCTATAGTAACGCAAATTTAATAAGAAAACATCAAAAAGGTGTACTTGCAATTGGAAATTTTGATGGAATACATTTAGGTCATCAAAAAGTTATTCAAGATGCTAAAAAAAAGGCTATAAAAAATAAATTACCGTTTGGTATAATGACTTTTGAGCCAGTACCCGTAATGTTTTTTAATAAGAGAATTAAGAGTCACAGAATTAATTCTTTAAACCAAAAAATAAACCAATTTAAAAAATTTAAACTTGATTTTCTTATTATCATAAAATTTAACAAAAAATTTTCAAAATTATCGGCTGAGCAATTTATTGAAAAAATAATATTTAAAAAAACAAAATGTAAATACTTGTACGTTAGTAAAAATTTTAGATTTGGGTTCAAAAGAAAAGGAAGTACAAAAACACTCAAAAAATTTGAAAACAAGTTTAATTACAAAAATTTAATCACCAAACCTTTCAAAATGAATAAAAAAGTAATTTCTTCTACCTTAATTAGAAAAAAAATAAGAGAGGGAAAAATTAAAGAGGTAAATAAACTTCTTAATAGAAACTGGGTTGTGGATGGCAAGGTTATTAGAGGAAATAAAAGGGGTCGAAAAATTGGTTTTCCAACATGCAATCTTAAAATGGGAAATTATATAATTCCAAGACTTGGTGTCTATGCGGTAAAAGTAAAATCTAGTAATTTCAATAAAAAGGGTGTGGCTAATATTGGCTACAGACCCACTTTCAATGGTCAAAGTTTACTATTAGAAACAAATATCTTTGGAATTAATAAAAATTTATATAATAAAGTAATTAGCGTGAGTTTTAAAAAATTTATAAGAGGTGAGAAAAAATTTAAAGATGTTGAATATCTTAAAAAGCAAATAAAGATTGATATTAAACAGGCAAAAAAACAATAATGTCTAAAGACTCTTTACAATTACCTAAAACAGCTTTTTCTATGAAAGCTAGTTTGCCAACTAAGGAACCAGAAATTTTAAAAAAATGGGATCAAAACAAAATTTTTGAAAAATTAAGAAAAATTTCAAAAGGAAAAGAAAAATTTGTCCTACATGATGGCCCTCCGTATGCCAATGGTCATATACATATGGGAACTGCCCTTAATAAAATATTAAAAGATATGATTTCTCGCTTTCATCAAATGGATGGTAAAGATTCAATATACGTGCCCGGGTGGGATTGCCATGGATTACCCATAGAATGGAAAATCGAGGAGCAGTACAAAAAAAAGAAGAGAAATAAAGATGATGTCCCAATTAAAGATTTTAGACAAGAATGTAGAGAATTTGCAAAAAATTGGATTGATGTTCACATTAAAGAATTTAAAAGACTTGGCGTAGTCGGCGACTTTGAAAATTATTATTCCACGATGAGTTTTGAAGCAGAAGCTCAAATAGTCAGAGAGCTTGGAAAGTTTCTTTTAGATGGAAGTTTATACCAGGGTTTTAAGCCTGTTTTATGGTCAACAGTGGAAAAAACTGCATTGGCCGATGCTGAGGTCGAATATTTGGATCATACTTCAAATACAATTTACGTTGCTTTTAAGATTAAGTCATCCAAAAAAGACTATTTAAAAGATGCTAACGTAGTTATCTGGACTACGACTCCATGGACTATACCTGCAAATAAAGCTTTAGCATTTAATAGCAATATCGAATATTCCATTTTACAAATTGATCAGCTTGAAAACTTCAAGGAAAAGAAAATTGTAGTAGCAAAAAACTTGATTAATTCAATTGTAAAAGATTGTGAAATTAAAAACTACAAAGAACTTAAAACCTTTAAAGGCTCAGATTTCATAGGAGCTATTTGCAATCATCCATTTTTTAATATGAAATTTGACTATGATGTACCCATGCTAGATGCCCAGTTTGTTAATTTAGAACAAGGAACTGGAATTGTACACTGCGCCCCAAGCCATGGTCCTGATGATTTTAATTTATGTTTAAAGAATAATATTCCTTCACTCTATACTGTTGATAGTTCAGGACTTTATACTAACGAAATACCTTACTTTCAAAATACACATATTTTCAAAGCGGATAAAGTTGTGATTGAAAAATTAAAAGAGCAAAATAAATTACTTAAAGATGGAAAGTTAAACCATAGCTACCCACACTCATGGAGATCAAAAGCCCCTCTAATTTATAGGGCGACACCCCAATGGTTTATTTCAATGAAGCAAAATGATTTAAGATCTAAAGCGATAAAAGCTATCAATGAAACTACTTTTTACCCTAACAAAGGAAAAGAACGATTGTTATCTATGATCGAGGGAAGGCCAGATTGGTGTGTTTCGAGACAAAGGGTTTGGGGAGTACCATTACCAATTTTTATTAATAAAAAAACTCAAAAACCTTTAAGAGATCAAAAAGTTATAGATAGAATTGCTACAATTTACGAAAAACAAGGTTCAGACTGTTGGTTTTCAGATGATCCAAAAATTTTTCTCGGAGAAGATCATGATCCTGCTGATTATGAAAAATTGACTGATATTGTTGAGGTATGGTTTGATAGCGGTTCAACTCATAGTTTTGTTCTTGAAAAAAGAAAAGAATTAAAATGGCCAGCAGACATGTATTTAGAAGGATCCGATCAACATAGAGGCTGGTTTCATTCTTCGTTGTTAGAGTCATGTGGAACTAGGGGGAAAGCACCCTTTAAAAATATTTTATCGCATGGTTTTGTTGTAGACGGAAAAGGCCTAAAAATGTCAAAATCATTAGGCAATGTAATTTCCCCTGAAGATATTCTTAAAAACTATGGAGCAGATATACTTAGGCTTTGGGTTGCGGCTTCCGATTATGCTGAGGATATAAGAATTGACAAGACTATACTATCTCAACACGCAGAGTCTTATAGAAAAATTAGAAATACTTTTAGGTATCTGCTTGGAAATTTAAAAGATGAGTTTAATCCGCAAAATTTTCAAGAGATAAAATTCAAAGAATTTGATGAGTTGGAACAATTTATATTGCATAGATTATTCGAAATAGAAAAATCTTTTAAGGAAAATTTTTATAAATATAATTTCCATAAACTTTATAAAGAGCTAATAAATTTTTGTACTTTAGATCTATCGTCATTTTACTTTGATATTAGAAAAGATTCTCTTTATTGTGATAGTTTAAATTCAAAAAAAAGAAAAAATTGTGTAATTATTTTAAACATTATTTTAGAATGTCTTTTAAAATGGTTTGCTCCGATATTAGTCTTCACTTCAGAGGAAATTTATAGTTTGGTGGGAAATGAAAAAAATAGTATTCACGAGAAAAATTTTCCAATAATTCCAAAAGTTTGGGAAAATCCAAAATTAAATGAAAAATGGATAAATTTGTTCAAAATAAAACAAGCTGCAAATATAGCTATTGAGGAAAAAAGAGCAAAAAAAATAATAGGTTCTAGTCTAGAAGCTGACTTAACTATTTCTATTGATGAGAAAAATTTTAACTTTTTAGAGGGATTAGATTTAGCGGAATACTTCATTACCTCTAAGGCTGTAAAACAAAAAACTGATAAAAAAGATGATCTCAAAATTGAAGTAAAAAAAGCAGAAGGGTCTAAATGTCCTAGATGTTGGAAAATTTTAGAAACAAAATGCGATCGTTGTCAAAAAGTAAATATATAATGAATAAAGTTATTTTTTTAAAAGAAAACATTTTAATGTTTTTTCTAATTATTCTTGTTTTTTTTTTAGACAGGTACTCGAAAACCTTCATGCTTAGTAATTTAAATGAAAATCTCATTTACATAAATGATTTCATAAATTTTGATTTAATTTGGAACACTGGAATTGGATTTGGCTTTTTAAGTTCTAGCTCAAGCTTAATATATAATACTATTTCGGTAATAGTGGGAATAATTGTAATTGTTTTAATTTATATTTCATTAAAATCGGACAAGTTTGATAAAACGGCATTTTCTCTAATAATCGGTGGAGCACTTGGAAATTTTTATGATAGAATTTTTTTTAATGCTGTGCCAGATTTTATAGATATTCATTACGGTAATTTTCACTGGTTTACCTTCAATATCGCAGATATTTTTATTACAATTGGAGTTATATGTTTCATAACTAAAGGCTTTTTTGTAAAAGATAAGTAAATGAAAAAAATTTTAACAGCTTTATTTTTGCCTATAATCTTACTTTCTTGCACTAGCTTAGAGGAAGCTGGAAAAGTTTTAAGAAATGAAAAAATAAAGTCTACAGATGAATTTTTAGTAAAGAAAAAAGAACCATTAGTTTTACCCCCAGATTTTAATAAAATTCCTGAGCCAGGTTCTTTGTCTAAAAAAAAAGAGGACGAAAGTGAGGATAGAATTAAGAAAATTTTGAAGGCTCCGAGCACAAACGACACAAAAGAGAATAATTCATCTTCAGTTGAGGATACTATAATAGATAGAATACGTAAGTGAAAAATAATAAATTTATATTCAAGAACAACATATATCCAAAATATTTAAGCAAAAAATTATTAAATAAATTTAATAAAAAATATTCTGAAATTGAAAAAGAAGTTTCAACTCAAATTGATGAACCAGAGAACATTTACAATATTTTAAGTGAAAATTTCAGATTAAATTTCAAAATTAGAGATTTGGAAAAATTTAAAAAGTATCAAAATATTGCAATTATTGGAATGGGGGGTTCGGTTCTTGGATCTAATGCAATATTTAAATTTTTAGAAAATAAAATTAAAAAAAACTTATTTTTTTTTGATAATATTGATTATGAGAAAGTCCTAGATTTTAAAAAAAAAATAAACAAAAAATCTGTTCTTTTTATTGTAATTTCAAAATCAGGCAATACCATTGAAACCATTTCAAATTTCTTTTTTATAAAAAAAATAAAAAAAAATCAAAAAAATTTGATTTTAATTTCTGAAAAAAAAAATAATGTATTATTTGAAATATCAAAGAAATATAATTTATTTCATATTGAACATAAACATTTTATTGGGGGGAGATATTCAGTTTTGTCCGAAGTTGGTATTTTGCCAGCATATCTTATGGGAGTAAATATTTTCTCTTTCAGAAAAAATCTAAAAAATTTTTTTTTATCAATAAAAAGAACTTTTCTCAAAGAGAGCAGCGTTAAAATTGCTAATATAGTTTACCACAAAAAATTGAATAATCTTATATTTTTGAATTACTCACCAAGGTTAGAAAAATTTCTGTATTGGTGTCAGCAACTTATTGCTGAAAGTTTAGGAAAAAAAGGAAAGGGACTAATGCCTGTAATATCATCAGCCCCGAAAGACCACCATAGTGCGTTACAACTATACCTTGATGGACCAAAAGATAAATTATTTCATATTTTTAGCTTAGAGGAGAATACAAAAAAAAAAATTAAGGTAAAAAAAGTCTCTAAACATATAAATTATCTCCATAACAAAGATCTAATTGAAATTAGAAATGCACAAAAAGAAGCGTTAATAAAAACGCTTAAAAAAAATGAAATTCCTTTTAGGGAATTTAAAATAAAAAAATGTGATGAAGAAACTTTAGGTCAATTATTCTCTTATTTTATTTTAGAAACTTCTATTGTTGGAAAGATATTGGGTATTAACCCATTTGATCAACCAGCAGTCGAGCAAGTAAAAAAAATTACAAAAATTAATCTTAATTAAATTTGCCAAATATAATCTTAGAACGTCCATATTGACGTACCATTAAAATATTTAAAATTTCATCAAATTTATCATGAGTATTTTTTTCTCGATGAATGATAACAAGATGTTTGTTGTTGAAACATTTATTCTTATTTAATTTTTGTAGGACCTTAATAAAATCATTTTCCCTAAAAGGAGGGTCAAAAAAAAATAAATCATATTTATATTTAAAAAAATTATTTGTACTTTTTATCTCTTGATTGAAAACTTGCGCTTGGTTAACGATCGACAAATTAATTAAATTTTCTCTCAATAAATTAATTGTTTTTTGTTCTTTTTCAACAAAGGTTACATTTTCAGCCCCACGAGATATACACTCTATTCCAAAAGATCCAATACCTGAATATAAGTCTAATATTTTTGCTTTATTAATTTGGATTTCAATTTTGTTAGAGTGTTTCAAAATATTAAAAATATTTTCTTTTACTGAGTCTTTTAAAGGTCTAGTAATCTTTGATTTTATAAATTGTATTTGTCTACCTTTTAATTTACCACTTATTATCCTCATTTTAATTTATTATCTTCCAACCTATATCTTTTCTGAAAAAACCGGATTTCCAATTAATCTTTTTTATAATTTTAATTATTTCGTTTCTTACTTTAGCTAGATTATTTCCGATAGATGTAATATTGAGAACCCTTCCACCAACTGAATAAATCTTATTTTGGAAAAATTTTGTACCAGCATGAAAAATAAAACTATTTTTTCTTAATTTTAAATCGTTAAGATTATTAATTCTAATATTTTTTTTATACTTTCCCGGATAACCGTTTGAACATAAAACTATTGTCATACTTTTTTCTTTTCGCCATTTAATTTTAATATTTTTTAAGTTGTCATTAATGGTATTTTTGATAATTGAAACTAAATCAGTTTTTAATCTTGGTAATATTACTTGGCACTCTGGGTCTCCCATTCTCACATTATATTCTATTAAATAAGGCTCATTATTTTTTATCATTAAGCCTACGTATAAAATACCTTTGTAAGGTTGTTTTTTTTTCTTTAGCGCAGTTAAAGTTGGCTTAACAATTTTTTCAATAATTTTATTTTCTACTTCTTTATTTATGATAGGTGCTGGAGAATATGCGCCCATCCCCCCTGTATTGGGTCCTCTATCTTTTTCTCCTACACGTTTGTGATCTTGTGCTGTACCGAAAAATTTAAAATCATTTTTGTCCACGACCAAAAAATAGCTTGCTTCCTCGCCTTTAAGAAATTCCTCTAAAACAACCTTTTTTGAAGATTTAAACTTACCTTTAAAAATTTCATCCGAGATTTTTAATACTGCTTTTTTGTTTTTACAAATCGTTACACCCTTTCCAGCGGCAAGACCATCTGCTTTTACTACTATTGGAAATTTACTAATTTTTAAAAAATTTTTGACATGATTTAAAGACCTACAAATTTTAAAATTTGCAGTTGGAATTTTATTAGCTTTACATAAATTTTTCATAAATGCCTTTGACCCTTCTAATTTTGAAGCATATTTATTTGGTCCAAAAACTTTCACTTTTTTTTTATTTAGGAAGTCTACCAACCCTTTTACCAAAGGCTCTTCTGGTCCAATAACAACAATATCAATTTTATGAAACTTTATAAGTTTATAAATCTTATTAAAGTTCAGAATATCTACGTCAATATTTGTTGCTAAATCTGCGGTGCCAGCATTGCCTGGAAAACAAAAGATTTTTTTTGAGGACCGGGAATTAAACAGTTTTTGACATAAAGCATGTTCTCTACCTCCACTCCCTATTAATCCAATATTCATATTTGTTGATATAATGTATAATTTAAACATGAGTGAAAAAAAAGCTAAACTTCTTTTCAAACACAATTCTTTTGAGATTATCGAAGAGGGAGATTATGTCTTGTGTGCTGTTTCAGGAAAAAAAATTAAATTACAAGATTTAAATTATTGGAATGTAGATTTACAAGAAGCTTATTATTCTCCTATTGAGGTAGACAAAAAATACCAAAAATTAGATTAATAAACTATTTCCATCTATTATGAGTCCAAATCCATTGACTTGGATTTCTCACTACCATTTTTTCAAGAACTTCATTCAACTTTTGTGTTAGCTCTAGTTTATCATGAAAGTCTTCAGACTTTATCTCGTTTTGAAACTCTAATACAAATTTACTATTTGATTTTCGTTGAATAAAAACTGGAACAATTGATAATTTATATTTTAATGCTAGTTGAGCTGGAAGAGTAGTGGTTAAAGCTGGTTTCTTATAAAAATTGATTTTTTCTCCCTCACTTACTCTTTGATCAATCATCAAAGCAATACTAAAATCATTTTTTATGTATTCAATAGCATCTCTTACCCCATTCAATCCTTTTTTTATTTGATTCTTGCAAATAAACTTTTTCCTCAGAATTTCCATAAATGGATTTAAGAAAATGTTATTTAGCGGCCTATAGATTGTAGCTAATTTAATATTTCTTTTTGTTATTTCCATAGACATTAATTCAAAATTTGCAAAATGACCTGACACAAAGATCAAAGGCTTTTTCTTAGAGATTGCAACATTTAAATTTTCATCACCCTTAATCTCTATATGGGAAGAGTTTTTTCTAAAAGTATTTAAAAACATATACTCGATAAACGTCATTCCATAGTTTTTCCACATTTCTGATATAATTTGATTTTTATCAATATTTGGAACTTCTGAAGCAAAGATACTAAGATTTTTATCTATAATTTTTTTTGATTTGAAAGCAGGTGCAACTAACTTAAAAATTGTTGAGAACATAATTCTACTTAACTTAAGACCAATTAACTTTCCTATAATGAAAAATAAATAAACAATAATTGCTTGAAAAAAATATTTAAAAAATTTAATCATAAACATCTGAAACTAGCTTAATCAATTTTTCACAATTTTCAATTTTCAATATAATTTTAAGATATTTTATTTCATTAAAATTAAATTTTTTTATTTTGAAGTAATCTTTTTCAGTCATTACAATTTGAAGATTTCTTTCTTCTGCATATTTCACTATATTTACTATTTCTGACTTTTTAAACTGGTAGTGATCAGGGAAAATCATTTTTTTTTTTATTTCGAGACCTTCTTTAAGAAGTAAGTCAAAAAAGTTTTTAGGGTTTGCAATTCCTGCTACTGCTAATAGTTTCTTTTCCTTAAATTCATTTGAATTTACGGGATAATAATTTGAGTAAAAAATATTCAAGTTTTTATTATATTGTAAAATTTTTTGCTCGAATTCTAAACTTTTTTCTCCATTAATAATTACTACCTGTGCATCTTCAAGTGCGCCTAAACTCTCTCTTAAGGGACCCGAAGGAATAACCATCCCATTCCCAATTAATTGATTTTGGTTAAAACAAATTATATTTAAATCTTTTTTAATTTTATAATCTTGAAATCCATCGTCAAGAATGACTGAGTCATGAGATTTATTTTCAGCATCTAAAATAGCTTCGGATCTTTTTAAATTTACGGATAAATTTTTATAATGTTTTCTTATTAGATCATATTCATCTTCCTGATCTGCATAATATTTTCTCACAATGGAAGGCTTTTTTCCAATTTTAACTAATTCGTTAGCAATTAAAATAGCAGTAGGAGTTTTTCCTGTACCACCTAAGTATATATTTCCAATACAAATAACCGGTATGTTAAACTTTTCACTATTTACTAGTCTCTTCTTTAATACGATTATTAATTTTACTAAAATTGTAAAAGGCCAAAGAATTAAAGAAAATAAACTAATTTTTTGATCCCAAAATTTTGGCTTATTTATTCTCATTTATAAAAAGATTTATTTTTTCCATAGACTCATTAAGTATTTTTTGCTCAAGGTGCTTTACTAAAGAAATAAATGCTGAATTATTATCTTTTGGACTATTAAAATCTGATATTAAATTTTCTACTAACTCTCTATAATTATTCACTTGTTTAGAAACATTTTTTTGCGAAAGAAGCAAATATACGTCTTTAAAATTATAAATAAAGGGACCATGATAAATTTTACATCCCATTTTTGCAGCTTCAATAGGATTTTGGCCTCCTACGTTCTCTAATTTTTTAATTGTGGACTTTCCTATAAATACGCTTTTTGAATATTTGTAAAAATTTTGTAGTTTTCCAAATGAATTTACAATTACAACTTCTTTACTATTTAAAATTTCCTCATCAGAATTAAGTATTTGACACGTTAAATTAAATTTTTCTCCCATCTGCTTAATTCTTTTAACTCTTGAAATGTGTCTAGGAACAATGATTGTTTTAATATTTTCTATTTTTTTTCTTAGTTCTATATGAGTTTTTAAACAAAATTCATCTTCACCTTCATGTGTACTTGCAGCTAACCAGAATTTATTAAAATTTAAAAATTTATTATTATTATTTATAGATTGAGTTTTGTCCAAACTTTCACAAAATTTTAAATTTCCAAAATAAAATATATTTTTTGCATTTAAATTTTCAAGAAATTTTTTTGTTTCTTGATTTGAAACAAGACATAAGTTGAACAAACTAAAAATTGATCGAGCGGTTTTGGGAAAAAGACTCCATTTATCATAAGTTTTTCTTGTTATCCTAGCATTAATTATTCCTAAAGGAATTTTCTTTTGATTAGCTAGAAAAATTAAATTTGGCCAAATTTCTGAATCAACTAAAAATATAGCATCTGGTTTCCAAAGAGAAAGAAACTTTTTCATTAGAAAATTTACATCCAATGGTAAAAATCTATGTTTAGCATTTTTAAATTTTTTCAATTCTATATTTGCAAGATTTGCAGAACTTATAGTAAGAGTCGTTACAAGAAATTCAAAATTTTGATTTTTTTTTTCTAACTCATTGATAATTGGAAGAATGCTTTTCAATTCACCAATACTCGCTGCATGAAATAAAATTAATTTTGAGTTTTTACTTCTTTTTACGTTAAAGTTTGAAGGAAAAATTTTTTCTTTATATCTATTTTTATCTTCTTTGTTAATAATTTTTCTAAAAAAAATCAATATTATTAGCAAAGGATAAATTATTAAAGTTAAAGTCCCGTATAGGAGTCTCATCAAATTTATTTTAGTTGATTATGGTACAAAGATTTATATTCTTTGCAGTTATTTAACAAAAACTCATGCTTACCTGAGTCAACTACTTTACCATTTTTAAAAACGAAAATTTTATCAGAGTTGTGAATAGTTGAAAGTCTGTGAGCAATTACAATTGTTGTTTTATTTTTAATCAAATTATTTATTGCATTTTGAACTATTCTTTCTGACTCAGTATCTAACGAAGATGTAGCTTCATCTAGTAGTATTATTGAAGAGTTTTTTATTATTGCTCTTGCAATAGAAATTCTTTGCTTTTGCCCGCCCGATAGTTTGACTCCATTTTCTCCTACTCGAGTCTCATATCTCTCTGGTAGCTTATTAATAAATTCATCAGCAGCAGCAAATTTACATGCCATTTCTATTTCTTTCTGAGAGGCATCTGGATTAGCGTAGGATACATTTTTTTTTATCGTATCATCAAATAAAAAGATATCTTGACTAACTAAAGAGATATATTTTCTTACAGAATTAAGTTGAATTTTTTTTATATCTTGGCCATCAATTTGAACTTTACCGTTTTGCGGATCGTAAAATCTTGGTATTAAATTTATAATTGTACTTTTTCCTGCACCACTTTGTCCCACAAGAGCAGTTATCTTACCACCATCAAATTTTAAGTTAATATCTTTTACAGCTTTTTCATTAGTGGTCTCATATCTAAAATCAACATCTTTGAACTCTATATTACAGTCAGTGATTTTAAGTTTAGGCAAATTATTTTCATTTTTAATTTCTATTGGTTTATCAATAACTGTGAAAATTCTTTTAGCAGAAACAGAGCCTTGATGTATCGTCATATTGATAGTAGCAAGCGATCTTACAGGCTGATAAGCAAGCATCATTGCTGCTAAAAATGAAAAAAAATTGTTCACTTCTAACTCACCAGCGTTAATTAATTTTCCTGAGTAAAATATAAAACCAGCAATCATTATCCCTGTTAAAACCTCCATTATAGGCGTAGCTCTAATAAGAATAGTTGCAGCCCTGATATTTTTGTTTACTAACTGGGTAATGACCTCTTCAGAATTTTTCTTTTCATCGTCTTCTTTTTGATAAACTCTTATCATTTTCGAAGCTTTAAAAATGTCTGCTAATAAAGAAGTAAGCTTTCCAGATATTTCACTAGCTTGTAAAGTCGCTTTTCCCATTTTTTTCCCTAGGTTTTTTGCTAAACCTGCAGCTAAAGGTATCATGATCATAGCAAAAAGAGCCAACTTCCAGTTTTGGTAAAACATTAGCCCCACTAAAAACACTACAGAAAAGGAGTCTTTCATTAGATTTAACACCGCAGTACTTACTAGCTGATGTATTTGTCCGCAGTCGTACATTATATTGGAAATATACTTTCCTGAGTGTCTAGAGTCTAAAGTTTGAATATCTGAAAATAAAATTGACTTAGCTAATTTTTTTTGCATCTCACCTGAAATTTTTTGTCCAACCTTAATAATATTCAATCTTGCAAAATAAAGAGAAAGACCTTTTGCAGCAAAAGCGAATATAATTGCAATCGGGATTAACCAAGCTAAGGTTTGATCTTTTTCAACAAATATTTTTTTTACTGCAGGATCCAAAAGCCATGCAGTAGCTGAAGTCGATCCCGCTACAAGTATTGATAAAATTAAACAAAATAAAATTGTTTTGAGATGATATTTTACGTATTCTTTATAAAGCCTTTTAAGAATAATTTTTAATTCTTTTGTTTCCATTGTTTAAATCGAGTAAATTGATAAAAATAGTATTAAACCAGATAAATTATTAATTTTAAATGCCATAAGACAACTTTCTTGTTCCTCTTTTTTAAAAGTCTTTAATTGGTAAAAAAGACTTAGAGAGAATGCAAATAAAAAAAGAGTAAAAAAATTTATTCCTATTAATTCTAAAAATAAAAAGCTTAACAGTAAAACACTTATAAAATAACAACTACCAACAAAAAATTTGATATTTTTTTTGAATTTAATTGAGGTAGACTTAAGTCCTATAATTTCATCATCAGACATATCTTGCGCTCCGTAAATCGTGTCATAGCCCAATGTCCAAAATATGGCCGCTGTATATAAAGTTAAAATATTATATGAAATATCATAACCCATGGAGGTCCAGGACATAATTATTCCCCAATTAAAAGTAATTCCTAAAAATAATTGAGGCCAATAAGTAATTCTTTTCATAAAAGGATAGGAAAAAGCAAGAAGCATTGATCCTAATCCCAAAAAAATTGTAAATGTATTAAATTGTATAAGAATTAAAAAAGCAAAAAAGCATAAAAAAGCTACATAAAAAAAAGCATGATTAACCGAGATGATATTTGCTGCTAATGGTCTTTTCTTAGTTCTTTTTACTTTTTTATCAAAATCTTTATCCACAATATCATTGAATATACATCCAGCGCTTCTCATTAGTAATGAGCCAAAAAAAAATAAAATTAAGTAATAAAAATATATAGAATTATTTTGACTAAAACTCTTTGCGTAAGTTAACCCCCATGAACAAGGCCAAAACAAAAGCATAAAGCCTATAGGTTTGTTTAATCTAGTTAATTCTATGAATATCTTTAAATGCTTCATGAAATATTACTTGTAAATATCAAACACTATCTACATAATCAATTTGATTCGCTATGGATATTGATTACACAGTTGCAGCTTTAATGTTTCCTGCAATTCCTTTAATGATGACAATGTATAGTAATCGTTTTCATACTTTAAGCGCATTAATTAGACAACTGCACGACAAATTTACTTTTGAAAAAAAAGTTCCACCAGAGTTAGAAAAACAACTTCATGT
>ENA-OSEY01001905-OSEY01001905.1-marine-metagenome-genome-assembly--contig:-NODE-1905-length-13914-cov-4.649707_pt1 | contig 13914 bp, 9 predicted proteins | sample MGYA00248465_ERZ534230 | MGnify/ENA primary metagenome ERZ534230 (study PRJEB26409, sample SAMN06344110) | marine metagenome | isolation source: Sea water from surface | place: Atlantic Ocean:Southern...
GCTGCTGGTGCGACAGGTAATTTAGAATTAGGACCTTCAAGTGGTATTGGTATTACATTTAATGGTTCGACTGGTAACGCTGGTTACGCAGGTATCATAACTGCAACAACATTTAAAGGTGATGGTGACTTTGTAGAATTAGATGTAGATGGTCATACTAATTTAGATAACGTAAGCATCGCTGGAGTAACTACTTTTGCTGGCAATGCTAGATTTGATAGTACGATTACTGCTGGTGGTTCTACAGGTAATAACGGGCAATATTTAAAATCAACTGGTACTGGAGTTGCATGGGAAAATTATCCTGCTGCTAGAACTGCTACAACTTACACAGCCACCGCTGGTCAAACAACATTCTCTTTCAACTACAATGTTGGTTATCTTGATGTATTTGTAAATGGTGTTAAATTAACTGCATCAGAATTTACTGCTACAAATGGAACATCTGTCATCATAGCTGTATCTTTATTTGCAGGTGATACAGTTGATTTAGTTTCATATAACACAATAGTTTCTGGTTCAGGTGCTTTCTTAGCAAACTTAATTGAAGATTTAACACCTGAGTTAGGTGGTAACTTAAGTTTAAACAATAAAAATATCACTGGAACAGGAAATGTTAATGTAAATGGACAGGTAAATGCGACTACCTTCGTTGGTGATGGTTCAGGATTGACTGGTGTTGTTGGTTCTGGTTCTGGTATAATTGTAAAAGATAGTGGTGCGACAGTTGGTACTGCTGGAACTGTCAACTTTGGTACTCAATTAGAATTATCTACTATTTCTAATGCGAGTGTTACTGTAGGTGTTACCACAAATCAATTTAATGTAAATAATTTTGATTCAACTGGTATCTCTACATTTAGAGATATAGACGTAGATGGTCATACTGAATTAGATAATGTAAATGTATCTGGAGTAATAACTGCTACAACATTCTCAGGAACTTTATCTGGTAATGCATCTGGATTAAGTGGAACACCAAGTTTAGCTCTTTTAGATTTAGACGTAGATGGTCATACTGAATTAGATAATGTTAATGTATCTGGGGTAATAACTGCAACAACATATAAAGGTGCAATACAAGCAACTTCAGGAACATTCTCAAGTCACGTTGATGTTACAGGTGATCTTGATGTTGATGGTCATACAAATTTAGATAATCTAAGTGTCTCTGGTATTTCAACTTTCTCTGGAAATGTAGGTTTTGCAGCATCAATAGGTACTCCAACTAACGTTAATATAAATGTTGGTTCTAATGATGAACTACAGTTAAGATACAATGGTAATATTGGAACGCTTGACTTGTTTGACGATCAAGCATTTTGCATGGCAGTTAGAAGTGCTCATACATTAATTCTTAGAGCTAAATTTGGAATTAATACACCAGCATTAGGTGATGGTTATGGATTGAATATTGATGATGTTCGTTTTGGTCCTGCTACATCTGATTATGATATGGGAGGTTCCACTTTACCATTTGGAACTTTATTTGCAAAACAAGGAAATTTCACTGGTGTTTGTACAGCAGCATCTTTCGTAGGTGATGGTTCAGGATTAACAGGTGTAACTGCATCTGGTGTTGGTATTGAAATTAAGGATGGTGGTTCGATAGTAGGGACTGCAGGTACAATTGATTTTGGAACAGGTTTAGATGTTTCACCTGCCTCTGCTGGTATTGTAACAGTTACTTCTCCTTCCACAACAGCACTGAAAGATAGTGATGGTAATGTAAAGATTCAAGCACAGGCATCAGGTGCAATTCATTCTGGTATTTCTACATTTTCTGCTAATGCTAATGCTCTGAATGTTAATTGTGGTACTACAAATTCTGCTATAAACATTCAATATAATGGAAACACAAAAGGATCACTTATTCCTGAGAGTGATGGACTTGAAATAGGAGTGAACACAGGTGATAATATATTCATGCACCTCAATCAAAATGGTGGTAGCGATAGTGATTTCATAGTAAAGAGTAGTGGTAGTGAATTATTTAAAATTAATGGTGACACTGGTGTAGTTGTCTCTGGTATATGCACTGCTACTTCTTTCAGTGGTGATGGTAGTGGGTTAACTGGAGTAGCAGCTAACGTCGGTATTACAACTAATCTTACAGGATCATTTTCTTCATCTCCTGGTTCACCTTCAACAATTAATTCATTTGGATATAGTGCAGATGATAGAGTTGTTGAATATACAGTTCTCATTGAGCAGGGTTCTAATTTCCAAAGTCAGAAAGTTTTAGCGATGAGATCTGGAACAACAGTTCACTCAACTCAATTTGCAGTTATCTTTAGTAATAATTTGTTAGTACAATGTGATGCAACGATTAACAGTGGTAATTTGATATTGAGAGCTACACCTGAAACTGGAGTAACTGGAACGATATCTTATAGAGTAAAACGTGAGGTTATGTAATGTACAAATATACTCTCGCTGTAACGAGTCCTGAGTATTGGAATACAATTCACAATGCATTAATAGTTGATTCAAATGAAGATGGCATTCCAGATCGTAAAGTAACTTGCTCAGATCTAAAAGAACACAGTCCAACTCGTGGGACTTATTGGTTGACTGAAGAAGAAGCAACTGGTATATCAACTCATCCAAATGTAAAGTGGATTGAATTATCACCATCGGAATATCCTGATCTATATCCTCATCCTGAACTTGACTCAAAAAGATTTGGTAAAAATGTTAAGGTATATCGTGATTTAGATTTGAATGCACCACCTACAACTCCGACTTCTGCTGAAGAAAATAGAACCAACTGGGGAATGAAGAGAGTTGGAATTGCTACAAATGGAGATAGTTGGCCAAATGTTACAGGTAATCCAGCAGTTATCAATACTGATTTAGACTATAGTTTAACGGGAAAGAATGTAGATTTAATTATTCAGGATTCGGGTGTTTTACAATATCACCCTGAATTTATAGACTCTGATGGTAAATCAAGAGTTAGAGATATCATATTAGATGGACCTTATTATATTGATCCAACATATTTTAACAATAACAATTACACATATACAAAACCAGATGGCAGAACAGGGATAACAACTGCGTCTGCACATTCTTGGTGGGAAATCTCTAGTAATCGTTCTAATGCTTTTCAATCATTAGGAGTCATTGCAATACCAAATAATTATACAGAGGCAAATGCTCTGGGTATTGGTGGAACCTCACACACAATGACAAGTTCTCATGGTACTGCTTGTGCAAGTTTATCAGCTGGTAAAAATTATGGATTAGCATTTGAAGCAAACATATGGACAGTATCTATTTTTTCTCCTGCAGATCTTAATACAGAATTGTGTTATGATGCACTCAAATTATTTCATCAGAATAAACCTATAAACACTGCAACTGGTAAAAAAAATCCTACTGTTGTGAATGGTAGTTGGGGTTATTATGGTGGATTTAATTCAAATACAAATGTTTCTTATAGTTTTGCAGGTTCAACAGGTTCATTTACAGGATATACTTCAAGTAGCACTGGAGTACAAGCATTAGCATATGGATTAAGAGGAGGTCTATTTTATAATCGTCAGTTTGCAACTTCATCAAGAACTAGCTCTCTTGATACTGCTGGTGATGAAATGTCAGATGCGGGAGTAATATTTGTTACCTCTGCAGGAAATAATAATCAAAGATTAGGTATTGGATTAACTGATCCACATCTTAATGATTTCTTGACCACTTTAAATGGTGGTGAAAGTAGACCAGGTTTTCCTGGTGAAACTGCTGTAAGTGGATGTCCATCAGGACATCGAAATTGGATTCATCCACAGAATGTAGGATATGATAATGTTCAAGATTATCATCCTACAATATGTGTTGGTGCAATGGACGAATTTATAGATAGTGGTTATCAAGAAAGAAAGGCACAATATTCAAATAACGGACCTGGTGTAGATATATGGGCACCTGCAGATGAACTTATAGCTGCTGGAATGAGAGCTGCAAATGGTGATAGATTATCTTTCGATACAAATTATAGTCGATACAATTCAGATTTTGTTGATATGTATTTTAACGGAACTTCTGCTGCTGCTCCTGTTGTTACTGGTGTAGTTGCTTTATTTCTGGAAAGTAAACCAGATGCTACATCAGCAGAGGTGAAAGATTATTTAAAGGTTAATGCATCACAAATGCTTCCAAGTACTCAATGGATAGATGCATATCCTGATAGTACAAATGCAAATTATTGGAGAGGAGAATTCAATAATCGAGGTGCTGCGAATCGAGTATTATTTGATCCAACTGCTTCAGATGCTAGACCAACGTTCGCTAATGTTTCTGGTGGTGAAAATATTATTACAAGTGGATTAGTTCTTAATTTAGACGGTAATAATTATACAAGTGGTACTACTTGGACTGATACAAGTGGACAGGGTAATAATGTAACTTTAGTTAATGGTGTTGGTTATAGCAGTGATAATGGAGGATATTTAATATTTGATGGTACGAACGATTATGCAACTTTTAATCCTGGAGGTGATATTGCTTTTGGCACGGGACAATTTGCTATTGAAATCTGGACAGATTTTGTTGGTGGAGATGCTTTTAATATAATAGATACACGAAATACCAGTCAAAACATAAGTAATTGGTCTTTTTATATGGAAACATTTGAGAAACTAAATTTTCATACTGGATCTCAAAGTTACTTTTCCAACGATGCGTCTATGCCAACTTGGAGCACTGGAAATAATGGATGGAATCATATTGTTCTTACTAGAGAGGGAACTGGTTCTAATCAATTTAAAGCATATATTAATGGTCAATATAAATCTGCTGTAACTGATACAACCAATTACAGTAATAGTTCTACTGAGGTATCAATAGCTCGTAGACATAGTGCATTAGGAGGTGATTACTTTTTTATGGATGCTAAAATTTCTCAATTAAGAATTTATAAAGGAAAGGCACTCTCATCCTCAGAAGTATTACAAAATTATGATGCAATGAAAGGTAGGTTTGAGAGTAAACCTTTAATAGTTTCAGGTGTATCATATACACTATCATAAATAATCAAAAAGTAATATGGCAGAGAAGAGTTTTGGTGTAAAGGAGGTTAATCTGATTGGTGCTTCAGGTACACCTACAATTACAAGTCCTAATAATTTAAATTTAAATGCTATAAATGTTGCAATTAGCACAAACGTCAGCATTGGTGGAACTCTTTCTGTATCTGGAAACCTATCTATAGGTGGAACATTAACATATGAAGATGTAACTAATGTTGATGTTGTTGGAGTTTCAACTTTTAATGATACTGTTAATATAGTACAAAATAAAAATTTAAAATTTGCTGGTAATAGTGGAGGATTAATATATTCAGATGGAAGTAATTTAATACTTGAAGGAACAAATGCATCAGGTCAAACTTATATTAGGGGTGGAGGTTCATTAATTCTATCTGGTGGACAAGTTGGAAGTCATCAATCTACAATAGTGGTTGATAAGTCAGGTGGTAATGGATATTGCCAGTTAATGTATGGTGGTAATACTAAACTACAAACAACAAGCACGGGTATTGAAGTTACGGGTTCTGTAAGTGTAAATGGTACACCAATAGGTTCTGCTCCATCTAACTCTGATATTCAGGTTGTATTCACTGTCACTGCAAACGGTTCATCTGCATATCGTTTTTCTGGTAATGGTGTTGAAAGTTCTGCGGACGATCCAGAATTGTATTTGATAAGAGGAATAAAATATCGTTTTATAAACAATTCTGGTGGTAATCATCCATTTAAGATTAGAACCTATGCTGATGCTGCAACGAATAGTGACGTATACAATTATAATACAGGTGTAACTGGTAATGGAAACACATCTGGTAATATAGATTTTAATGTTCCTTATAACTCTCCAGCAGTTTTATATTATCAGTGTAGTAATCATCCTGGTATGTTTGGTAAAATTTATATTCGTGGTGCGGGTGGACAAAATGATAATGTAGGTTTCACAACTTTTTCTCAAGGTATTGACATTGATGATGCTGCTGCCTCTCAAAAATGGACAATTGTTAATAATTCTGCAAATACATTACGTTTTATGCGTGGTACAACTACAGATTTTTCTTTTGGACCTAATGGACAGTTAGGACTTGGTGGATGGGCTGCAGGTGCTTATGGAGAAGAAGGTCAGGTTGCTGTAAGTAACTCATCAAGTGGAGGTTCTCCAGAGTGGGGTTCTGCATTATACTATCCTACATCATATAATAATTATGATCCAACTGGTGTTAATGGATTTATTAATAATACTTTTCCTAGTTGGATTTCAAAAGTAACAGTTCTTTGGCACGAATTAAGTTTAAATGGTACTAATCAAGTTTTATTTCAATTTCGCAATGCTTCTGGAGATATAACATCTGGATATAACAGTTGTTCTCGTAGTTCTACAGGTAGTACATCATATAATAATACAAGTGGGTTTGTGATTGGATCTAATTCTGCTGCTCATGTATATTCAGGAAAAATGGAAATACAAAGAGTTGCTAGTTTAAAATGGGTTGAAACTCATACTTTACTTAAAACGACTACTTCTGGATCATCTAATGAATTAAGACATGGTGGTGGTCATTTGACTATAAGTAATACAATACCTACAGGATGGGTTATATCAGCATCAGGATCAAATAATTTTGATGGAAATACTCGTGTTACAGTATTTTATCAATAATCATACACAATATAAATAATCAAAAAGTATAATGGCAAATCCGAGAGAATTATCGCAGGTAGGTGGATTAGTAACAGTCAACGATTCGACTGGTCAAGTTGGTATTGCGAATTCTGTTGGAATTAATACTTCAGCTCCAACAGGTTCATACGCTATGGATGTTCATGGAGTCATAAATAGCAGTACCGATGTGCAAATAGGTGGTGTTTCTGTTCTTTCATCAGGAGGAGTAACAGTTGACGATGCTACCGCTCTTGCAATCGCTTTAGGATAATTATTCAAAATGGCAAATACCTTTAAATTAAAAACAAAAGCGAGCGTGGGAATCACGACTGAAAATATTTACGTAGTTCCGACCTCTACAACTACAGTTGTGATTGGTATTACAATAGCAAATATTACAGGTGCAGGATGTTTGGTAGGAGTAGGAATAACAAGACCCTCTGCTGATGATGTAAGTGTATTAAAAAATGTTCCAATTCCTCAAGGAACATCATTAGAATTTATGGCAGGTAATAAAGTTGTATTAGAAGCAGCAGATACTTTAACAGTAAGTAGTGATACGAATGGTGGTGTTGATGTAGCACTTACAATTATGGAGCAAACATAAATGGCACTAACCCGAATTACGAAGGGTGTCATAAAACCCAATGAAAATTACGATACACATAATATAAATTCTACTGGTATCATAACTGCCACTGCTTTAGATATTAGTGGTAATGCTTCGATTGCTGGAGTTCTTACATATGAAGATGTAACCAGTATTGATTCTGTTGGTATAATTACTGCACAAAATGGTCTTCACGTACTTAATGGATATGTCGGTATCGGAACTGCTTTTCCAGGCGAAGCTTTAGATATAAATTCCAAAACAAATTCACGGGCTATAAGAGTTTATTCAGAAGGTTCAAGTAGTACTTCAAAGTTAGTATTAAGGACAGGTGATAATGGAACTAGTAAAATACATTTTGGAGATACCTCTGATATTGATACTGGTGAGATAAGATATCGAAACAATGGTGATATAATGTCTTTCCATGTTGATGCTAATAGTGAAAGACTTACCCTCGATTCCGATAGACTTATAATTGGTGAGAATCTTAGTAATAATCAACCCACATATAATTCATCAACAACATTAGTTACTACTCATACAAATAATCCAGGTGCTTGGAATGCAATCGCAATTATAAGTGGAAATACCACGGGTGCTTCATTTTTAAAATTTGGTGATAGGGATGATGAAGATGTTTCTCAAATTGGACATTATAATGATGATAATTCACTACGTTTTTATACGAATGGAGCTAATGAAAGACTTCGCATCTCATCTGATGGTAAGGTATCTATCGGTACTCAAAATGTTGATCAGGGTGTTCTTCAAGTAAATGGTGACATCACTGCAAAACTACGACACGGTTCAAGTGATATGTATGGAATGCTTGCAGGAAGAAAATTTGATGGCACCAGTGCGATGGGTGGTTATGCAATAAGATATGCTTCTGGATATGAGTCACCTTGGATTGTTGGTTATAATGCTGGTTCTAGTTACAACAATCAGATAACGTTTGGTTCAATGACCACATCTGATAGAAGTTTGGAAACTGGTGTTCAGAAGAGAATGGTCATTGATATGGCATCAGGTAAAGTTGGTATTTCAAGTGATACTCCAGCAGAAAGGTTTGATGTTGCTGGATCTATAAATGCTGGTGGAGAAACTGCTCCTGTATTAAAAATACATAATGAGCAGGGAAATTATGTCCATGCATTTAAGCATTATTTTGATGTATTTAAAGGTGCTGGATCTGGAACTTCTATTACTAGAACTATCGTAGCTATTACTATAAACGAGAATTTTCATCAGGCTATTTTTGAAATTACATATGGTACTCGTCTTCAAGCAGTTTCAGACGCACATGTTCGACCTAATAAAATTATTTTTGGTGTAAACAGATTTAATAGTGGTAACTCAGTTAATGTTACTAAAACTATCGTTGAACAACATTCTGAAGCAGCGACTCATTGTGATGCGAATATTGTTACAATATCAACATCTCCATTTGTATATCATCTACGATTAGATTTTAGTTCCACTCCTAATGTGTCATCTGGTGCTGGTGGTTGGGTAGAGGCTTGTAATATTATAGGAGCTACTTTCCACGATGTAAATGTTTATTATGGTGTTAGAGATTAATATTATGGTTAAGAAATAACATTACTATCTAAATAACTAAAAAAAATAAGTAACATGGCACTTGTAGAACTAACAAAGATAGATGGTGTTGGTATTCATACCCTGAGTAATATCAATTCTCATAATATTAACTCTACAGGCATAATTACTGCAATTAATTTTGCAAAGGCAGATGGTTCCAGTTTAGGTGGTGTTGAATCTGACTCTGACCAAAATACTGTCGGTGGTACTGGTGCTGGTGCAAATTTAACTGCTTCTTCAGACCAGAATACTTTGTTTGGATATGAAGCTGGAAATGATATATCATCTGGAGATTATAATACTTGTATAGGACATCAAGCTGGAGATAATTTATATGGAGGAGATCAAAATACAGCTGTAGGTAAAAATGCTTTAGGATTTGAATATAATGGAGACAGTAATGTTGCTATTGGATATGACGCTTTACTTGTTGCGAGAGGTACTAATCACACTACAGCTATAGGAAGACGTTCAGGTCGATTTTTATCATCTGGAAATGAAAACATACTTCTTGGATCTGGTGCTGGTGGTTCAACTACATCAGCCGTATCTTTAACAAGTGGTTCAAATAATATAATTATTGGTTATGAAACATTACCAAGTGCAACTGCAGTATCTAATGAAATAACTTTAGGTAATGCTAATATAACCAAATTAAGAATACCTGGATTAAATAGTTTTGAAATAAGTGATGCTGGAGTATTGAGTGGTACAGCATCTGCTGCAACTAGTGCGAGTGGATTTAGAAATGTGACAGTATCTACATCAAGTCCAAGTGGAGGTAGTGATGGAGATGTATGGATTAAATATAGCTGATCTAAATATGATTATAGTGGAGGATAATTAATGGCTATTTGGTACGTCGATTTCGAGGGTGAAGCTGGCACTGGGGATGGTACGTCTTTTGCTAATAGAGCTAGAAGTATAAAGGCATTATATAATATTGCAAGTGAGAGAGATAATGGAACAAATGATAGTAGTGGTGGTAGTAATGGTGCAAATAGTATAGCACAAACAGATGAAATAAGAGTTAAAAAATCTCCTGATCCAACTTCAATGGGTGCAGGACAGGTATGGAAAGATGTTGCCTCTGGAGATTCATCCAAAACAATCAATGGCACTGCACAAATTACATACAGCACTACGAAAGGACAGACAAATATTCAATTAAACCATCATAGTCTGGAAACTGGTGATTGGATTAAATTTTTTAATAATAGTAATACGAATGCTTACATAAATGGATTTTGGAAAATTACTAAAGTTGATAATAATAATTTTAAATTAGATGAATATAAAGCAAATTCTTCTGTAAGTTCAACTGGTTCTGGGGGAAATGTATATGAAGAATCAGGTAATATAATAGAACTTGATAATAAATTAATTGAGGAAGTTGCGTTTTGTTCAAGAAAGGCTGAAGCTTCAGCCATAACACTGATGACACCACAAACTAATGTCAATGTGTATCCTTCCTCTAACGATAATGTATCAAACTCTGAGAATTATTGGGGTTATAGTAGTCAAAATTATAATGGTGCTGCAAGAATAAATCCAGAAAGTGGCAATAAGATTGTCTTAACTAGTAGTTTTACGGGGACTGGTAAAGCAGCACATATGCAATTACCATCTACATTAGATCTTAGTGCATATCAACAAATTTCTCTACAAATGTTTTTTAGAGATGGTGATAGAATGTATAATACTTATGAGACTAATCCAACTTACATAACACAGGGATTTAGTCTTCGTTTATGTAGTGATAATAATGGAGACACAACCGTACATACTATCCCTCTTAATTATTATAAAATTCGTAGTAATTATAGACTTACACAAATAGTAAAAGATTTTGGAACTAATTTAAGTAATAATATAAATTCAATAGCGATTTATGTTGATACAGCTAGAAACAACACAAGAACCTTTGATATTGGTAATATTATTGCTTGTAAAAACTCTAGCAGTGCAGATGCTTTAACACATGATGATCTAGTAGGATTACATACTGCAGCAGCTCCACAATGGTATAATATTAATGCAATATGGAATGCTAATGGTAAAACTATTATAAAATGTGAGGAGGGATCTGATGAAGTACTGGGTTATTCAGGTCTTGATAAGAGAGGTATTACTCCAAGATATTGGCCACAAAGTTATAATGCAAATGTAGCAGGTAATACTTCAACAACTATCTACAGAAGAAAAAAGTTTTGGTTCCAGATGTATGCGTTGAACTTCAATCAAAGTAGTACCGCATCTCAGTTTCTGAGAATAGGAGCAAATAACCATCCGTTAATTATTTCAGGTGGTTGGAATGCTACAGACATGTCTACAAAAACAGCGGGAGATATAACTTGTATAGATGCAGCAACCTGCGAATTGGGAAATGCTTATATCTGGTCTTGTAATGGTACGCATTCAGGTGGTAGTGGTGGTGGATACCACGCTGATGGAGAGGATAAAAGATTTCATTTTGAGGATTTCTATCTTACAAGATTTTACGGTTATTGGCAATTTTATAGACGTTCATTCTCAATGTTAAATGTAGGAGTACATAACTGGCTTACTGGTTTTTACTTTTATTTTACATATGGTATTAAAAAATGTGGTTTAACCTGTTTATCTGGATTTAGTGATTCTTATACAAGTTATCATGGTATTAATTTTGGATTGCATTCACAAGGTGCTGGATTGAGTAACGCCACTTTCTTAACTAACAGCGATGGATCATATCATAGTACATATGATCACACTACAAGATATATTAAATGGGCTGCTGGAGCATATAATCAAATTGTAAAGATTGGATATGGTTCTGGATCCGTACAAATTGATAACGTTAGATTTTCGGTTATAAATTGTGAACATAGTAGAAGAGATGGTGGATTATCTATTTCAACGGGTCCAAGTTCTAGAGTGCAAATAGATGAATGTAAAGTTGGGTATTGTGATTACAAAGGCAATACACAATCTCACTTAAATTTATATTGTGATCCTTTAGCACCTGTATATATTGGTAACTTGACAACTACTTTATGTTATTCTGGTTTTCGTATAAGTAATCAAGGATATCTAGACATCCAAAATTGGACTGATGAAGATTTTGGTGTCAAATCAAATAGTACGTATTATCGAGGGGAAGGTTACTGGTCATATGGTTATGCATGTCAGGTTTACGAAAATAAATCAACAGTAGTTTGTCATGATGGTTATGTTGACAGACAACCAATTTTTTATAATGACTCTCGTTTCTTTGCTGAGAGTTTATATGTCAATAATAGCAGTGGAATTTATAATCATTCGGGCACTGTAGAATTAAAAGATCATATGAATATATCTGGTAATAATTATAAAATGTTTGGTAATGCAAATGTATATGGAGATACAAGCGTAAGAAGAACAAACAGCGGTTATTCATTAAAATTTGAAAATAATCATTCAACTGGTGGAGATTTAAAATTGGCAACTATCATATTCAATGGTGGATCACAAGTTACTGTAAAAGTGTATATGAGAAAAACACATCAGGGCATGTATGGTACGTTTGCTTGCAAAAACTTTACTATAAGTTCTGGTATGCAATCACAGTCTTTGACTGACACAGAGTATAATACAACTAACACAAATCAATGGCTTGAAAAAACTATAACATTTACTCCTTCTGCTGCTGGTTCTTGTGAAATATATTTTCATACAAAAGGTAGTGAAGGAACTGGTCATTATATTTATCTTGATGATCTATCAGTTACACAGGCGTAATTATGTCAAACATTATTAGTAGTATTAAAAAATTTCCTCACGGATACGTTTATACAATTGTCGTAGAGGAGGTTGAAATTCCCCCACTAACCAATGAAATTATTAGTTTTACATTTCCAACAGATTCAGTTACACAAGAAGTAATCGATGAGAAGGTTGATGATTGGAAAAAACATATGAAACATAAAACGGAGAATGGTTTCTAATGGCTGGACAGGTTTATGTAAAAGTTGGAGGAGTGTGGAAGGAGGCAGATGATTATTATGTCAAAGTTGGTGGTGTTTGGAAAACAGGCACAGAGATTCATGCTAAAGTAAGTTCTACTTGGGAAGGTGGAGCATCAGGTGCTTCTGGAGGATTGCCAACAAAAGAACAAATACTAGGATTTGATATAATGGGTTTTGCAGTTCCAATTACAGATGGAGTGATTGATACTAAGTCTAGCGTGAATTCAATGGGATTTGATGTCATAGGTTTCTCTGTACCAATAGCAGGAGGTATGCAATCTCCATAATGGTGGTTCTGGTGCTGTTTGCATCAAATGAATAATAAATAACTAAAAAAGAAATAATGGCATTTACAAGAGTACTTGGTCCAGGTATTCATACCGAAGCAGATATTAAAACTAACAGTATTAATGCTACAGGCATAATTACTGCTACTGGTGGTTTCGATGGCCCATTTACAAAACTAAATGTCACTGGTGATGCTATTGTTGGTGGTGCTCTTACTGTTGGTGGAGTTATAACTTATGAAGATGTAACTAATATAGATGCGATTGGTGTTATAACTGCACGAAGTGGAATCGATGTTAATGGAGATTTAGATGTAGATGGTCATACAAACTTAGACAATGTTAGCATCGCTGGTGTCACAACTTTTTCAAACCCTATAAGTGTTGCTGCTACAGCACATTTTAATAATCAATCACTTTTCTTTGGTCCAGTTCTTAACACTGGTGAAATTTCGATTAGCTTAGTGGATAATGGCATTGCTGCTACATTTGACCATAATGATACGAGTGGACTAGGATTTTTCCTTAGAAGTGGTGGTGATTTGTATCTACTTGCCGATCATAAAACTAACACAAACTCTAACGGTGATGGATATGGATTAGTTATAAAAGAAGGTACATATGGTATAGGTTCTTCACTTGGCGGTAGTATAATACCTTCTCATGATTATAAACCACAATTAGGACTTAGCAATCGAAGGTTTGGAACTATATTTGCAGACCAAGGAAATTTCAG
>ENA-OSEY01001906-OSEY01001906.1-marine-metagenome-genome-assembly--contig:-NODE-1906-length-13913-cov-7.739737_pt1 | contig 13913 bp, 12 predicted proteins | sample MGYA00248465_ERZ534230 | MGnify/ENA primary metagenome ERZ534230 (study PRJEB26409, sample SAMN06344110) | marine metagenome | isolation source: Sea water from surface | place: Atlantic Ocean:Southern...
CTTTTACTAAGTATAAAACATTCAAAGCATAAAGCTATAAATTGGCGCGTTTTTACTATATTTTTTTTATTTGTTTTTTAGCCTCAAGAGCTTTCGCTGTTGAGCCCTCTGAAATTTTAAGCGATGCAAAATTAGAGGATAGAGCTAGAAATTTGAGTTCGAACATCCGTTGTCTAGTTTGTCAGAATGAAAACATAGATAGTTCTGAGTCAGAGTTTGCTAAAGATCTTCGCCTCTTTATTCGGGAGCAGTTAGTTGAAGGTCGCACGGATGACGAGATTGAGGAATTTTTAGTATCAAAATACGGTGCCTACATTCTATTTAAGCCTGTGTTTGCAAGCTATAATATTTTTTTATATCTCTTTGGTCCATTTATTTTTATATTTAGTTTCATTATGATTTTAATTGTTTTTTTTAACTCAAAGAAAGGTAACTAGGCCTGTGATCAACAAAAAAAGTAAAATTTTTAAAGGCGATGTTTATTGCGATGAAAAAGGTTTGATCTTTGAGGCTTATAACATAGAGAATATTGATTCTAGCTCTTGTAGGGTTATATTTTTCGATTGGCTTATTTCTCTGGATCAAAGCATTGATCAAGGTGAAGCTATTACTGAATTGCTAAAAGCTTACTCGTCAAGTTTTCCTAATCACCCCATGACAGAATTATTAATTGAGGGGCTAAAAAAAAATTTGGGAATAAGACGGAAAAGAAGAGTTAAAAACTCAAAAGGAGCTATTTTATAAAAACCGGTCTTGATGAGGTGCTGAGTTTCTCGCAATACGCATAACCGTCTTCTGAAAATTCATTAACTTTTGCATACTCTTTAATTTTATTCTTAATCACATAATTTGCCATCATTCCTCTTGCTCTTTTTGAGAGTATACCAATTGTTTTCAATTCTCCGTTTTTCTTTGTCTTAAATGTTGGGGTAACTAACTTGCAACCTAGTTTATTGAAATTGAGTACCTTTGAATACTCTTCTGAAGCAAGATTAAGTATCCCATTTTTGTTTTTCTCTATCCTCTTTTTTATGAATTCAAACAGTGGGTCCATCCAAAATTCATAAAGTGACTTGTATCCATTGAAGTCAATTTTTGTTCCCATCTCAAATCGATAGGGTTGAATTCCATCAAGAGGCTTTAGCACTCCGTATAGTCCAGAAATAATTAATAAATTTTGCTGTGCAAAAAGCAAATCATCTTGTGTAAAGGTTTCGGCTTTCAGGCCAACATAAGTATCTCCTTTAAAAGTGTAAATTGCTTGTGTTGTTGCATTTGAGCTTGGTCTATTTTGAAATTTTTGAAACCGATCAAAGTTAAGCTGAGCCAAAGAGGAACTGATTTTCATTTTATCAATTAAATCTTTCTCACTTAATGATTTGGCGTAATCTATTAGTTCATTAAGTTTATCAGGAAATTCACTTCTTGTTGTCTCAACCCCGAGGCTATTATTAGTTGGTGTAAGCTTTTTTGCAGGTGAAATAATTATTGTCATATCAAAACCCAATTCATTTTGTTATCCATCCTCCTCCCAATACTCGTATTTTTTCTCCACAATAAAAAACACAAGCTTGGCCAGGTGATATACCCTCTTCCTCATTAAAAAGGGTTACCAATGCTCTTTTATTTGGTAAAGGGCTAACGTCTGCCATTGTTGGTGTTCTTTGATATCGAGTTTTAACAAGAACATTTTTTGTTGATCCAATAAGGTCATCAAAAGAGGTGTCATCTAGCCAATTAACATTGTCAATATAAAATTTTGCTTGCCGGAGAGCTTCTCTGGGGCCAATAGTGATGGTATTTGTATTAGCGCATATGTCCAAGACAAACATTGGTTCTGATGCTTGAATTCCTATGCCTTTTCTTTGCCCAACAGTATATTTAATTATTCCTTCGTGGGTGCCAACAACGTCTCCATCCAAATTAATTATGTCTCCTGGAATTGAGGCGTTTGGCCTCAGTTTTTTAATTGCCTCGGAGTAAGATCCGTCTGGAACAAAGCATATATCTTGACTTTCACTTTTCTCAGCAACCTTTAAGTTATATTTTCTAGCAAGATCTCGTGTCTCAGATTTTGATTTTACAGAGCCTAGTGGAAATCTTAAAAACTTCAATTCCTCAGGAGTAACTGTAAACAAAAAATAGCTTTGATCTTTTTCTGGATTGCTGGCTATATGAAGTTGAACAGTGTTTTCTACTTCAACGCGTTTAACATAATGCCCTGTCGCTAAGCAGTCTGCATTTAATTCTTTTGCCTTTGCAATTAAATCTTTAAATTTTATGCGTTCGTTGCATCGAATGCAGGGAATGGGTGTTGTCCCACCCGAATAGCTACTTATAAAATCTTCTATTACCTTTTGTCGGAATTCTTTCTCAAAATTGACGACGTAATGCGGGATACCAATTTCTGCCGCCGCTTTTTTTGCATCCATAATGTCTGTGCCTGCGCAACACGTTTTGCTATTTTTATTTATTTTCTTGTAATCAAACAATTTCATGGTCAGACCTATTACATTAAAGCCTTTTCCTTTTAAAACAGCGGCCGCTACCGAACTATCCACGCCGCCTGACATTGCGACTACTACTCTGGTGTCTTCTGGTCTTTTATTTATGCCTAATTCGTTCATAGTCATGTCTCTAACCTAGATAAGATTGTTGATCAATCAAATAAAATTATTCATATATTAGAAACTACTTGAAACTACGTTTGAAGTGTATAAAAAAATCAGTAATCTAAAAGTACATATTCATAGGTTTTTAGTTGTTAACAAAATCTAAAGCAATATCGAGGCTCCAAGAGCTATCAGAGATAATAACCAAATCAAGAGAGGCGTATTTTAACCTCAATCAATCGGACATTACAGACCAGGAGTATGATCAGAACATTTCTGAATTCCAGAAACTGCTATCGATATACCCAGAATTAGAAGATCAATATAGCATTTTAGATAAAGTTGGAGTGACGCCAAACTCAAGGTTTAAAAAAGTTAAGCATCTTACACCAATGTACTCTCTTTCCAACGCGTTTAATAATGAGGATATCTTTAATTTCCTAAAACAAATAAGATCATTTCTAGATTTATCCGAAAGCGAGAATATTGACTTAGTATTTGAACCAAAGATTGACGGTCTATCCTTATCATTGATCTATAAAAATGGTATTTTATTTCAAGCTTTGACCAGAGGTGATGGTCACATTGGAGAGGATGTTACAGAAAATGCTCGACTGATACCAGATGTACCAATATCGATACCGATAAAAATCGATACGCTTGAAATAAGGGGAGAAGTTTACTTCCCCAATTCAACCTTCAGTGAATTAAATGAAGAACTTGAAAAGACGGGCAGCAAGACGTTTTCAAACCCAAGAAATGCAGCATCTGGTACACTGAGGCAGTTTAAGTCAAATAAGAATAGAAACAAAAACTTATGCTTTTTTGCATACTCTGTTGGAAATGCTACACACCAATTGGCCGATAGTCAGGCGATGTTACTGAAAGTTTTTAACGATATAGGGTTTAAAACAAACGAAATTTCTAAAGTTTTTTCCAGTGTAGAAGAACTCTTGCAGTATTACGAAAAAGTTTTCTCTATGAGAACAGAACTCGATTACGACATTGACGGCATAGTATATAAGGTTAACAATTTTAGTTTGCAACAGAGGCTTGGTTTTAGATCTTCATCACCTCGATGGGCTATCGCACACAAGTTTCCAGCTGAGCTGTCCATAACAATTATTGAAGATATTGAAATTCAAATAGGTAGAACAGGAACTTTGTCACCAGTAGCAAAGTTGAAGCCTGTAAATATAGGTGGGGTGATAGTCTCCAGTGCAACGTTACACAATAGAGATTTTATAAAAGGTTTAGATAATAAAGGCAATAAAATTAGGGATGGTGCTGATATTAGAAAAGGTGATTGGGTTACAGTTTATAGGGCAGGAGATGTAATTCCGAAAATTAAAGATGTAGATATTTCTAAAAGAAACTTAACATCTAAACCATTTGTTTTCCCGGACTTCTGCCCCTCCTGTGGAGCTGAAGTAAAAGTTGACAAAACGGACTCCGCAATAAGGTGTTATAATTTTCAGAACTGTGATGCGCAGGTGATTGCAGGTCTGAAGCATTTTGTTTCTAAAAAAGCTTTTAATATTGATGGTCTAGGGGGAAGAATTATCGAAGAGTTTTATCAAAAAAACCTAATCCAACAACCCGCAGATTTTTTTCGATTAGAAGCAAAGTCAAAAAATAAATTAAATTTGATTGAATTTCTTGGAAAAGGTTGGGGTGAAAAGTCGCTGCAAAATCTATTTCATTCCATTGAGAAAGCGAAACTTATTAATCTCGACCGGTTTCTTTTTTCTCTGGGTATTCGTCATATTGGAGAAAATGCATCGCAAATTTTAGCCGGTTATTTTGGATCATGGGACGATTTTTATAACGCTATTAAAGCTGGCATTGCAAAAAATGATGGGCAATTTCTTTTTGAAATTGAGGGAATTGGGCAGCTAATGGTTACTTCTCTCATTGGGTTCTTTTCAGATTTTAAAGAGAGAGAAAAACTAGAGGATTTGCTAAATTATGTAAAAATAGAAAAGTTCATTAAAGTAAGTAAAGTTGCAACAGCTATTACTGATAAAAAGTTGGTTCTTACAGGTACATTTAATGCATTTTCGAGAGCGGAGTTGAAGTCCATTTGCGAGAGGGCTGGGGCAAAGGTTTTAACATCAGTATCGAACAATGTAGATTTCTTGGTAGTCGGTCAAGCTCCAGGTTCAAAAGTCAAAAAAGCAGGTGAATTAGGCATAAAGCAAGTTAATGAGGAAGAGTTTAAAGTTTTAATTGATTATAATCTATGAAGGATCTTCTAAAAAGTGTGGGTCAAGAGTATTTATTGGACAGTGTTTCTACTCTTAAAGGTATTGGCCCTAAGTCTTCCAAAACACTTTCACAAGCGTCTATAGAGTCCGTATTAGACCTTCTCCTTCTTTTACCTAGAAAATATAAAAGAAGAGACCGTTGGTTTAAAGTGGATAAAAGGTTGCTTCCTCGAACTGTTACAATAGAAGTTTTAATCAAAAATCATATTTACCCAAAAAACAGGCGATCACCCCTTAGAATATCAGCAGAAACATACGGTAGCCCTCTAATAATTTTATTATTTTCTTTTAACAAGGCTCAGTTGAATAATTATTACCCACCCGGTGAAAATATAGTGATTTCTGGGGACCTAACACTCGATGGAAGTAAGTTGACTATGATACACCCCGATTATTCCGTTAAACCAGATGAAATCTATAAAATCCCTGAAATTGAGCCCATCTATCCTTCTGTGTATGGTTTAGGAAATAAATTTTTACAGAAAACAGTTGGTAATGTAATAAATGATTTTAACTCAATAGCGGAGTGGTACCCTAAAAAGTTTATTCAAGTAAAAAACTGGCCCAGTTTTTCTGAGGCGTTAAGTCTAATCCACATGCCTAAGGATAATAAAGACCTATCCTGTATCATAAAAGCTAGAAAGAGGCTTATTTTTGATGAATTTTATGCGCATCATATAAAATTGGATAAATTCAGACGTACTGCTAAGAAAAAAGAAGGTTTCAAAGTAGAGGGGGATAAAGTTCTTATTAAAAACTTAATCAATAATCTCTCTTTCCAGCTTACTAAAGGCCAGCTAAATGCGCTTTACGAAATTTTAGATGATATTGAATCAGAGCCTAAAATGAATCGTTTGCTGCAAGGCGATGTTGGTAGTGGCAAAACTATTGTTGTCCTTCTTGCCGCAATGTTTGTTGTTTCAGGAGGGCATCAAGTTGCAATTATGGCTCCTACAGAGGTACTTGCAATGCAACATGCGAAATCACTAAAAGACGTCTTGAGAGCACAAGAGATAAATAAATTAAATGTTACTATTTTAACAGGATCAGACAATCGAAGTGAAAGGGAAAAGAAGTTGCTTTTGATTTCTTGTGGAGAAGCAAAAATCGTTATAGGCACACATGCTCTTTTCCAGAGAAATGTACATTTTCATAACCTTCGCTTGGCTGTAATTGATGAGCAACATAAGTTTGGAGTAATGCAAAGATTTAGATTGGAAAAAAAAGGCAATGTTAACTCAATTATAATGAGTGCAACCCCTATACCCAGATCTTTAGCTTTGACAGTATTTAGTGATCGTGATTTGACAACAATCAAGGAGAAACCAAAAAACAGGTTGAGTATCGAAACGCTTGCCATATCTGTAAAAAAAATTAGAAAGCTATTGGATAAATTGGCCAAGCAGATGTCTGAAGGTCAGCAAGTTTATTGGGTGTGTCCGTTAATAGAAGAGAACGAAAATAACCATCTCTCTAATTCAAATGATAGGTTCTTGTATTTAAGAAATGAATTTAGTCAGTTTAAGGTTGGTCTAATTCATGGACAAATGCCTAGTGAGGATAAGGAAAGTGAACTTAAAAAATTTAACGAAAGAAAAATTGATATTTTAGTGTCAACCACTGTTATTGAAGTCGGAATAGATAACCCAAATGCCACAGCAATTGTAATTGAAAATGCAAATAGATTTGGTCTTTCACAGTTGCATCAACTTAGAGGGAGAGTTGGTAGGGGGGATAAAAAATCATATTGCTTTCTCGTGTATGATGGAAATCTTTCAGATCAAGCTATTCAGAGGCTTAAAATAATGAAAGAGACGCAGGATGGGTTTGAGATTGCCGAAAAAGATATGGCTCTCAGAGGCTCTGGAGATTTGCTAGGAACGATGCAATCGGGCCATAAAATATTTAAGTTGTCTGAAGTAACGGAAGAACCAGAGCTATTCTTGGAGGCGTACAAACTAGCGCAAGATACTAAAACTGCAGTACCAAAACGATATTAAATTGACTTTGTTTACATTTTGTTCTTTACATGTTCTTTTTATGTTCTATATTGAAGGTAAAGGAGACAGTAATGAAAAATAAGATACCTTTTTTAACATTAGAAAAAAGTCTAGTGGCAGACATTGTTAATTTAATTATTATTGGAATGTCCCTTTTTTTATATGGACTAGTTACTTTTTGTTTTTAGGCTAGAAACTTTTTGCAACGCATCAATTGAAGCGTCAAGAATAAGAAGAACTGAGTCATGCCTGTATGGAACTTTTTGAGCAGGTTCGAAGTACTTGTATCTAGTAAACGGATCTTTTATTAAAAAGGTTCCTGTATCTAGGAATGTTTTTAAGTTTTTTCTTAGTTCCGTTATTATGCCAATATCCGCTCCGATGGCATGGGTTACAAAAACGCAAGCTGATGCCTGACCAAGTGCACATGCTTTTATGTCAAGACCAACCTGTGATATCTTTGACTCAGAAATGTTTAAGTCCAAAGTAATGCTAGAACCACATATTGCAGTTCTCTTTGTAATAGTAACGTCTGGGTTCATTAACCTAGTTGTGATGGGAATAGTGGAGGCAAGTTCTAAAATATTATTTGTGTATAGATCCATGTGTGTTAAAGATTCCCCTATTACCGACAAAAGGACTATAGAGTGAATGAAATAAAATTTAAACAAAAAATAGATGCTTTAAAGTTTAATGATAATGGGTTGATTCCCTGTGTAGCACAAGATCACGAAAGTAAGCAGGTTCTTATGCTCGCATGGGGATCTAGAGATACATTATTTCAGAGTGTTTCAAGTGGGCTTGCAACCTATTGGTCTAGGTCAAGAGGTGAGGTTTGGGTGAAGGGAAAAACATCTGGTAACATTCAAGAAATAAAAAAAATACACATTGATTGTGATGGAGATACAGTTCTATTTGAAGTCAAGCAAACTGGTGCAGCCTGTCATACGGGGTCTAAATCATGTTTCTTTACAGAACTTCTTTAGAGACTACTTTGGGACTCTAACCAATTGTGAAAACTTGATTTTGCAATTGACGTATAGGCTGCATATCTTTCTCGCCTGTTTTTCTTTCCTTTAAAATCTTTCACAGTAGATTTGAAAAGGCCAAAGTTTACATTCATTGGCTGAAAGTCATTATTATGTGTAATAAGATGATTAGCAAGGGCTCCCAAAGCAGTATCAGCAGAAGGTAATTTTACCTCTTTACCCAGAATTTTTGCTCCAACCATTCGTCCTACTAGCAAGCCAATAGCAGCGCTCTCTACATACCCTTCGACTCCAGTAATTTGTCCTGCGAGACTAATGTTAGGGTATGATTTTAATTGGAAGTATTTATCTAAAATATCTGGTGAATTCAAAAAAGTATTTTTATGTATTCCACCCAACCTCGCGAACCTAGCTTCCTGCAAACCATTAATTGACCGCAAAATTTCTGCTTGCCTAGAATGCTTGATTTTTGTTTGGAATCCTACAATGTTGAATAAAGTGCCTTCCTTATTTTCTTTTCTAAGCTGAACCACAGCATATGGTTTCACGTCACTGTATGGATTTGTAAGTCCTACTGGTTTCATCGGTCCAAATCTAAGCGTGTCCTTTCCTCTTGATGCCATTACCTCGATTGGTAAACATCCAGAAAAAAATGGTACATCTGCTTCCCAATCATTAAAGTCGGCTTTATCACTTTCAGAGATTTTAGAAACAAACTCATAATATTCATCCTTTGTCATAGGACAGTTAAGGTAAGCTTCCCTCTCTTCAATGCTATCTCCTTTATCATACCTAGATTGAAACCATGTACTCTCATAATCAATAGAGTCCGCGTAGACGGTAGGTGCTATAGCATCATAAAAGTATAAATTTTTTGATCCAGTTAGTTTTATAAGAGATTGTGCTAGCTTATTTGACGTAAGAGGACCAGAAGCTATTATTACGTGGTCTTCTGCTAATTGTTTTAAGTCTGTTATCTCTTTTTGTATTATGTTTATAAAAGAATTATTTTTTATTAACTCAGTTATTTCTGACGAAAATTTCATTCGATCAACTGCCATTGCACTTCCTGCTGGTATACGTGCCTTGTCACCAGTTGAGATAATAAGCCCATCTGCAGCTCTCATCTCCCAATGTAATTGTCCTACAGCATTATTGGTGTGGTCATCTGATCTAAACGAATTTGAGCAAACTAGCTCTGCTAACAAAGAAGTCTTGTGGGCGGGAGTTTTTTTATTGGGCCTCATTTCGTATAAATTTGATGATATACCCATTCTACCTAGCTGCCACGCGGCTTCACTTCCAGCCAGTCCACCTCCAACTATAGCGACTTTCTTCTCTGACATTTAATCTGAGTCTTCGGTTGTATCCGCTATCCAAGCGACAGATACGACATTTTCATCTCCCTTGGTATCAAATACTTTTACACCAGACGCACTTCTCGACTGCCTTGATATTTCAGATACAGAGCAGCGTATGCTTTGGCCCGTAGATGTAACTAGCATTATTTGATCATCATCTTCCACAGTAAAAGAGGCTATAATGCTATCTTGTCTTCTTTCAAGATTAGCAGATGTGATGCCTTGACCGCCACGCCCCGACCTTCTATATTCGTGGGCTGAAGATCTTTTGCCAAAGCCTTGAGACGTAATTGTTAATATCCATTCCTCCAAGGCACCCAACTCAACATATCTCTCTTGACTTAAAACTAATGTGGAGTCTTCTCCATTTTCAATTCCGTTATCTTCACCCGTAATTGCTCTTCTCATTTTGAAATATGCTAATCGTTCCTCTGTACTGACCTCTACGTGTTTTAATATAGCCATAGATATGACTGTGTCATTTTTCTTTAAAGTTATTCCTTTGACGCCAATGGAATCGCGACCCTTGAAAATTCTTACATCCTCAGTATTAAAACGAATGGCTTTTCCTTTTGCAGTGGTAAGCAGTACATCATTATCATTTTTGCAAATCTGTGCACCAACTAGTGTTGTGTTTTCAGGCAATTTCATAGCAATTTTTCCATTTGCTTTTACATTTGTGAAGTCTGACAATGCATTTTTTCGAACGTTACCTGTAGAGGTTGCAAAAAATATTTGAAGGTCTTTCCAAGTTTCCTCCTCTGCTTCAACTGGTAATATAGTTGTAATTCTCGAAGACGAATTTATTGGTAGCAGGTTTACAATAGCTTTACCTTTCGAGCTTCTGCCACTTTGTGGTAGGCGCCAAGTCTTAAGCTTGTATACAAAACCATCTGATGAAAAAAATAATAAAGGTGTATGTGTATTCGTAACGAATAGATTAGTTACCACATCAGTTTCCTTTGTATTCATGCCTTGAGTACCCTTGCCACCACGTTTTTGCTCTCTGTACTCAGATAATGCTGTTCTTTTAATGTATCCTTCTCTCGTAACTGTAACGACCATCTCTTCTTTCTCGATAAGGTCTTCATCTTCAAAGTCTCCCTCAAATTCCTGAATTTCCGACCTTCTTGGAATAGCGTAGCTTTCTTTGACTTCCTTAAGTTCTTCAGAAATTATTTTTCTTATTCGTTCTCTTGATTTTAAAATATCGAGGCAGATTCTTATCTTATCTGCTAAGTCTTCTAGCTCACTGCCTATTTCGGTCGCTCCTAGTGCTGTCAATCTCTGAAGGCGTAACTCGAGTATTGCTTTTGCCTGTTGTTCAGACAACAAATAAGTTCCATCCTCGTTAATTGTATGAAGAGGGTCATCAATAAGTTCTAAATATTGGCTTAACTCTTTTACTTTCCACTTAGTATTCATAAGGGTTTCTTTTGCTTTTGATGGATTTTCGGAATTTCTAATTATAGCAATAACTTCATCAACATTCGAAACTGCAACGGCTAAGCCACAAAGAAGGTGGCTTCTTTCTCTGGCTTTCTCAAGTTCAAAAATGGTTCGTCTTGCAACTACTTCTTCTCGAAATTCAATGAACTTATTCAAAAAACTCTTTAAATTGAGGAGACTTGGTTTCCCTTTATCTAAGGCTAAAAGATTGAAACCAAAACTCGTTTGCATCTGTGAAAAGCGATATAGTTGGTTTAAAACCACTTCCACGGTGGCATCCCTTTTTAAGTCAATAACAACCCTAATTCCAAGCCTATCCGACTCATCCTGAACATGTGATATTCCCTCGATCTTTTTTTCCCTTGCGAGCTCCGCTATTTTCTCGACTAGCGAGGACTTATTTACCTGATATGGAATTTCAGTTATCACTATTGATAGCCTATCTTTTTTTTGTTCCTCTAAGGAATGTTTTGCTCTGATAACTATTGAACCCTTACCAGATAAATATGCTTGTCTAGAACCAGATTGACCTAAGATGATACCACCAGTAGGAAAGTCGGGGGCAGGCAACAATTTCATCAAATCCTCAATTTCTATTTGGGGTTCTTCTATTATAGCTAATGTAGCATCAATTACTTCTCCGATGTTGTGGGGAGGAATATTTGTTGCCATTCCCACTGCAATGCCCCCAGCACCATTTACTAATAAATTTGGAAACCTTGCCGGCAAAACCTTAGGCTCAATATCTTTTCCATCATAATTGTCTTGAAAATCAACAGTACCTTTTTCAATGTCGTCCAGCAAAGCTACTGTTGGATTCGCCATGCGAACTTCGGTATACCTCATTGCAGCAGCGGAATCTCCGTCAATTGACCCAAAGTTTCCTTGTCCATCAAGTAACACCAAAGACATTGAAAAATCTTGAGCCATTCTGACTAGCGCATCATAGATAGCCTGATCTCCATGAGGATGATATTTACCCATTACATCGCCTACAGGTCGAGCAGATTTTCTATATGGTCTGTCGAATGTATTATTTGTCTCATGCATCGAGTATAGAATTCGTCTATGAACGGGTTTTAAGCCATCTCTGAGATCTGGGATAGCTCTGCTCACAATTACACTCATCGCGTAGTCTAGGTAAGCGGATTTCATCTCTGATTCTAGCGAAACTTGTGAAACGCTATTATCGATTAATGTTTTATCACCCTCTGAGTGCTCTTCGTTACTATCGTTGTCTGTCAAAAGTAAGAATTCCTGAAAAAATAGTAAAACTAAAACGGGATCTCATCGTCTAAATCATCTGGACCTAGATTATCCTGATTAGACCCACCTGATTCAATTGATCTATAGGGTTGTGTTTCATTTTGTTGATTCGACATATTAGGCACATCATCAGACCTTCCACCCAGCATTGTGAGCTCACCTCTAAAATTCTTAAGCACTACTTCTGTTGTATATCGATCATTACCAGCTTGATCCTGCCATTTTCTTGTTTCCAACTGCCCCTCAATGTAAACTTGCGAGCCTTTTCTCAGATATTGCTCGGCTATCTCGGCAAGGCGTTCGTTAAAAATTGCTATATTATGCCAGCTGGTGCGCTCCTGTCTCTCCCCAGTGCTTGAATCTTTCCACGTTTCGCTCGTAGCTAAGGAAAAATTACACACCTTTCCTCCAGATGGAAATTCTCTCAATTCCGGATCTTTTCCTAATCTTCCTATAAGAAGAACCTTATTTAAACTTCCAGCCATGATAAAACCTCACTGTTATAATTTTAACATCGAAGTATATAATTTTCAACAAAGTATCAAGGTGAATATTAAAAAGTACTTTAAATATTTACCATTTGCTTTAATTGATGATGAGGAGGATTTTCTTTGGATTCTATCTCACATATAAAAGTTCGTTCTGCTAAGGAACATAATTTGAAATCGATAGATGTTGATATCCCAAGAGATAAGCTGGTTGTGCTAACTGGTTTGTCGGGATCTGGAAAGTCATCGCTGGCATTTGATACAATATATGCTGAAGGCCAGCGTCGTTACGTGGAAAGCCTTTCGGCTTATGCACGACAGTTTTTAAACATGATGCAAAAACCAGATGTGGAAAGTATATCCGGATTATCACCAGCCATTTCTATTGAGCAAAAAACGACAAGTAAGAATCCCCGCTCAACTGTTGGTACAGTTACTGAAATTTATGATTATCTGAGATTACTTTTTGCCAGAGTTGGCGTGCCTTATAGTCCAGCTACAGGAAAACCCATAAAAGCCCAACAAATATCCGATATGGTAGACGCAATGTTGAAACTTAAATCGGGACTAAAATTATATATTTTTGCTCCGTTAGTGAAAGATCGAAAAGGAGAGTTTAAAAAAGAAATTAATGAGATAATTAAAAAAGGTTTTCAGAGGGTCAGGATCAATGGAGATCTTTATGACATTGATGAGATGCCGACATTAGACAAAAAATATCGATATAATATAGATATACTTGTCGATCGTTTGATTGCAAGTTCTGGAGATAGGATCGGCGAGAGGCTTGCCGATAGTTTAAGAACTGCTTTAGATATTTCTGAAGGTATAGTTGTTGTTGATGTTTTCGATGAAGATCAACAAAAAGACTCTCTTTTATTTTCTGAAAAATTTGCATGCCCTGTTTCTGGTTTTAGTTTAGGCGAAATCGAACCGAGACTATTCTCTTTTAATGCGCCCACTGGCGCATGTGAAGCGTGCGATGGTCTTGGTCGCCAAGACCAATTTGATGAAAGCTTAATAGTTATAGACGAGAAACTATCCGTATATGATGGAGCCATTATTCCTTGGGCAAGGAGTTCCAATCCATATTATAGACAGACGGTTGAGGCTTTATCGAAACATTATAAATTTAATCCTGATGCTCCTTGGAAGGACCTTGATGCAAAAATTAAAAAAATCTTACTGTACGGTAATGAGGGAGAGAAGATCAACTTTAGATTTGATGATGGAGGGCGAGTTTATAATACTAAAAAATCATTTGAAGGAGTAATTTCTAACTTAAAGCGTAGATTTGATGAAACTGTTGAACCTTGGTTATTAGAAGAGTTTAAACGATACAGAAGTGATAAACCTTGCTCAAAATGTAACGGTTACAGGCTAAGGCAAGAGGCTCTCTGCGTAAGGGTAGCGCAACAAAACATCGGAGAGTGTTGCGATAAGTCCATTAAGCAGTTGCTTGCATGGATAGAATCACTGAG
>ENA-OSEY01001908-OSEY01001908.1-marine-metagenome-genome-assembly--contig:-NODE-1908-length-13906-cov-2.811049_pt1 | contig 13906 bp, 10 predicted proteins | sample MGYA00248465_ERZ534230 | MGnify/ENA primary metagenome ERZ534230 (study PRJEB26409, sample SAMN06344110) | marine metagenome | isolation source: Sea water from surface | place: Atlantic Ocean:Southern...
AAAAAGCTATAAGTTTGCATATATATACTAAACCATTTGCAGAATGCGATGTTTTTTATCCTGAAGAAGGAATGATTGAAAGGAAAAGCTTAGGATACGATTCAATAGATAAGATTCCTTGCTGAATTAATTAATTTTCTAGCGTTAATTAATTAGAATTATTTCAAATATTCAATTCAAATAAACTTTATTTTACGTTTTAATTTATATATTTTGTATAATTTAGTATATTTACTACAATAATTATGTGAGTTAAGCATGAATAGATCAGAAATTTTTACAACACTTCTCGAAAAACGTCCGTGGACTGATTATGAGTGGGAAAAAAGAACTAACATTACAAGAGCAACTTTTGGAAATAACCGAAGAAACAATGGCCAAAATGTAAAATCTAGAACTTTAGAATTAATGGCTAAAGCCACAGGTTTTAAACTAAAACAAACTAATGCAAAAAAAGGAATTTTGCCTAGTAGTGCTGAAGCATTATTTGAATTAATTGAAAATAAAAATAAAAAGATTAGAATTGGTCTTTTTGGCTTTGGAAGAATTGGTAGAAACATTTTTCGCATCGGTTACAATGACCCAAGATTTAATTTTGTAGCTATAAGCGATCTAGGTGATGTTGAGGCAATGCATTACTTACTAATGAGAGATTCTATTCATGGGTCAATGGATGACGAAATTTTACTTAATGGAAATGATCTCACCTATGACGGAAATTCAACTCGATTGTTACCTGGGTCTGCACCCGGCACTATACCTTGGGATGCATTCGATGTTGACATAGTAATTGATTCTACAGGAGTCTATCGGAAAAAAGAGCAACTTCAATTGCATTTAGATTCTGGAGCAAGAAGAGTTCTTGTAACTAAGCCGCCAGCTGATGAAATAGATAGAATAGTTATCCAAGGAATTAATCACGATAAGATTAATAGTAAGGATCAAATCATATCGACAACCTCATCAACAACCCAAGTTTTAGCCTTAATGTTAAAAGTCCTTGATCAAAATTTTGGAATTGAAAATGCAATGATGACAAATGTTCACGCATATACATCTGATCAACCTCTAGCTGATTCTGTTAGATCTGATTTAAGACGAAGTAGATCAGCCGTTGAGAATATTATTCCAAATGAGACTTGGGCGCCTGATTATGTGTCTCAATTATTGCCGAAATTCAAAAATAAAATTTCAGGAATGGCTATGAATGTGCCTGTTGCAAATGGTTCTTGCGTAGATCTGACAACTGAAATGTCTTCTATGCCTTCCATAGAAGAGGTAAATAATGCCTTTAAAGACGCTAGCGAAAATGAATTGATAGATTTAATACGATACACGGAAGATCCCATTGTTTCAAGCGATGCAATTGGGGGAGGGGAAACAATGGTATTTGATAGTAAAGCAACGATGATTGCATCAAATAAACTTTTAAAAACAATATCGTGGTTCGACAATGGTTGGGGTTTTGCAAACAGGATTTTAGAACTTTCGGAATCGTACAATGAATTGGAGAGTAATTAAATGAGAGTTGCAATAAATGGTTTTGGTAGAATTGGTAGATCGGTTTTTAGAATTTTAAACGATAGAGAAAATGTGGATGTTGTCGCAATAAATGATATTGCAGACAATGAAGCCATGGCTTACTTGCTTAAATATGATACTGTAATGGGTAGATTTAATGATAGCGTGACTGTTAATAATGACATTATGGAAACATCTTTTAATAAAGTTAAAATGCTTGCTGAAAGAGAACCTGTTAACCTTCCATGGAATGATCTTGCTGTTGATGTGGTCATTGAATCAACAGGGATATTTAGAACAAGAACTCAATTAGAGGACCATTTAAATGCAGGTTCTAAAAGAGTGATCTTAACTGTTCCATCAAAGGATGAGATTGATTATACACTTGTCATAGGTGTAAATGATAATGGCTTGAATGAGAATCATAGAATTATTTCAAATGCAAGCTGTACAACTAATTGTCTTGCGCCTATGGCGAAAATACTTAATGATGAGTATGGAATTGATTATGGCGTAATTAATACAATTCACGCATATACCAATGATCAAAGATTGGCTGATGTACCGCACAGTGATTGGCGAAGAAGCAGAGCAGCTGCAGAAAACATTATCCCTACAACAACAGGTGCTGCAAGGGCCGTAGGAAAAGTACTACCAGAATTAGAAGGAAAATTGGATGGAATCGCAATGCGTGTTCCTGTGCCAGATGGCTCTGTAGTGGACGGAGTTTTTAGATTAAAAAAAGATACTACGGTAAAAGATATAAATGAATTGGTATTGGATATCTCAGAAAAAGAATCTATGAAAAACGTTGTTGAATATTCAACCCTTCCAGTGGTTTCAACAGATATTATTGGCAACCCTCATTCATCAATTTTTGATGCTCCTTTCACAAAAGTAATAGATAGCAGTCTTGTGAAAACTCTAAATTGGTATGATAATGAGTGGGGTTACTCTAATCGCGTAGCAGATTTAGTTAATATATTATCAAGATTTAATTAGCGATCTCAGTCAAATTCTCAAAAAACTGCAAAGATTCAGGATTGATTAAAGCATCCTTATTATCAACCTTGTTTCCATTTATTATTTTTTTAACCGCCAATTCTACTTTTTTTCCACTTAAAGTATAAGGAATGTCCTCAATTTGAACTATTTTCTTTGGCAAGTGTTTTGGTGAGCAATTTTTTTTAATTTCATTTTTTATATTTTTTTTCATTTCATCATTTATTTTCATATTATCTTTTAATTTTACAAAAAGTATAATTCGTTCATCATGTTTCCATTTCTGCCCTACTACAATACTATCTACCATGCCATTTATGGTATTTATTGCATCATAAATTTCTGAAGTTCCAATTCGAACTCCCCCTGGATTTAATGTTGTATCACTTCTTCCAAAAATTTGAACTCCTCCGTGATCATAAATTGTTATAAAATCGCCATGATACCAAACATCAGGGAATTTATTAAAGTAAGATTCAAAATACTTTTTATCATCTTTATCTCCCCAGAATGATAGTGGCATTGAAGGAAATGGTTTTGCACAAATCAGTTCTCCCTCAATATTTTTAACAGATTTGTTTTCTGAGTTGAAAGACCGTACATCCATTCCCAACCCTATAGATTGTATTTCGTCTCGATAAACAGGAAGCTGAGGATTTCCTAAAACAAAACAGGATATAATGTCTGTGCCTCCCGATATAGATGAGAGCCTAACATTATCTTTTACTTCTTGATATACATAGTCAAAATTCTCTCCTCTTAGAGGAGAGCCAGTTGAAAAAATAACCTTTAAAGAGTCAAGATCATGAGAAAGTTTGGGAGAAATTTTAAAATTCTTACTTGAATCAAGATATTTAGGACTTATTCCAAAATGAGTAATTTTATATTTATCTATAAGACCCCACAAAGTATCGTTATTGGGGTAGAAAGGAGAACCATCAAAAAGTATAATGGTGGAACCTATTGCCAAAGAGCTGATTAGCCAGTTCCACATCATCCAACCGCATGTTGTATAATAAAAGACATTATCTTCCATTGATATATCGCTATGAAGTCTCAATTCTTTAAGATGTTGTAATAAAGTTCCACCCGCTCCATGTACGATAGATTTTGGTTTTCCAGTAGTGCCGCTTGAATACATGATGTAAATAGGATGATCAAAGGGCAATTGTTGAAATTCCAATATACACGGATTTTCATCCAATGCGCTATTCCATGAGACGGTATTGATGTTTAAAGATGGTAAATTTTTTTCATTTGTAATAATAACTTTTTCTAAAGAGTTTAAACGATTTATTATTTTAGAAAGCTTATCATAAAGTGAGAATTTTTTACCAGAATAGAAATAATTATCACACGCAAAAATAATTTTCGGGTTTATTTGCTTAAAACGATTTAAAATGCCTCTTACTCCAAAGTCGGGAGAGCATGATGACCATATTGCGCCAATAGCAGTAGTTGCAAGCATAGCAACTACCGTTTCAGAGCAATTCGGCATAATACCACAAACTCTATCACCAGGAGATACTCCCCATTTTTTCATACTTGATGCTAGCGCTTCAACTTGATCGAATAATTGATTATAAGAAATTTTAACTTCCTCATTTTTCTCATTAATGGATATGAGCGCAGTCTTATTGCTTTTAATCCTGAGTAAATTTTCAGCAAAATTCATCTTGCATCCTTCAAACCATTTAGGTTGAAAAATCTTATCTTTATCGTTTATTATTGTTGAAGGCTCTACTGAGCAAAGAGGACTTAAGTATCCCCATATGGATTTCCAAAAATCTTCAATATTATTGATGGACCATTTATGCAGGTCAGCATAGTCTTTAATGTCAATATCGAACCGCATATTGACTTGTTTCCGAAAAGATTCTAGTTGAGTTTTTTTAACCTGTTCCTGCGTAGGTTTCCATAGAATTGGGTTACGTGACATATGTTAAAACCCAACCCCTGTAAGGGGCTGGGTTTTTCTTAAGATTAATCGTTGTCTTCAGTATTGAGTTTGGATGGTATGACCATCACTGCTGGAACCGCAGCATCACTTACCATATTATTGAATTGAAATAGATCTTCTGATAAAACCTTATCCAATTTCTTATAGTGAACTTGAGCTTGATTTACAAGATCATTTAAGACATCATAAGATTGTGCTGTTGGTTTTGCATCTACACTCGCTACAACTCTAACTAGAGCAGCAATTTTGTTATCAAGCTTGATAGGGTAATTGAGAGGGTCTTGTCTAGATTTAGACTTTACCTGTATCATCTCTTCTTCAATAGTTGACAAATTCTTAATTAGCTCCTTACCTGTTTTCGTGATCTCTTCATTTTTAAAACCTGATTCACTCATCAAATTAGAAAGTGCATTAACTTGCTTTTTTATACTTCTTATAGTGATGATTTTCTCATTGATCTCTGTTGTTCTGTTACGAATATCCATTAAGAGATCAAATTGATCTTGATAATCAGATTGAGTGGTCTTAATTCTGGGATCCTTTAAAATAGCAAAGTTTTGACTCTGTGTTTTGCCATTCAATGTCATTCTGACTTTGTATTGTCCTGGCACAGCTTTTGGACCAATATGACTACCACCCCACATTACAGCTCCAGGAACTTTCTTAGCATCTGCATAACGCATATTCCATACGAAGCGATTCATTCCTTTTTTCCCATCAGCAATAGGCGATGGATTTTCTTTAGACTTTTTATTGGTGAAGGTTTTGATCACTTTTCCACCAGCTTCTAAAAATTCTAGCTTGAAGTCATCGCTGTCTTTTAAGTCATTTTTAAGATAATAAAATGCCATTACGCCATTTGGTGGGTTTGCTCCAGAAGCAGGAGGAGGACCACCCCATCCACCACCTCCAGGAAGACGATGTGTATCCCTAGGTCTATACAAAAATGATCCAGATTTTGCAACACTGCTTGTAAGTTGATGCAAAGGTGTTAGATCATCCAAGATCCAAAAGGATCTTCCTTGAGTGGCGACAACCAAATCATTGTCTTTAACAACTAAGTCTGTGATTGGTGTGATAGGTAAATTAAGTTGGAAAGGCTGCCAATTGCTTCCACCATTGAACGAAACATACATTCCAGTTTCCGTGCCTGCGTACAACAAGCCCTCTTTTTCTTTATCTTCTCTGACGACTCTAGTGAAGGCGTCACTTTTAATACCCCTGTTTATGCTTTTCCAAGATTTTCCATAATCAGTTGTCTTAAATAAATAGGGTTTAAAATCATCTAACTTGTAACGGGTAACTGCCATATAAGCAGTAGCTGGATCATGCGGTGATTGATCAATGCTATTGACCATTCCCCACTTGGGCATGCTCTTCGGAGTTATATCTTTCCATGTCTTTCCTCCATCTCGAGTAATATGAGTTCGCCCATCATCTGTGCCTATCCAGATCACTCCTTCTTCAAGGGGTGATGGCGTAACGACAAAGATAGTACAATAGTATTCTACTCCCGTATCGTCCTTGGTAATAGGTCCGCCAGATTCTCCTTGCATAGATATTGTATTAGTGGTCAAGTCAGGACTTATGACTTTCCAAGATTCACCCTCGTTGGTTGAGACATGTAAATGTTGAGAGGCAACATACAGTTTTTTTGGATCATGCGGATCGAACTCTATCGGAAAATTCCATTGGAATCGATACTTCATATCTTTAACGCCATGACCCATTGGGTTGTCAGGATAAACTGTGATGTTTCGTCTTTCACCAGTTGTGTGATCATATCTTGTTAAAAACCCGCTGTAAGAACCTGCATAAACAATATTTGGATTTTCTGGATGAGGAGCGACATGACCACTTTCACCACCACCAACGGGATAAAAATCCCTATCTGTAATTGCCCATCCCATTGTTCTTGAAGCTATTGATACCGTGCTATTGTCTTGTTGCCCTGCATAAACTCGATAAGGAAATTGGTTGTCAACGTCAACTCTATAAAATTGTGCAGTTGGTTGATTGTGGTAAGTACTCCAAGTAGCCCCTGCATCATATGATACCTGACCGCCACCATCATCAGCGATGATTAAATGATTAGCATCGTTTGGATTAATCCATAGGTCGTGATGGTCGCCATGCGGTGTACGGATAGAATTAAATGTCTTTCCACCGTCTTTTGATCGCCAGAATTGTACGTTTAGAACATATAAAACATCTTCATTTTGGGTATCAGCATACAATCTGGTGTAATACCAAGCACGCTGTCTTAAATTATTGTCAGAGCTAGTTTTTGTCCATGTCTCACCACCATCATCAGATCGAAATAGGCCACCCTTCTTATTTTCAATTAAAACCCAAAGTTTATTTGAATTCAATGGCGAAATGGTTACGCCAATAATACCAACTTCTCCTTCAGGAAGCCCTTTTTTTCTTGTTACTTCTTCCCATGAATCTCCGCCATCGGTTGATTTCCAGAGTCCAGATCCTGGTCCACCGCTTTCGAGGCTATAAGGAGTTCTTTTGACTCTCCATGTTGATGCATATATGATTCTAGGATTGTTTGGATCAAGAATAAGATCACAAGCGCCCACTTCATTATTGACAAATAAAATTCGCTCCCATGTTTTTCCACCATTTTTACTACGATAAACACCGCGTTCTTCATTTGGTCCAAACAAATGTCCAAGCGCAGCAACGTAAACTAGGTCAGGATTTTTTGGATGAATTCTCACTCTAGGAATATGTCTTGTATCTCTTAAGCCTATAGATTTCCATGTTTTTCCTGCATCTTCAGATTTCCACATACCATCACCATGCGATACGTTACCACGTACTGTCACTTCACCGCCACCAACATAGATTACATTTGGATCCCACTCACTAACAGCAACGGCCCCAATAGATCCTCCAAAATAACCATCTGAAATATTTTCCCAAGACGTACCACCGTTATTTGTTCGCCATACACCTCCACCAGTAGCTCCGAAGTATGCTAAAAGTTTGTTATCAGCTACGCCATCAACTGCAGCTGAACGCCCTCCTCTGTAAGGACCTATATTCCTATATTTCATTGCGTTGTATAGACTTTCATTAAAGCCTTGGCTGAAAACAGTAGTAGAAATTAAAAATAAGCTTAAATAAAATGATTTTCGAATAAATGTCATCATTTGTGCACCTCCAATAAACATTCTTATAAAAAATATTACCCTTAATTGTATATAAGAAACCTCTTTTTGTGCAAGGATTTAAAAAAGAACTGATTGTATATTTTTTCAACCATTACGAATATAAATAGTATTTAAAAAAATATATTTTACGCAATTAAACTATTTATAATGAAAATATTGTATAATTATGTAAATTTATAATATGAGAGTAGCTTTTTTAACAGCTGGAGGTATTGCTCCTTGTTTATCCGCTTCTATTGGGTACTTGATCCAATTTTATAATGATATTCGCAATGATATATCGTTCGTTGGCTATTTAAATGGTTATAAGGGTCTATTGACAGGCAATTCCATAAACTTTCCAAATGAAATAAAAGATAATGCGCTTGAATTATTGAACTATGGTGGTAGTCCCATTGGTAATAGTAGAGTAAAATTGACAAATGTAGCAGACTGTGTGAGTAAAGGCTATGTTAAGGATGGAGAAGATCCTTTAAAAGTTGCAGCAGATCAGCTCATCAAAGATAAAATTAATATCCTACATACGATTGGAGGAGACGATACCAACACAATGGCTGCTACATTATCTCAATTCCTAAATAGTAATGGATACGATTTAACTGTTGTAGGCCTTCCGAAAACCGTTGATAACGATGTTTATCCATTAGTGCAAACTCTTGGAGCTTGGACTGCTGCAGAGCAAAGCTCTTTATTTTTTCAAAATATTGTCAACGAAAATACCACAAGCAGTCGACAGTTAATTATTCATGAGGTTATGGGAAGAAATTGTGGGTGGCTTACAGCTTATTCCGCAAAAGAATACAGAGACAGTCTAAAGAATAAAAAATTTATCCCTGAAATCCTTATTGAAAAAAAACGTTGGGATGTTGATGCAATCTTTATCCCTGAATTAAAAATAGATTTTGATCATGAATGCGACCGTTTGAAAAAAAGGATGGATGAAAAAGATTGTATTAATATTTTTTTAAGCGAAGGAGCTGGAACTGATACTATTGTTGCAGAAATGGAATCCAAAAATCAAAAAGTTGAAAGAGATGCTTTTGGCCATGTGGCACTGGATTCTTTGAATCCAGGCCAGTGGTTTGCAAAAGAATTTTCAAAAAAATTAAAAGCAGATAAGACTTTAGTTCAGAAAAGTGGTTATTTTGCGAGGAGCGCTGCTCCTGGTGAAAGAGATCTAAAGCTTATTGGTGATTCAGCTAAAATTGCGGTTGATTATGCTATGATGGGTAAAAGTGGGCTTATTGGTATGGATGATGAACTTGATGGAAAACTAGCTAAAATAGATTTTGAAAGAATAAAAGGAGGGAAGCCATTTGACGTTAATAATCAATGGTTTCAAAAGATGTTAAAAGAAATTGGACAAATTTAAATAAAAGGAATAAATATGGAATTAACTACTTTAAATGACGTAGCAAATGCAATGGTCGCTGATGGCAAAGGTATCTTAGCAGCCGATGAAAGCACAGGAACCATTGGTAAAAGATTTGATCAAATTAATCTAGAGAGCACCGTTGAAAATAGAAATGCATATCGCGATCTCTTGTTTAGTGCAAAGGATATTGAAAATTACATCAGCGGTGTTATCATGTACGATGAGACGTTCCGTCAATCTTCTTTAGATGGTAATATATTATATCCTCAATATTTATCCGATAAGGGAATAATACCTGGAATAAAAGTTGATATGGGCGCTCACAATCTATCTGGAACTGAGGGAGAAAAAATAACCGAAGGTCTTGATGGCCTAAATGAAAGATTAAGTGAATATAGAAAATTGGGTGCTAGGTTTGCAAAATGGAGAGCAGTTATAGTTATTTCAGAAGAAAATCCAAGTGGATATGCAATTGCCACCAACGCTCATGCTCTTGCAAGATATGCATCATTATGTCAATCAAACGATATCGTTCCAATTGTTGAGCCGGAAATATTAATGGATGGAACTCATGATATTGATGACAGCTTTGTGGTTACTGAAGAAGTATTGCACACAGTATTTTTTGAACTTTATTCTCAAGGGGTTCATTTCGAAGAAATGGTTTTAAAACCAAATATGGTCTTGTCAGGTTATGAGTGTTCATCACAAGCTAGTGTTGATGAAGTTGCCAATGCAACCATTGAATGTTTTATGCGAACTGTGCCAGCAGCTGTTCCAGGAATTGCTTTCTTATCTGGGGGTCAAAGCGATCAGCACGCGACTGCGCATCTGAATCGAATGAATCAATTACTTGGAAATAATAAACCATGGAACCTTACCTTTTCATATGGAAGAGCACTACAACAATCAGCAATAAAAGCATGGGGTGGATCTGAACAAAATATTACAAATGCTCAAAATGCTCTTATACATCGAGCTAAATTAAATAGCTTAGCGACAACAGGTGAATATTCTGAGGATATGGAATAAATAAATTAATTAATTAATAAAGTTCATTTGTAAGGCAGTGAACCCCGCCACCGCTTATTCTAAATTGGGTAGTTGGGATGGTAATATGCTTAACCTTTAATTTTTTTAGCGCAGCATTAACCCTGCTAGATCTAAATCTAGCAGGACCTATTAAATACCCTGGCAAAGGTTCACAATTAACAGAGAAATCACCAAGCTCACTTTCATTGCCAATAGAATCGCTGTGATCGATATTTATGATTTCAAAATCATGTTTTATTGAAAAACTTTTTAATTCTATTTGTGAATTTACGCTCATTAAATCCAAGCAAGTTATTACTGCAACAACATTGTCTGAATTATTTATCACGGGTGTAAAGAAGGTATCTAAGTGGAATATATCCGATTGCAAAATAAGTAGATCTTTAACATCAAATTCTTTAGCGATCCATTCTGCACCAGCTCTGTTGTTGCGGCAACATCCTGAAAAAAGCAAGTTACTCCCTTTGCAATAATAGAATTCTCCTCCTTCAGCTTTAGCATTATTTTTTTCTGGTATTCTCAAAGTATTGTAATTCATTGATTCAAGCATTTCTTGCATGATGTCGCTCTCAATTTGACGTTCTTTCTCACTAAAGCTTGAAATAACAATCTTTGAATTTTGATCACTTATAAATAAATCTCTGACAAATACAAAATCATGTTTTCTTTCCAGTTTATTTTGTCGATCTAAATATTTTGGAAAGTTAATCTCAACGAATTCGAAAGGAAGGCGATTAAAAAGTTTCGATATTAAATACATTTCAATCTCAACTAATTCTTGATCTGGAATCAGCCCTTCTTTCATTGCTGGATTGTTCTTGTATGAGGGTGTCCCATGACCCCACCATTTATTTTTGGGTAGTTGGGAGACTAGGATTTTCATAATTTTATATTGTTACTTTAAAAATTAAAGTGTAGGTGCTTGTCCATTTGCCATCAACAAGATCAGAGATAAGTTTGTAATATATGGTTGGAGCATATTGACTAGATTCAGTTAAATCAAATCCAAACACTAGCCAGTTTTTGTTGTAAGATTTTTTTTCAAAATCAAAGAAAAATTCATTGCCTAAATAAGGTCTAAATTTTCCGATAAGTTTATTTGACTTTGCAAATATCCTAAATCTATTTCTAGTTATTGGGTCTTTATCGTCTCTAAGTCTTAATTCTTGTCTTGTTCTTAGGGTCCATCTTATATTTTTTTTGTTAAGTCGCTTCTGTAGAGAGACATGCGGCCTTCTTTCATTCCAAATTAAATTTCCATCCTTAACTCTGCCAATAAGTCTAAAATTGAAAGCGGTCGACCAGTTATTTTTTAGTTTAAAGGATTTTGCAAGATCATAATGCTGGTAATAAAAACCCGATTCGTTGGATCTCCAATCAAAATCAATTGAAAATGTGTTTTTCCTTATAAGAATTTTCTCTGAGTGGTTCGGTAGTTTTTGAGAGAAAAGAAATGTAAAAAGCATTAAAATTTGAATATATTTTTTCAATTCCTTATTAACTCCTTAAAAATTGACATAGTTGAACCAAAATTTTCATTATCTTTCATTAAAACCAAATTATTTTCATTAAAAACCATTGCCTCGATCTTTTGATCATCTATAGCAATGACTGGCTTTAATAAATCAGGATGGTTCATTTGAAAATAACCTTCTTTTGAAATATTACCAATGTTATACAGGTAAGAAGAAAAAGGGCCGTTGTTGCCAGGGTCAGATGTAGCAGATACCCAAACATCTCCGTTGGCATGAATTGCAATATCGCCTATGTTTCTTTTGAATTTTGTTGGCTTTGGAAGTGAAAAAACCATTTTATTTATGTTGGTTACTTTATTGTTCTTTTCGTTAAAAAAAGCAGTAAAAATCGTTGATGCTCTTGAGTCTGATCCTCTATCGCCGTAGGCAATGACTACACCTTGGTTAGAATTAAAGATGTTAATTCCCTCTAAATTCATTTTACCGCCTATTTGTGGTAATGCAAACGTGTTTAGTATATCTATTCTAAAATCAGAAGGATCAATGGTTAAGGTGTAGCATTTTCCAGTACTTTCCATTACTACATATTTGTTGTTGGATGAAATTGACTTGAATACGCCTTCAAGATCATAAGGAAGTTTTTTTTCAGGCCAAATAAGTTCTTTTATTTCAAGATTAGAATTCAAAAAGCTTAGCCTTGCTTGACTTTTCTTTTTGTTATCATGAACGACCAGGTATCCTTTTTGGAATTTGGCAACTCCACTTATTGAAAATTCTCGATTGGAATGTATTTTACTCCAATCTAAGCTCTGCCCATGAATAAAATAACATGAGAAAAAAATAATTATTAGTGTTCTTTTTACCATTGAGAATAAGGGTGTTTTGATAAATTAGCATTCATATATCTATAGTCGTACGTTATTTCTTCCAATAACCAGTCAGGCTTTTTAAATGATTCATTTTCATTTTGTAGTTCTATTTCAGCAATCCATAGCCCATTATTTTTTTCATGAAATTCATCTACCTCCCATACTTTATTTTCATAAACTACTTTATATCTAGTTTTTTTGACTGTTTCACTTATACTTAATCTCACAATTTCTTCATAATCATCCATTGGAATATTGTATTCAAATTCACTTCTACTGATACCTACATTTTTTGTTTTAATAGTTAGTTTGCTAACATTCCCTTCTTTTCTAATTCTAATGATACCATTATCATTGATGGATAAATAGCTTTGAGTAAAGCTATGACCTTTCATGTTGCGAGGAAGCAAACTATGATTAACTAAAAACTTGCGTTCAATTTCTTTTTTCATAAATAATTGTAAATAAAATAATTAATATTGATGTTAATAATCCAGGATAGAAAGGTTCAATATTAAAAGGGTAACCTCCAGAAATATAACCAATAAAAAGCCAAATGCTACTTATCAAAGTAGGAATTATCATTGATGGTACAATATTGATCTTTAATTTTGAAAATGATAAAAAGAAAGGTAAAAGCAAACCCGGTATCATGGTCGATCCAATACCATACCAAAGTTGTACAACTGAGGGAAAGCTAAAAACTAAAATTAGTGAAATAAAACAGGTTACAACAAGACCCTGTTGAATATATTTAATCGAGTGATTGCTATTAGTTTTATTTGTTTTTTTTACCTCTCTAATCTTCATTAAAATGTCATGCCCAAATGTAAAACCGCTTATGAAACCCAGCGAGTCTATGGTTGACATGATAGTAGCAATCAACCCGGTTATGAATATACCAGAGAGCAATGGAGGAAGAACCTCATATGCTAATTCCGGGTAAATGAAAAGAGGGTTTGATAAGGGAAACAAGGTCTTTGCATATAAAGCTGTTGAAATGGTCAATATATCAAAAATGAACCAGAATAATACGGAGATAAGAATCCCTTTTTTTGCTACTCTAATGCTACCTGATGCTATTATTCTTTGATAAAATCCCGGGTCAACAAATGTCCACATTGCAATAAAAAACCAAACAAAAATATATTGCAATGAACCAAGACTTTCTTTATTCAAAAAAGTTTTTGGAAGTTCGCTAATCATTGTAGAAAAAGGTTTATGATCTAAACAAAAAAATAAGAGAAGAAAGAAGCCTAAAAACATCAATATAAATTGTAGAATATCAGTGCGAATGATTGCGCCAAATCCCCCTTTCCACAAATATAAAAATGTAAAACTTGTTGTAAGAATAATGCTCAATTGAGGAGAAATTCCTGTTATGAAGCTTGTAAGTACTCCTAGGCTAAGGATGTATGGCGCTGGACTTGCTAAGACTAAAACGTAAAGTGCGCTAATTATACCAG
>ENA-OSEY01001909-OSEY01001909.1-marine-metagenome-genome-assembly--contig:-NODE-1909-length-13903-cov-3.921525_pt1 | contig 13903 bp, 16 predicted proteins | sample MGYA00248465_ERZ534230 | MGnify/ENA primary metagenome ERZ534230 (study PRJEB26409, sample SAMN06344110) | marine metagenome | isolation source: Sea water from surface | place: Atlantic Ocean:Southern...
CAATTCTACAGAAAGCACAAGAATGGGTTATAGCTGTTCAACTTGAACGACGATATACTAAGAAGGAAATACTTGCTATGTACCTAAACAAATATGATTTTGGGTATCAAGCTGATGGAATCAGATCAGCAGCCAAAATATTTTTTAATAAAACACCACAGCAATTGACAATAGAAGAATCTGCAACTCTTGTAGGGATGTTAAAAAACTCCTCACTATATAATCCAATTAGACGACCTGAAAGAGTTAGAGAAAGACGTAATATTGTTTTTCGCCAGATGTATAGAAATAAATTTATAACAGCTGAAGAGCAGGACTCATTATCAAAATTGCCCCTTAACATAAACTTTACCCCAGAGTCTCATCGGGAGGGACTAGCAACATATTTCAGGGCATATTTAAAAGAATTTATGGACAGCTGGATAAAATCTAATCCTAAGCCTGATGGAAGTAAACACAACTTGTACAGAGATGGTCTTAGAATCTACACTACAATAGATTCAAAGATGCAACAAATTGCAGAGCAATCCGTAGAAGAGCATATGAAAAATCTACAGCGTGAATTCTTTATACAAAATTCAGAAGAAGAAAATCCAACAGCACCTTTTTTAGATTTAAGAGAAGGTGAAATAGACACCTTATTGGAGAGATCAATGCTTAGGAGCGAGAGGTGGAGAAAAATGAAAATAGCAGGAATTCCAGAAGAAGATATCATTGCCTCATTTAGTATAGAGGCTCCTATGAAAGTATTTAGTTGGAAGGGTGAAATCGACACGATTATGACTCCAATTGATTCTATAAGATATTACAAGCATTTTTTACGTGCATCTTTGATGTCTATGGAGCCTCAAACAGGACATGTAAAAGCTTGGGTAGGAGGATTTAATTATAAGCATTTTCAATACGACCAAGTAAAGCAAGGGAGAAGACAAATAGGATCAACCTTTAAGCCTTTTTTATATGCGACAGCTATAGATCAGCTAAAGTTATCCCCTTGCGATTCTTTACCAGATGCTTTGTACTGTATTGAACCAAGAAAACATGGAAATACTTCAGCTTGGTGCCCAAAAAACTCTGGAGATAGATATGGTCAAACCCGTACTTTAAAAAATGCATTGGCTAATTCAGTTAATACAATAAGCGCCAGAATTATGGATTTAGTTGGTCCTCAGCCAGTTATAAATCTAGCCAGAAAAATGGGGATTTCATCATATTTACCACCAGTTCCTTCAATTGCTTTAGGTACACCCGATATAAGCTTGTTTGAAATGGTTGGAGCATATAGCACATTTGCAAACCAAGGGATTTATGTAAAACCAATTATGATTACAAGAATTGAGGATAAAAATGGTCGTGCTTTGTATGAGGTTGTTCCAGAGAGTAAAGATGTTTTAAGTGAAGAGGCAGCCTATGTAACTGTAAATTTGATGCAAGGTGTTACAACTGCTGGATCTGGAGCAAGACTAAGACACGCAGGTCTTGAAAAGACAAATTATATTTACGAAAAAATTGTAACAGGCTACCCATATATTTTTGAAAACCCTATAGCAGGTAAAACCGGTACTACTCAAAACCAAAGTGATGGGTGGTTTATGGGAATGGTTCCAAACTTGGCAACTGGTGTCTGGGTAGGAGGAGAAGACAGGTCAGTTCATTTTAAACAAATTGCATTCGGACAGGGTGCAACAATGGCACTTCCAATTTGGGCAAATTACATGAGATCTCTTTACGAAAATCCAGATTTTGGAATTTCTAAAGATGATTTTCTTCCACCAGAAGAAATGTCAATTCCTGTTGAATGTGAAAAAATATCAGTAAACAATTTAAATTATAAAATGAGTCCAAAAGAGGATTTAGATGCTCTTGGTTTTTAGGATTCGTAATCTGATGAATTCCACTCAGCAAAGCATGTTTCAGTTTCTCTCAAAATCAAATGATGTAATTTAACCTTATTTGGCAAATTAGATTTAATCCTTTCTGCAAAATCTAAAATCATCATTTCACTCGTTGGCTGGTAATCTACTTTGACTATTTTATGCCCTTGATCTTCCATAAAACTCACAAGCTTTTTATTGGAATGTATATTCAGGACTGCAGCATGGTCAAAAGGTTCAACTATAATATTATTTATGATTTTTTTTAGATCGCTAAAATCCATAACCATTCCATATTTTGGATTATTGGGATCTTGTGAAGGCTTTCCAATAACAGTAACAGATAATTTATAGCTGTGTCCATGTACATTTTTACATAAACCGTCGTGCCCTGAAAGAGCATGGCTTGTTTCAAATTTAAATTCTTTGGTGATTCTTATAATATTGTCCATAGATTAAAAATTTTTGATAATACTTTGAGCAGCATCTTTTAAAAGTAGTTTAGCCGTAATTTCTGCATTCGATTTAAGAGTGTCTTCCCAATGTTCAGTATTTTTCCAATGTAATTTCCTGAGTTTTTTCATTGCGTCACCAGAATAATTTCCAAATTTTTCAGCAAGTTTTCCAGCTGATATTTCCAACTCTTTGTGGGAATTTACTACAGAATTATATAAGCCTTTTCTTTTAGCCCATTTGGCTGTTTTCCAATTTTCTGCTTCTAAAGATAGTTGTGCAAAAGCAGCTGAGCCAATTTTTCTACTTATAGCTGGCTCAATTACAAAAGGGCCTAAACCAATTGATAATTCTGAAAGTTTAATTTCCGCTTTTTCATACGCTATGGTATAATCGCATGCTGCAACAATTCCTATGCCTCCTCCAACAACTCTACCCTGGACTTGTAGGATTACAAATTTTTTTAAAGTTCTAAATACATTTAATAAGTTCGCAAACCCAATAAAGAAATCTTTTGCCTTATCTAGGCTTTTTAAAGTTTTTAATTCATTAAAAGATGCACCACCACTAAAGGCTTTTAATCCTGAACTTTTTAAAATAATCACTTTTACCAGTTTATTTGAATCTAATGACGTTAGATTTTGGCTAAGTTCTTTTAACATATTAGATGTTAATGAGTTTCCAGATGTATTTCCAAATTCTAATATTCCGCGATTACCTATTATATGATGTCTTACAAATGATTCCATAAGGATGTAAAAGTAATGAATCTCTTAGGGTTTAAAAATTTTTGATTTATTCAATTTAAAAAGTAACTATTGTTTAAATATTTGTATTTGATTGAATATTACATAATTATCAATAACTTAATTCACAGGTCTAAAATATTGAGTTAAGATTTTGTTTGTACGTAAATGTTCGATGTTATTTCATCTTTTAGGAATAATAACTTTTAGTAATGCTCAAAAATACATTGGTTTAAATGTAGATAACGATCTTTATTTTAAGAGTGACCGTTATTATACCAGTGGTATTTTTGTAGAATATGGAAAACTGACTAAAAAATCAGCTGACTCACTTTATAAATGGAATTATATTTCAAAACATTGGACAATTGGTCAAGAAATTAATACACCTTCTTTAGGCTCAACCTCTCTTATTTCAAGAATGGATTATCCTTACAACGGGTGGTTATATCTTGGGTATCGACAAGAATTTTTTCAGAATCCTGATTTTGGATATGGTTTGGGATTTCAAATTGGCACAACTGGAGCTAGAGAATCATTAGCTAAGTTTTTTCAAAACACTTATCATGTTAATATATTAAATTTAGAGCCATTAACTTGGGCTGTTTCAATTCCTCAAGCTTTTCATATTAATATAAATGGATCATTTTTCTGGGGAAGATTTTTAACTACAAAATTAAAATGGGTAAATCATAACAGTGCTCAATTAGGTTCTTTTCGAAATACATTTAAGACCCGGATAGGTATTCAGTCAGGATCAATTCAAGGGTTACCTTTTTTCGGGAATAGATTAGAGGCTTTACAAAATGGAATTTCATTTTTTTTAGGAACAGAACTAGAGTACAGCCTTCATGACTATTCATTAACAGGTAGTTGGTTAAAAGACAATAATCCATTTAGTTTAATTCCAAATAAATTTCGTAATATATACCAGGTTGGATTTATTTATCAAAGCTTGCCATGGAAAGCAAATATTATGTTAAATAGAAGTTCTAACTACATCAAAAATCAAAATTACAGCTCTCATTTTTACTTGAAAATTTCATTGCACTTTTTTATCTAAAGATAAATTTCTCTAATTGTGTTTATTGGGTATTTTGAATAATTCATTCACCTTTTTATTTTAGAGGACCAAATTTTATAAGCTAAGCCTAATTGAAAACCATTGTTATTGTTGCTTTTTTTAGCTAGAGGGGAGTTATATTTTGTTGCCCATCTAAAATTAATAAAGCCATAGAAATTTTTTAAAAAGTAAAAACCAATTTGTGTAAACCCCCCAAAACTGTTTTCAAAATCTAATTTTTCATATTCCTTTTTCACTATAATATTATTTTCACTAACCTTATTTTCACCTTTGTTAAATAAGTTATAAATAGCACCAAATGAAAAACTAACTTTTTTTGTTGGATTTAATCGAACTCCAATTGGTAAAACAAAGTAATCAAGACGGTCTTTCGCAAATGAATTTTGATAATCATACTTATATGAAATGGCTGTATTTCCAAACCCAATTATGAAACCGAAAGTCTTTGAGATATTCAATTGCACTTCTATTAACCCGCCCAATGAGAGTATAGGGTTAGTTCCTTCAAGATCCGTATTTAAATAGTTTAATCTACTACCTAAATAAATAGACCATCTAGAGTAAACATCGTCTAGAACCGGACCTTTATTGTATTGTTGAATTAATAAATTTTCACCCTGCGCGAATGTCAAGAATGATGAAAGTACATAAACAATAATTAAATTTTTAAATGAAAGTAAGCGGACTACAACATGCATAATATTGTTCAACAAAGTTCTTAAAAGTAAATAAAAAAAACCGCTAGAAATATTCCAGCGGTTTAGAAAAAACAAATTGGTTTATGAAAAATCCACCGTTTAAATTTAACAAGAAAATTTAATTTAAGAATTGTATTGTAAATATTTTAAGAAAGTAAGGTTGACTTAGCAAATAGATATCCAATTAAAATTCCTAAAACAAGAATTATGATATTTTCAAAAGTGAAAAGGAATTTAAATCTCTTTTCCCAAGCATCCGGGATTTGATTGTTATTCTCATCCTTCGCAAACCCTGTTTTCACAGATTTTTTTGAGCTCCATAAGAAAAATAAAAATAAAAGGGATATACCCGTAACAATAAAGAAAAGATAATTGGTCATCTAAATAAAATTTTGGTTTGCAATCTAAATATACAAATTAGTAGCATAAATTAAAGATTTGAAAAGCGGTTTCAAAGTTCAATAATTTTGTATAATTAGTTTAAGGCAACATATTCAAATTGCACAATTTAATAGGGATAATTTTTTTACATTTAAAACCAACAATAAAAATCGGATGAATTCCAAGAGTATAATTTTTTGTGTAATCATTTTTTTTCAAATAACTGTGAGCTGTTCCACTAAAGAAGAGTCTTTTAATATTGACCAGGAATCTTTTTACGGTGTAGGGAAATGGAAAATTAGAAAAAAAGGGGGCTCAGCTGGGTCAAAAAAAGAATTTTGTAATGTTACAGACTTAATTTTAAATTCCAATCTGACATTTAAAATTTATACTAGTGATAACAATGTCTTAATTGGGACTTATAAGGTAGTCTCTAATGACAGTCTAGAAATTTATGACACGGAAGGGGCAGTTTTTGGGAATTTGAATAATATCCAAATTACCAATTCAATCATCACTTTTGAAATTGATTTAACTGATGTGTGTAAAGATGTTTTGGAAGGAGAAAAAGACGAAAGTTATCAGGAAGATAAAACATATATAGCTGATGTTGAGTTTGAAAAATATCTGATCGAGCTCGGTTTAGACGACGAAATAGATGGTTTTGTACTAACATCAAATATAAATTCATTAGGACAAATTGATGCTAGAGAAAGAGGGATTAAATCTTTAGTTGGGATCGAAGATTTTGAAAATTTAAATTCACTAGTTGCCAGCAACAATGACATTTCAGGTGTTTTGGATCTTTCGTTTAATAAACAATTAGCTTATGTTGATTTACCATTCAACCCACTGGAAGAGATCTATTTTAAAAATAATATTTCACTTGAAAGAATCTTAATATATGAAACTAATACACTTGAAGTCTTAGAAATATCGAATTCCCCTAATCTTAAAGAGCTCTCAGTACATGACACAAAACTTAAAGAATTGGATTTGTCAAATAGTCCGATTATTGAACATATGAGGATTTGGGACGGTAAATTAACTGAGCTCGATTTATCGAATCAGAGTTCATTAAAATATTTGTACGCATATAATATTTTTGATCACAATAATCCATCATTAATACTACCAAATACAGATAGTTTAGAAATGATCTGGCTTGATGGAAATAAGATTGATTTTTTGGATTTGAGTGAAAATCAAAATCTAAAGGTAGTATCATGTCAAGATTGCGAGTTAGGAGAAATTATTCTTCCAGAATCAAACTCCTTGTATGCCCTTTTATTAAATCGAAATGAACTAACAGAATTGGATTTAAGCAAAAATCCGACTTTAAGAATATTAAGAGCAGAATCAAATCTTTTAAATTGTATAAGCGTTCACCCGAATCTTATAAATAATATACCTCCAGGTTGCGAAGAAGCGAATATTCCTTTAAACTATGACGATAATCCTAATCTTTCCTGTGATAATCCATGGAATGTAGTTGATTTTCCATTTAGCGAGGATGCTGCCAACTATCCAGATTCATGGATGTACGATCCCTCTGTGATATTTTCATTAAGTTGTAATTGAGTTTAAACAATAACTTAAGAGCGTTCTTTGTATATTTAAGTTTAAACAATAAACCAAATAATTATGAAAAAATACGTTTTACTAATATTTATATTATTCTTTTCTATTTCTTTAAATGGACAAGATAAAGTTGTCTTAAGACAGACATTTATTAAAGTTAAGCCCGGTAATAACTATGCAGAAGATCTAAAAACTAAATTTGGCAAAATGGCTCAAAAAAGAATTGATGCCGGATACCAGCAAGGCTGGCATCTTTGGGAAGTGGTAGCTAATCCTCAAGCTCCTTTCACTCATATGATTGTAGAACCAATGTTACTTAGTCAAATGGAGAAAGAAAGAAGTTCAGAAGGATGGATTAAAATGCGAAATGACGCAGTTCCTGGAATGACTGATTCCGATTGGACTGCATTTATGGACGGTGTAAGAGAAAAAAGGGAAATTGTTGCCGAGGCCTTTTTTATGCCAGTAAAGGATATTAAAAGGGATGAAAATGTAAACTTACCTGACGATATAGGGGTAGTAAACTGGATGAAAGTTAAAGAAGGCAAATTTAAAACTTATGAGAAAATGGAAAAAGACCTTTACGTTAATGGTCTTAACAAAAAAGGATTAAGAACAGGTTGGTCTTTAGCCAAGAGAATCGATAAAGTTGGTGTTGATGTTTACTGGAATTACTTCACTGTTGACTGGTTTTCTAAATTTAGTGATGTAATAAAAACGAGAGCAAATACATCTAGTTGGGATGCGAATAAAAGCTATCAAACCATGCTTAATATTCGTGATTTAAGAGAAAGTGTGATTATACGGAAGGTGACAATGCTCGAATAAAATTTTTAAAACCTCCTTAATGGAGGTTTTTTTTATATTTAAAGAATTATTAATCATAAATCAATCAAAAATGAAAAAACTATTATTCTTATTATTCTTGCCTTTAACACTATCAGCGCAGTATGCGGTAGCAGATTTCATTGTTTTGAACAAAGGCATGGACTCTCAATATCATAAACTTGAAAAAGTTTGGGGAGCTTGGCACAAAAATTCTATAAATAAAGGAGAAAAAAGCGGTTGGGCCGTATGGAAAAGAACTGCGACAGATAATGATAATGAAAATGCAGCTCATTATGTAGTTTTCAATCAGTTTAGTTCTAAAGAGCAAATGGATAATTATATTAATGGAGGAGGAAATTTTTCTATGAATAATGCGATATCTGTTATGAAGTCAAACCTTAAGGGCATGTCTACTGGAACCATTAGAAAAATTGTTCAATCAGACCAAAAAATAAAAAAACAGGTACGAACTTATCACCTTCAACTTCTAGATGCAACACCTTTTACAGGGGGAGATTTGAAAATTGGGGATAAAATGACCTTTGCACCTATGATTCAAAAATCTGATGATTATGAACAAGTTGAATCTTATATAGCTAAGCCTTATTTCCTTGAGCAAGTTATGAATGGAAAACACCGCTGGTGGGCATTCACAAAGGTTATAAATAGAAACGATCAGGCATATAAAGAAATTTCACATATAGCTTGGAATATTTTTATCCCAGGGGCTGAATTTGATGACCGTGTCGTTGAAAACGAATTTGTTCAAAAGGTTTTAAGTGATAAAATTAGTAGCTCTAGAGAAATGCGAAATGCACAAGAGCTGACCTTAGTTTATCAAAGTAATTAGACATCTTTAAGACCCTCTATTTCGGAGGGTTTTTTTGTAGATTTATATTTGTTAACTATAAATTAAATTAGATGAGACTATTTGTTACTATTTTACTTATAATATTTTCTATTAAATCTTTTTCTCAGGAAAAGGAAAATAATGGTACTATTTATAAAAATGGGCCATATGTTGAGGCTGTAAGAAACCTTATGAATGTCTACAAGACCAATAGTATTAAAAAAATTAAAAAAGCATACGAGAAAATATCTGTGGATAAGCTAGTATTTCGAGATGCGCTAAATAACATGGATGAAAAAAATCCCCTCGGTAAGAATATGGATCTTGATCAAGAAATGGAAAATATGAGTGAAATTTTTAGTACTCACGAAATAATAAGTATTAAGGAGCTAGGTTATCCTGACCATTTTGATTACAAAGAAGCGAACGATTTGGTTATTTCATGGTGGCAATTTACGTGGAGAAATAAATTATCTGGGAGCCAAGGGCCAATACATCTAATGTTGGGTCATTTTTTCGATGATAATCATAAAATGACTGGGGAAACGTATTATTTTAATCCTAGTACTCTGCCAAAATGAACAAATCAAAAATAAATCTTGTTTAAAATATTTCCGAAACATTCTTTATTGAATAGACGTTTGTTGCTATCAATTTTTTTTTTCCTTTTTGCCCTTCTTGGATGTAATTCCTCAGAGCAAGGGGTTGGCGTTACAATTACTACTCCCCAAACAAATCAAGGTTTAGAGGGTGTTATTGAGAATACATCTTTAGAATTATATGAAGATATTACCTACATCTTAGATCTTGATTATAATGATCTATATGAAGATCAATCTTGTAGTTATCGTTATCAAGTACTTCTTTATATTGGTGTAGGAGGCATTGTGGAGAAAATTAGTTACCAGTACAGAGTATGTACAGATGAAAATTTTCGAGAGTGTGTACAGAAACAAATTTATAATTTAAGCTTTGACTTTGAGAAAATAGATAACGAAGAAGAATATGGATTTAGAAAGCTCTGTAGAGTCGATGAAAACAGTTTCAGTATTTGTACATATTTACAACAAAATGAAGCTGATGAAAAAATAGATGAACGTTTTGTTTTTGAATCTAGGGAAATAATAAAATCATACACCTCAGATGAGAATAATATTATTAATGAAAATAATTCAGAAACCTACTATTTTTTAGAAAATGGTACAACAACTATTGATGAGGTAAGGGAGTACTCATGTAATGATGAACTATATAATTAAAATTAAATTGAAATGAAAAAAATATTTCTGATAGTAATTTTATTTCTTTTTTTCAGATGCGATTCTAAAAAACCACAAAATAAAATTGGAGTGCAATTCTTTCTTGATGTTAAATATCCGGAACTTTATGAAAATGCTTTTATTAAATTAAGAAAACAAATAAAACCGATTTTAGATGGTGGTGAAATGACAATTGCGAAAATTCATGATGGTGAAGTTATGAATGCAAACTACTATACTTTAATTATGGCTAAAGATATAGAACACTTAAGATTCATCCTGGACACAATACCTAAAACTCAATATCACAAAGACTATAAAGTTAAAATTGGTTTAGAAAAAGGAGATGTAAAAATAATTTCTACCGCTAGCGTAGAGTTTAAATAAAATCCCTCCATAAAGGAGGGATTTAAAATTATAATAATAAATTTCTACTCTGACATTTCTGCCATTGCTGTAGCTTCTTTAACTTGGAAAGTTGGGTCATAATATACCTGAAATCTTACCACTTTTCCATTTTCCCATTTCAAATCAGTGTGGGCTCTGGCGCTAGTTTTTTCTCCAGTAAAGTTACCTTCAAAGGCTAGTGTAAACCAGTGGTTAGTCCAAATATTTCCGTTGTTAAAATAGTTTGTATGAGCGTAGTCATCTGTAACTTCTATAGACTTAAACAGGGTATGATCTTGACTTATTCCTGCAATAACTGATTTTTTATCAAGAGGAATATTATTGAATAATACCTCACAATCGTCAGAAAGTAATTCTTCCCATAGAGAGAAGTTGTTTTCAACATAAACTTTGAGTAGTTTCTGTACATTGAGAGTCAATTCGTCGTCTGACTTAACAATTGCTCTACTTTGTTGTTGGTTAGAACAAGAAAAGATCAAAACTGACATTAAAATTAGGGATAATATTTTTTTCATTTTTAAATAATTTATTGGTTAACAGAGCAGAATATACAAAGAACTATTCAAAATTAATTACTTTGTTTTTGCATCATCAAGGTAAGTTCAGCACTTCCATATGGCCTTTTTCTAGAATTACTCATTAACTCAGATAATTTCTTTGTTATAAAATCATTTTCTACAAAATAAGGGGGCCATTCAGCACCTTCGACAGGAATATTAAATGTAAAATGAGTTACTTCCTTATTTGAAGTTTCTCCTCTATTAATAATTTTTGTTAAGGCCCATCCTCTATGTAAGCCATTTTTGACTTGTTCAAGCACATAAGGTTTCCAAATATTCGATTCCATTTGTTCGTATTCTTCACTGATCTGAACCATAGGATCCATTAATATTTTTTCTCCTATTTTTAGGTCGCCACCTGTAAAAGGAGTTCCGTCAATAGCTTGAATATGATAGGTTCTTACTTCTTTTTTGATTTTATTTTTACTCGGTGTTATAAGATTTATAATCGAACTTTTTGACATTCCTTTCATCCCTCTTCTAATAATTGATGCGGCTGAAGAAAAAGAAAAATTAGGATTTCCCTTAAGATATTTATCCATTTCTTCCTTTGTTTCAAACTGATTGAAAACTACGTAATCTGCTGCGTTCTCATTATCGTTTGTTTTAGGAGTTCTTTTCCAAACAGCCCAATTCATTTTCTGGCCTTTGTCAATTTGGTTTTGTCTAAAAATAGACCAAGCCAATTCTAACTTTTCGTAATCTTTTCCCATACCTTCATTAATAACAATAAAGTCAGCTACAGCATATTGAGCTGTAATTGATAATGGTAGTAGAAATAAAAATATTAGTTTTTTCATTGTAATTGATTTATAGTTAAACTCAAATGTAAAACTCTTCGATTACAAATCTGTTAAATTTTTTGTTTTTTTCACCTAATTTACATTCTAATCAACAAGCTTTTTATATTTATTAAAATTCTCAGTTGCTTTCCAATCTTCAATTTCAATATCTCTTTTTGGTGTATCTCCATCTTTAAAAATTAATTGTTCGAATGGGGGTTTAATACCTTTTAATCTTAAATATATAGCAAATTTTCCTCTATGATGAGATTGATGCTCAAACCCTTTTCGTGCTAGGCATTCTTTACTACAGCTCCATCTATAGTAATAAGTTTTAGCATTAAGATCCTTTTCACTATTAATTTGATTAATCATGACATCATAGCTATTAGAAACAAACTCCATAACTTGCTTTTTTGATTGTAATTCTTGACGACTCATAATTTCTTTTTCGTCACTAGCATCATAGCTACCAGCTATCATAGCTGCGTATCTGAAATTTACAAGACCTAGATGGATAGCTTCTTCTCTAAAAGATAAAATTTCAGGAGTTGGTCTAAAACTATAATTTTCCTCAGGCATGGCATCTAAATACTTAAATGTAAATTGTTGAGCTCTTTGATAGTCGTAAATTAAATTACAAGACACTGTATAGCTTACATTTTCTTTTTCAGTTATTGTACTTTCAGTATTTGAATTTTTACAAGAGGTTAAAAAAATTATAATTAAAACAGCAGTTAAATTTTTCATTTTTAGTGATTTATGGTTTACAGATTACAATATACAAAGATGTAATTGACTTAACGGAGAACAAATACAGAGGATTCAATTTTTAATGTATCTCATTCCTTCAACCCCTCTTGTTAACTGTAAATTTATCTTTACAGACATATTATTATCATTTATAAACCTAATCACTTCATCTGAAGCAACATACAATCTTAAGTTTCCTTTTGGAGGCAACTCAACTCCTTGAGTATATTCTCCAGTTTGTTTTTTTTCTCCTTTTATTAGTATTTTAAATTTAGATGTATTTTTAATTTCAGCTCTATAATTTTTAGTATTAGACTCTCCAAGAATAAATGTCTCATTTGCTGGTATTGTTACCCCAGATTTTAATGCATAGCAGCTTATAAATAAAACCGCTAATAACGATATTAGTTTTTTAATTGATTTATGTTTTTTGATCTTAGATGCAAAGAAAGTTACTCGAATTTTATGAAGAATAAATACTGTTGATTTGAACAAATTTTCAATCATTAATTTGTTCTGAAAAATAAAATTTAAATTTTAATTTTTCATTTTCTTTTACCAGGTATGCACTCTCAAGCCATTCATATGATAAAGTTTTTGATCCATTTTGAATTGGTTTTTCAAGAGTAAATTCACCAGTATGTTCAAGACTGATATGAGCTGAATTAAAATCTGTATCAATCTTAATATTTCTAAAATCTCTTTTAGACTCAAATTTCCCAAATCCTTTAACAAATTCTATAAATTCTTCTGTGTTCCATTTTCTACTTACTTCAAAAATCATAAAGTCATCTGTTAAATAGTCCCTAATTTTATCGACATCATTATCTAATAAGTAAAAGAAATCATTAAATGTTTCCATTACTTCTTTTTCAGAAATCTTTTTTGGTTGTTCACAACTAATAAATAGTGTAATTATTAAAGAAAGATAAAAGGGCTTCATAAAAATCAATTAATATTTAATAAATAAAAATACAAATTAGTCCTTTTGTTTTACAAGCATGGATAAGTGGGATGATCTACCTTTTCCTATTTGTTATTGTACAATTGCCTTTTCAAGTTATTGAACTTAAATAAAGTAGCAAGTTTTATTTTATTGTTTTTTCAATTTTTATTTTGACTTGTCTACTCTGAGAACCCTTCTTAGTTTTAGGATTTTTTTTTCTTTCTATGTGATATCTTTCGTAATAGTTTTTATAATCCATTCTTAATTTATCTTCGGTTTGTATTTCTTTAAACTGTCCTATTATAAATAATAGTGTTATTAAAAATCCTATTAAGAATATAGCTGTACTCATAAATTTATTTCTTTTTAAGAAGTAAATAACCTCCACCACCAAGACAACAAATTAAAGCTATTAATAAACCTGTATCCATAAAACTAAAATATAAAAAGATTGAAACAAAAAAGGTTTGAAAGCAACCATACTAACAAACCCTTTAAGTTATTCCGTTGCGTGAACAACGTGAAGCAAACATACAATAAAATAATAGAACTGTGGGAAGAAAAGCAGGAGTGCCAAATGAGTGCCAAGAAATTGACTAACTTTAAGCTTAACTTAATTGTAAAGAAAAGGTTTTGAAAAAAGTAAAAAATTATTCAAAAAATTTAACGATTTGATTATTGATAAAATCGGCATCCTCTT
>ENA-OSEY01001910-OSEY01001910.1-marine-metagenome-genome-assembly--contig:-NODE-1910-length-13899-cov-3.229706_pt1 | contig 13899 bp, 6 predicted proteins | sample MGYA00248465_ERZ534230 | MGnify/ENA primary metagenome ERZ534230 (study PRJEB26409, sample SAMN06344110) | marine metagenome | isolation source: Sea water from surface | place: Atlantic Ocean:Southern...
CCGTTGATTCACTAAGCAATCCAAATAATCAAAATACTGACGCCTATCCAAGTTTAACCACTCGGTATTTTGTCCAATCAACTACATCCAATGGATGTAGCGGAATAGATAGTATGACGGTTTTTGTCTCTCCTTTGCCTGGAGCTAATCCTAATTTTATACTTAATGCACAGGCTGTAAATTTAGGCAATAATGAGTACCGCTTAACAAGAGCCATTAATTCGGATACTGGTGCGATTTGGAATAGTACATTGGTCAATCTTAACCAACCATTTCACTTTGATGTTGATTTATATTTTGGAACAAAGGATGTTAACGGTGCAGACGGCATCGCATTTGGTCTGCAACAGCTAAGTGCCCAACAACTTGGATTTGGTGGAGGTATTGGTTATCTAGGTATAACTCCGTCAATTTTTGTTGAATTTGACACTTATCAAAATGGTGCTAATGCTGACATTTCCGATGACCATGCAGCAGTCCAACTTAATGGATCTGTAAATCACTCTTCTACCAACAACTTAACTCCTCCCATATCTTTAGGGTCTGGAAATGTTGAAGATGGACAATGGCACAATTGTATATTCAACTGGGATCCGATTAATATGTTACTCACTGTAGAATTTGATGGCACACAAATTATCAGTTTAAATTATGATATAATTAATAATGTTTTCTCTGGAAGCTCAGCTACTTATTGGGGATTCACTGCATCTACTGGGGGATCGAATAACGAACAAAAGGTTAGATATAACAGTGGAACATTTTTCAATGAAATCATTGACCAAACTATTTGTAATAACGAAACTGTTTCTATCAGTGCTCCTGTTTTGGCTGATAGTTATCTATGGGAACCTAATAACTTCATAGATAATAATACTTCGCAAAATCCAGTTTTTAATCCTAATGTAACTACTCAATATGTATTTACTGGAACCAATAGTTTCGGGTGTTTTATAAAAGATACATTCCAAATTTTAATAAATGATATTCCTAATTTAAGTGCAGGACCTGATCAATTTGTTTGTTCTGGTGATAGTGCATTATTAAACGCCACTGGAAACGCTAACTCATACTCTTGGGATAATGGCTACATTGATAGTACAACCATACAAATCAATGACACCACAACATATATTCTTACTGCAACTACGCTAGCTGGTTGCTCGGATACCGATACAGTTACGGTCTATGCGCTACCTCTTCCCAATACATTTACTGGTGAAACAGATGGTTATATTAATCTTTGTATAAATGAAACTGTACAATTAAATGGGTCTGGTGCAGACACCTATCTTTGGAGCCCAAATACTTTTTTAAGTGACCCCAATATACCTAACCCAACAGCCTCCCCCACAGCTTCACAGCAATACATTTTAACCGGTTCTTTAGCAAATGGATGTACCACAACAGATACATTATTAATTGATGTTAACCCACTTCCAACCCTTACAAACGGTGGAGATCAAACTATATGTCAAGGTGATACTGTTCAAATAGAAGCCTTTGGTGGTATAACGTTTAATTGGATTTCACCTGATTCAATAAATGATCCATCTATAAGTAATCCATTGGTTTGGCCAGACACCACAACTATCTGCCAAGTATTAGTTAGTGACGTAAACACATGTGAGGACACTACAGAGATAACTGTTTTTGTAAATCCAAAGCCAAATATTGATGCAGGACCTGATCAATTCATTTGTATTGGAGACTCAACAAGTCTTTCGGCTTCTGGAAATGCCATCACCTACACTTGGGATAATGGAGTACTAGATGGTGTAAACTTCCTAGTCAGTTCCGATCAACAATATATATTAACTGGAACGGATGCCAATAATTGCGTCAATTCAGACACCGTTTCTGTTAATGTAATCCAATTGCCCAATATAGATGCAGGAAATGATGCTTCAATATGTTTAGATGACTCCATTCAACTAAATGCTTCTGGAGGTGTTACTTACATCTGGTCTCCAATAACTAATATTTCTAATGCTAATGTTGTTGACCCTTTTGTTTTTCCTGGTTCAGACACAAAATACTATGTCACAGGGACTGATACTAACGGATGTGCTAACATAGATTCCGTACAAATTACTATTGATGCGTTACCTATTATAATAACTTCTAATGACACCTCATTATGTATTGGTGATTCTATTACCATTTCTGCTAGTGGTGGTGTAAGTTACTTATGGTTAACTACGGATTCTTTAGATCAAACAACTATAAATAACCCTTCCATCTGGCCTACAAACAACACTACATATCAAGTGTTAGTTACTGGATCAAATAATTGTACTGACACTGGATCAATTTCTATCATTGTTAATAATCTTCCTAATGTTGACGCAGGTATAAATGTGGATGTTTGTTTTGGTGATACAGCACAACTCAATGCATCAGGCGGTTTGAGCTATGAATGGTTAACTACTACGACCATCTCTAATACCACTGTAAACAACCCTAATGTATGGCCAACAGACACATTAATTTATCAGCTTAAGGGGACAGATGCCAATCAATGTGTGAATTTCGACTCTGTTGCCGTAAATGTACTGACACTTCCTATTGCTGATGCAGGTCCAGACTTATGGATATGTCCTGGTGGATCTATACAGTTGAATGCAACCGGTGGTCTTGGATATGTGTGGTTTCCCGATTCTACACTAAACGATGGCTTAATACAAACACCAGATGCTAGTCCTGCTGATAATGAAACGTATGTCGTTACAGTAACCGATATTAATAATTGCAGCAATAATGATACCTTATTCTTGGAAGTTCATCCGAATGTGCCCACTGACGCAGGTGGAGATACATTGACAATTTGTGAAGGAACTAGTGTTACTCTTGGTGGTTCGCCTACTTCTCCATTGGGCAGTACATACCAGTGGTCTCCTTCTTCCACATTAACTTCCTCTACTTCAGCAAATCCTAGTTCAGTCCCTATTACTCCTACACTTTTTACGGTAAATACAACCAATGATACTTGCACAGGTGTAGATTCTGTTTTTGTTACCTTCTTTCCTACACTTTTGGCTAGCACTGGAAGTAATGTGCAAATTTGCTTTGGTGATTCCACTACAATTTCTGTTACAGGTGGTGATTTTTACCAATGGTCTCCCATCACAAACTACACTGGCGATACCATTATTGTCAATGACACCCTCGCCAATGCTACTGTTTTCCCATCTGATACAACTCTTTTCTATGTCTTTATTTCAGATACCAATGGCTGTAACATGACCGATTCTACGTTAGTTACCGTTAATCCACTACCCAATTTTAACCTTGGTAACAATACCAGCATCTGTCTATTTGATTCTCTAACCCTTCAAGCCAGCAGCGGTGACACCTATGCTTGGACTCCCAATTATAATATCACGGATACTTCTGTGGCTAATCCTCAAGTCTATAATCAAGTGGATACTACTTATTTCGTAACCGTAACCGACTCTAATGCATGTATAAATACCGATTCCATCACTATTTCGGTTAATTCGTTACCTACCGTAACTGTACAAGGCAATGACACTATTTGTTATGGTACATCAACCCAACTCATTGCCATAGGTGCTCTGTCTTATATTTGGTCACCAATAGATAGTTTATCCAATCCTGCTATTCCTTACCCTAACGCTAATCCAGATTCCAACATTAGCTATACCGTTACAGGTACGGATGGGAATGGTTGTACAGACCAAGACTCCATTACCATTACGGTATTACCGCTTCCAAATGTAGACGCAGGAAATGACACCACTATTTGTCCAGGATTATCTGTTCAACTTAATGCAACAGGTGGCAGTACATATCAGTGGTTAACTCCTATCAACTTAAGTAATTTCCTAATTGCTAACCCTATTGCTACACCGGATACGTTAACAACCTATGTGGTTAGTACCACAGACACTAATGGCTGTATCAACACAGATACCATAATAGTTGCCTTGTACGACTCCGCTAATGCAGATGCTGGTTTCAATGTCAGTGCATGTTACAACCAAGGAGTACAACTCAATGCATCGGGTGGTGTGTCTTACTCTTGGGAACCTAGTTTCTTTGTTAACCATCCTACCCTTGCTGATCCATTGGCTTTCCCAAATGACGATATGACATTAACGGTTCAAGTAACCGACAGTAATGGATGTATTGACTTTGATGATGTAAATATTACCGTATTCATAGCCAACGCAGGAACTGATACCATTATTTGTAATGGTGATTCTATTCAAAAAACCATAGGCGGTGATCCCGCAACTACTTTCAGTTGGTCTCCAACAGATGGTGTTTCAGATCCAACAATCTATAACCCTATTCTATCACCTACCACCCCTACTAATTATATAGTCAATATTGGTAATGCTGCAGGATGTAATTATATCGATACCATTTTTGTTAATGTTTCTAACCCTATACCTACTTTCGACACGATTCTAGATCCAGGATGCGATGGAGTTGTTGCAGAGTATACCAACACCTCCAATAGCGAGTTTGATTTTGTTTGGAACTTTAGTGACGGAGAATCCTCAACTCAAGCAGAAGTAGAAAAAATATTTGACTTTGGAAGCAGTTTTAGTGCTACGCTTACTGTACAAGATTCACTGAGCTGTACGAACAGTATTACCATTAATGGAAATGCAGACACATTTGAAAATTATTTTGACATCTACTACCCTAACGTTTTTACCCCTAATGGAGATGGAGAAAATGATCAATTCATTATCGAAGTACCAGGAAGAATATACGAGTGTACAGAACTGATTATCTACAACAGATGGGGCCAAGTGCAATTCATATCAACTGGAAATAACCTCAGGTGGGATGGGAGAAATAGTGTAGGTGGAGAACTCCCTAATGGAGCCTACTTCTTTACACTAAATGTCAAAGACGGGTTCTTTAGCAAAAGTGGAACGCTTTATTTATTTAAATGAGAATAATTTTTCCACTTGTATTATTTCTTATCACAATGGAAACGATTTCTCAACAGCAAACTAAATTCATTGGACATAGAGGATGTAGAGGCACTTATCCAGAAAATACAATAAAAGGATTTAAAAAAGCCATTGCATATGGTGCAGACGGGATCGAATGGGATATTATCGTTAATAAAAATAATGAGATCATTATTTCCCATGAGCCTTATGTAGACACCACATATTGCCAACCGGTAAATAAAGGGATAGGTTTAACTAAACAAAACCTGTACGAAATGTCTACTGATGAAATAAGACTAATTGACTGCGGAAGTAAGTATTATGAAAAATTTCCAAACCAAGAAAAAGTAATTGAATCAAAACCTCTTCTGAAAGATGTAGAAAGAGAACTACTTGGGTATGAAGGTATTGTTCTATTTGAAATTAAATCAGAACCCTCACTAGTATCCGAATACTATCCGAACCCAAAAGAATATGCCGATATCATTTATAATCATGTGAAAGATAGTCCTTTGAAGTCAAATTACATTTACATGTCATTTGATCCAGAAATCTTAAACGAACTACATACACTAATGTCAAAGGAAAGATATGTGCTATTGGAATACAACCCCTTTAAGTGTTTCTCAAAACTTAAAGAATCACTTAAATTCACACCACATGCTTTTGGACTGAATTATAAAATAATCACACCTAAATTCGTTAATAAATCACATAAAGAAAATATAGAGGTTTTTGCTTGGACTGTAAATGAAATTGAAATGAGTAACGAATTGATTAAGATAGGTGTGGATGCTATCATCACAGACTATCCTAACCTGATTAAACATGAATAACTTCTAATTGAGGTAAATAAATTAACAACCCTTTAATTTTTTTATAACCCATTTCTTTTAAAACATTAATGTAGGTCTCTATCTGTTTAATATCTGAAGGTGTTTTATTTGCCGTTTTATAATCAATGATCCACCAACAATTTTGATTAAAGAACATCCGGTCAATTCGCAGAATTTCTCCTTTACTACTTACAATTTCTTTTTCAGTATATAAAAAATCATAATCATTAAATATAAATGACAATTTTTTGGATTTCCTCAATTCCTCTAGGTAAGCACAACATGTAAGATAGTCTTTATGCGTTATTTTAGAATGCTCTTTTAATTCTAAAGCAAATTTAAATCCATCCGTGAAGTCTGTAAGAACCTTACTCATTATTTGATGAAAAACACTGCCAAAATTTAAAGTTTTCTCGTTAGCTAAAGTATAATTTACTTGAAAATTGGAGTAACCACCATCACTTAAAGTATATAGTTGTTTTTTGGTGGTTTTTATTTCCCTTTCATACTTTTCAAGTGATCCATCAAAAAATCTATTTTCGTTTTCATTAAAACATTCATGAAGTTTTATTGCATTTATAAGTAAATCTGAAACTCCTTTTTTCTTTGACTTGCCGGAAAAATGAATAAATAAATGATCAACTGCTCTTGTAAATGCAACATAATATAGATTTAAATCATCCAAAATTTTCATTTGCTCTTCTTTCTCATAAAGACTCTTCATGTCTAATGCAGTCAATAATTTCTTATTCATTTTAGCAATGAAATAATCAAATTCATTTTGATCAACCTTAACTCCATCTACCCATATAAATGGCTGATTTAAATTTGATTTTGTAGACCAGATTCCTTTAGGCATAATAACTACAGGAAATTCTAGACCCTTTGATTTGTGAATAGTAAGAATTTGAATTGCATTGTAGTTGTTATTATCAACGCTAATTTTTTTGGATTCGTCCCATATAACATCTAAAAATCTATGAATAGAATATTTTTTTGAGACCACAAATTGGAAATACTGATCATTAAAACAATCGATAAATGCATCTTTTATGTTTAGGTTTAAAAATGATAAAATAAATTCAAGTTTGTGATAGTCTCTTAAACTTCTGTAATAGCTAAAATCAATATTTAAAATTGATTCGGAATTTGAAGCAACTTCCCCTTTTAGCACACATAAATGATGATGAAATAATTTAAGATCATCTTTACTTCCAAATTCAAAATAAGTTAGACCATGATACAATAATTTAAATTGTGTGCTGTAAAACAAATAAATACTATCCTCAGAGATATAGGGAAGATCAAGTCGATTAAGTGCATTTGCAATTTCCAGACCATCTTTGCTTGATCTAATTAAAATAGTAATATCTGAATATGAATATCCAACATCAATTATACTTTTTATGCTGCTTTCTAAATAATCTTTAAGAGAAATGTCATTGAAGTTAACATCAACTGATCCTTTATCTTTCCGATATGTAAGTTGTTTAGAACGATGAAATACATCTTTTACATTATCTATTTCAAAAAGTGTTTGAACTTCACTGAATATGGCATTATTAAAATTTATAACTGATGTTGTAGACCTCCAATTTGTATCTAGGTATCCTTGTTCAAATCCAAATTCAAATAAGGTTTCGTATTCTACTCTATTTTCTAAGCTAGGTAATTTTGGTAAGTCCATAAATTGTTGAGCATCACCTTCTCTCCATCTGTAAATAGCTTGTTTAGCATCTCCAACAATTAAATTTTCTCCACCATTTGAAATAGACTCATGAATCATAGGAACAAGATTATGCCATTGTAGCATAGAAGTATCCTGAAATTCATCCACAAGTATATGATTAAACCTACTTCCTATTCTTTCAAAAATAAATCCAGCTGGCTCATTATTTATAATGTCACTTATCAGCGTATTGAAATCAGAAATTAAAATTATGTTTTGTTCTGTTTTTAATTCTTTTAGTTTAGAGTATAGTGAATTTACCATAAGAAAAGGAACGAATAGCTTAATCGACTCACGATACCTTACATACACTTTTAAATGATCTAGAAGGTTATAAATACAGGGTGTCGCCACTTGTAGAAAAGTATTTACCGAAACTTGTTCTGTTTTAGAAAGACTTTTCTTAAATAATTTATTATCATCTACCCAGCTAGCATATTGAATAATGAACTCAACATCAACTTCAATAAGATTTTCCTTCAATTTTATAAGTTTTGAAAGCCTATTGTAAGTTGACCATTTTTCCAAAATATGATATTGTGAAATAGATTGATTTATCTGATTTATTTGATGGATAATTTCATCATGCAAATCATTCATCTTTGTGGACAGACTTCTTCTTATATTTTGAAGGAAATTCTGATCATAATATTTAATTTTTTGCTGATTTAGAATCAGAATTTTTTCGAGTTGGTTTAATTGCTTTTCTATATCTGTTTTTAGTCCTTGTTTTATGGAGTCATCAATGATATTATAGACCAATTGTAAAAATTTCTCATCATCTGAAGATTCATCAATGAATTTAGAAACAGCTCCACTTAGAAATTCTTTTTCATCTAATATGATTTCATAAGAAGGTAGAAGGTCTAATTCTTTAGAAAAGGCATTAATAATTGTATTCGTAAAACGATCAATAGTCATCACATTAAAATCACTGTAATTATGAATGATTTTGCTGTAAATAGATTTACATTTTAATTTCAGTGATTCAACGTGAATAGAGATGTCTTTTGAAATTAATGGTAACATGTCACTTGAATCTACATCATTGATCATCAACTGAAGCTCATGTAGAATTCGATCCTTCATTTCCTGAGCAGCCTTATTTGTAAAGGTTATGGCTAAAACCTCCTTAAAAGTATAAGGAGACTCTGAATTAAGAAGTATGGTTAGGTAATGTTTAACAAGAGTAAAGGTTTTTCCAGAACCTGCAGAAGATCTATAAACCTTTAACTGCTTCAATTATGCTGATTTTTGAGAGTGTAGCTCTAGTAGAGATATTTCTGGATAAATACCGACACGTCCTGGATATGCTAGAAAACCAAAGCCCCTATTAACGTTAATAAATTGATTTTTCTCCTTATAAATTCCTGCCCAGTATTTATATCTGTATTTTGCTGGGCTCCACTTAATCCAACCAGGTATTTCAATACCAAACTGCATTCCATGAGTATGTCCTGAAAGCGTTAAATCAACATGAACGGGATGCTCAATAATTTTTTGTTGCCAATGAGATGGGTCATGAGAAAGTAATATTTTAAACATCGATTCATTCAAATTGGCTGAAGCTTTATCGAAATCACCATTCTTTTTAAATCCTCCAGCACCCCAATTTTCTACACCAATTAAAGCAATTTCGTCCTTATCATTTTTTAATGGTTTAGATTCATTTAACAAAACTTGAAAACCCATGTCGTTCAAATACGATAGCAAGTGATTCATGTTTTCTTTTTTCTTGGCTTCGCTTTCCCAAGGAACATAGTCGCCATAATCGTGATTCCCTAATACTGCGAATTTGCCAAAGGGTGCATTTAATGAGCTGATAATGTCTTTCCAAGGTAAAATTTCCTTAGCCATATTATTCACCATATCTCCAGAAAATAGTATAAGGTCAGGTCTTTGATCATTAATCATTTCAATCCCGAAATTTACTTTTTCTTCATTGTCAAAACTACCGCAATGGAAATCTGAAATATGAACAATTTTAAATCCATCAAATGAAGGAGGTAGATTGTCAAATGATAGTTTGTGTTTGATCACTCTGTAATTATACTTTCCCCTTAACATACCGAGGAATAATGCACCAACAGGAATACTAGCTATAAGTAAAGCGAGCTTTGAAATAAATTCCCTACGTTGAGGTGAGTATTCAAATGAACTTTTAAAACCCTTAGTAAATAAATGGTAAACCCATTGAGGCAACCGAACAAGATCTTCTACAAACAAAAAGGATATAACAAGAAATTGAAATACGATTATCATAATGAAAAGACCAAAGGAATACATGAAATAGGGAGACACTAAACCTTTATCCCTAAATAATACAATATGTAGAATGAAATTGCCAATTACCATAAGGTTTACGAATACAAAAATGTAGTATATCCAAGGATTTTTGAATACGGTTTTAATAGCGCTAGAACTGTATACCAGCAAACAACAAATAAATAATACAAATAGCAACCACCTAAGTACCATAGTGTTTAATTAAACAATTAGATTAATAATTTATTTTTGTTCTAATTTTAAGCCTGAAAATAGTAAAATTGAATTATAAATTCTCATACCTTTTTGTTTACTTTATACTTACTCTGGCCGTTGGATTAGAAAGCTGTAAAAAACCGGGTTGTACAGATCCGATAGCTTATAATTACAATTCATCTGCAAATTACAATGATTCCACGTGTGAATATGACACCAACTCTGCATACAATGTAATATGGCTTATTAATCACAAATACAATACTAATTCATTTTCCTATTTGATAGATTATCAAGATGACTCTGGCACTTTGATACAATTTACTAGAGCTGCTATTTATGCTGGGAAAACTAATTATAGTTACAATGGTGCAAATCGTTTCACCAATCATAGCTATGTACTTATCAACCCTATAAAATCACGATACGATATGGGAATAATCTATGATACGACAATCAATGAATTTCAATGTTTAATTGGTGTAGATTCGATCACAAATCATATTGACCCAGCAACATATGAGAGTAGTAATCCTCTAAGCTACCAGACACCAAGTATGCATTGGCAGATGGGAATTGATCCACAATATTGGAGTTATTTATTCATTGTTTTAGAAGGTTATGTCGATAAAAACAAAAACAACGTTTTTGAATCCGGTGAATCTTTTGTTTTTCATATTGGCAATGATGGTCTTACTTCAAATTCAAATTTGATCAATTTTTCAGCTTCTGTAGATGAAAACAAAGAATTTATAGTGGAGTTTGATATTGATTGGCACGAGGCAATTAATGGTATCGATATGGCTCATGACAACTTTACTCACACCATGGATAATTTCACTTTAGCGCAGTCCATTTCCAGTAATTGCTCAAATTTAATTCGATCTCATTGATTAATAAGTACACTATATTGTCCTTATTATTGATTGTAATCACACTAGAATCTTGTTTAAAAGAAAAGGAAATTGAATTGCTAGAAGGCCCTACTCCCTATGAATTAGATATTCCTTCACATTTTCCTCCTGTTGAAATACCAATTGAAAACCCGATGACGGTTGAGGGCATTGAATTAGGTAGACACTTATTTTGGGATACGAGAATGAGTAGAAATAATACTATTTCATGTGCCTCATGTCATGCACCTCAATACGCCTTTTCCGATAATATTCCATTTAGCTCAGGAGTAAATGGTGATTTAGGTAAAAGAAACTCCATGGTGCTTCAGAATCTAGCTTGGGTTGATGAATTTCTTTGGGACGGAGCCATTCATTCCTTAGAAGAACAAATATTATTGCCTGTAATGGACAGTACTGAAATGGACAATACGTGGAGTGATTTCCTTAATGAAGTCAGATATGATAATCTTTACCGCGAGCTATTTTACAATGCATTTGGAACCCTAGAACCAGACTCCATACTTGCTGCGAAAGCCATTGCCCAATTTTTAAGAACAATGATATCCGGAAATTCAAAATACGATAAAGTATTAAGATACGAAGCCAATTTTACACCCGATGAAAATGCAGGATTTTCCTCTTTTAATAGCTTAACTGGAGGTGATTGTTTTCATTGTCATGGAGGTATCTTAGGCACTGATTTGTCATATAAGAACAATGGACTTGACGAATTTCCGATAGATAGCGGAAGAGGGCTTGTAACTGGACTAGAATCTGATAATTTTAAATTTAAGGTGCCTTCTATTAGAAATATTGAATACAGTGCCCCTTACATGCATGATGGTAGATTCAACACCTTAGATCAAGTAATAGGATTTTATAGTACTGGAATTCATTCTAATTCTCCAAATTTAGATCCACTTATAGAGTTTGCTTCACAAGGTGGTGTGCAATTGAATCCAACTGAAAGAGGTCAACTTAAAGCATTTTTATTAACTCTATCTGATTCCGCATTTATACATAATCCAAAATTCTCAAATCCATTTTAGATTTTGAACCAAAAGAAAAATATATCTAATCCTATTGATAAGGATAATGTAACTGATAATCCAAACTCATTAACCTATGGCCATCATAGAGGCAGCTTTCCAGTCATTCCGACCAAAGAAGGAGTTATTAAAAACAAAGCGCTTTCAGCCATGGAGCATCAGACAGATATCCAATTAAATCAAATTAAAGATCAAATGGCTTTGTTAGCTGAACAAGCAAAAAAACTAAAGGAAAGAATCGATGTGTCTCATATGATTTATAATGCTGAAATGAGGTTCGAGCCACTTATTTCTCACACGTATCATCTTTATGAAGCAGAAGATGGGACATTCAAATTACTTATGGTTGGACCCAATGAATGGGGGAAAAAAGGAAGTCCGCATGCGTTTATCAGCACTGTAAAGTTATTAGCTGATCATACCTGGGAGATCGTCAAATAATTTTCTTTTACATTTAGGTATGATAAAATTTGCTGATCAAGTTTCCACCATTATACTGCATGAATCACCTCTTGATCAATTACATAAAGTAAGACTTGTATTGCCTTCCTTAAGATCAATAAATCTTATTAAAAAATCTCTAATTAAAAAAATTGACGGATCGTGTATACTTCCCGAGATGGCAACTATCAATGACTTTATAGTATCTCTATCAGATTTAAAAAAAATTAATCCATTAGATACTCATTTGACATTAGTCAAAGTTTTGCAAGAAGTAGATAAAAAAAGTCAATTTAATATCAATATTTATGATCTAAAGCAGCTATTAAATGACCTCAATACTATTGATAATTACGTCATTAATAAAAAAGAATTTTTTCAAGACCTTAACGGATTTGGTGAATTAGATAATTGGCAATTCAAAACAAACGAAAATGTAAGGGAGAAAAATTATTTTGCTAGAATCAATCTGATCGAAAGTATTTACAATACATTTCAAGATACCCTTTTGAAAAAGAATAAAGGCACCTATGCTATCATATGTAATAATGTTGCCCATTCAGAAAAAAAGATATTCTCTAACATAGGGAAAACCTACTTTATCGGCCTTAACGCATTATCTGCAAAGGAGGAAATTATCATTAATTCAGTCTGCAAATTGAATTCTGGGAGTAAGATATTAGTCGATACTCAGGATTTCTTTGTTAAAAATAATGATCATGAAGCGGGGCATTTTTATCGAAGTCAAAAAAATAAATTTCACAATAGACCTAGACGAGATCTCTTTTCAGCAGAAAAAAAAATAAGCACCTATGAAGTAGACTCTTTACAGCAACAAATACAGGTTGTAGATAAAATACTAAATAAAGATGATCATGATGTTACCATAGTAAATATGGAAGAACAATTTAGTCCACACCTATTTAATGGACTTGCGAAAAATAATGAAATTAATTTTTCTTCTGGATTTCCAATAAACCAGTTTGAATCCTATAAGATATTCAAGTTTTTGTGTGATTCCGTACTTTCTCAGGGCAGATTAAATCAAATTACGTATGATTGGATTTCTGAATTATTAAGTTTTAGCTTAATAACACAAAAAGATCATCTCACATTTCAAAAAGAACTTAAATCCATATTAGATTTTGAATTATCAAACGACAAAATTGTAGCTCATTTTCCTTCTATAGGAGGTCTAATTGATGTCATATCTTCCTTTAAAAAAAGTAAAAATGAAAATGAATTAAATTTTCTCAAAATTTTAATTGTTGAAGTTCAAAAATGTGCAGTTAAAAACCAAACTGAAAATGATGTGGTTTCTATTATTTTAGGCGAATTAGAGTATTTAATTCAAAAAGTTAATGAAATTAAAGTTGACTTGATCTTGAAAGAAAAGTTAACTATATTATTTGATCAATTATCTAAAAAAAGAATATCTGTTATTAGCAACCCAAACAATCCAATTCAGTTAATTGGATTACTGGAATCACGAATGGTTGATAGTGATACTATCATTTTCACAAACTTTAA
>ENA-OSEY01001911-OSEY01001911.1-marine-metagenome-genome-assembly--contig:-NODE-1911-length-13897-cov-9.062373_pt1 | contig 13897 bp, 12 predicted proteins | sample MGYA00248465_ERZ534230 | MGnify/ENA primary metagenome ERZ534230 (study PRJEB26409, sample SAMN06344110) | marine metagenome | isolation source: Sea water from surface | place: Atlantic Ocean:Southern...
GTGTTGAAGATGCTAAAAGAGCTGTAGACATTGGATGCACTGGAATTATGGTTTCAAATCACGGAGGAAGACAACTCGATGGATCAAGATCTCCTTTTGACCAATTAGCTGAAATAGTTGATGCCGTAGGAGATAAACTAGATGTTATTTGTGAAGGTGGAATTCATAGAGGAACCCACATGTTGAAAGCTTTATCATTAGGCGCAAAAGCTTGTTCTGGCGGAAGACTTTACTTGTATGCTTTGGCTGCAGCAGGTCAAGCCGGTGTTGAAAGAGCTCTAGGTCAGTACAAAGCAGAGTTAGAGAGAGATATGAAACTAATGGGCTGTACAAAGATAAGCGAACTAAGTAGAAAAAATTTAAGATTCAGAAGGTAATGAACCTTAAAAATTGTTACAATTTCGAAGATTTCAGAAAACTTGCAAAAAAAAACTTACCCGCTCCGATCTTTCACTATATAGATGGCGGTTCTGATGACGAAGTTACATTGAAAAGAAATACTGAGTCATTCTCAAAATACGACTTAGTTCCAAACATTTTAGCAAGCGTTGGTGAGCCTGATTTATCTACAACAGTATTAGGCACAAAAATAGATATGCCTCTTTTTTTATCTCCAACGGCGATGCAACGACTTTATCATCATGATGGCGATAAGGCATCGGCGAGAGCAGCCGAAAAATACGGCACTTTCTATAGTATGTCCACAATGGCTACCTCGTCTATAGAACAAATAGCAAATGTTTCAAGCGGACCAAAGATGTTTCAATTATATATTCATAAAGATCAAGCCTTAACGGATAATTTAATTGATAGATGTAAAAGTTCTGGGTTTAAATCTTTGTGTTTGACGGTAGACACTGTTGTTGCAGGTAACAGGGAAAGAGACCATCGATGGGGATTTACAACTCCACCTAAACTTACCTTAAAAAGTCTAATGAGCTTTATCACTCATCCTAAATGGACATTTAATTATTTAACTCATGAAAAATTCGAGTTAGCAAATGTCTCTCATTTTACAAAAAAAGGTTCTTCAATTGCAAAAGGTGTAATGGAATACATAAACGAACAATACGATCCAGCTATGAGCTGGAAAGATGCGGAATATTGTGTAAAAAGATGGAAAGGTCCTTTCGCTCTTAAAGGTGTAATGTCAGTAGAGGATGCTAAAAGAGCAATTGATATTGGTGCAAGTGCAATTATGTTATCAAATCACGGAGGCAGGCAATTGGATGGTTCAAGATCACCATTTGATCAATTAAAAACCATAGTTGATGCCGTAGGGGGAAAGATAGAAATTATTGTTGATGGAGGAATAAGAAGGGGAACACATGTTTTAAAGGCACTATCATTAGGTGCGACAGCGTGCAGTTTCGGCAAAGGTTTTCTCTTTGCATTAAGCGCAGGAGGACAAAAAGGAGTGGAGACAATACTTCAAAGAATGAAGGAAGAATTGAGAAGAGATATGATTTTACTGGGTAAAAAAAAAATTGAGGATTTAGGCGAAGAAAATATTGCAATTAGAAATTAAGGATTCTAATATTAGGTATGAAATTAGCAAAAAGTTTAGATAGATTAGGAACTGAAACTGCTTTTAGCGTGCTTGCTGAAGCAAAGAAATTAGAAGCAACAGGAAAGCCGATGATACACCTCGGACTAGGCCAGCCAGATTTTAAAACTCCACAACACATTGTTGATGCAGCGAAGAAAGCTTTGGATGACGGTCATCATGGTTATGTTTTATCAAATGGAATTCTTGAATGCAGACAGGCAGTTACCAGAAAGATTAAAAAATTATACAATCAGGATATTGATCCAGAAAGAATTATAATAATGCCAGGCGGAAAGCCAACGATGAGTTATGCAATTCAATGTTTTGGTGAACCAGGTGTAGAAATAATTCATCCGACACCAGCATTTCCAATCTATGAGTCTATGATCAACTTTACAGGAGCAAAACCTGTTCCTTACGATTTAACTGAGGATAAAGATTTGAAATTTAATCCAGAAAAAATTTTATCATTAATAACTGATAAAACTAGACTATTAGTTTTAATCAATCCAAATAATCCTACAGGAAGTTTTGTTGATAAATCTGATATCGATGTTTTGGCAGAAGGACTCAAAAAACATCCACATGTTACTATTTTAAGTGATGAGATTTACAGTAGACAAATATTTGACGGAAAAGAGATGCCAACATTTTTTAATTACCCTGAACTTAGAGAAAGGTTAATTGTTCTTGAGGGATGGAGTAAAGCATACTCTATGACAGGATGGAGACTTGGTTGGAGTTTCTGGCCAGAAAAATTAGTTGAACATGTAAATAAATTATTAATTAATAGTGTTTCCTGTGTAAATGCAGCTGCACAATTTGCAGGTATTGCTGCTTTAGATGGTTCTGACGAATCGATAGATCATATGATGAATAAGTTTACAATTAGAAGAAAACTTATTCATGAAGGTTTAAACAATCTTCCAGGCGTAGAATGTAGTTTGCCTGGCGGAGCTTTTTATGCTTTTCCAAAGGTTATCGGTACAGGAATGAATGGTGCGGAATTTGCAAAAAAATGCATGCATGAAGCTGGTGTTGCCATAGTGCCTGGAACTGCATTCGGAAAGACTGCAAAAGATTATGTAAGATTTAGTTTTGCTGCGTCGCAAGCTAATATTTCACAAGCTCTTGAAAACATAAAAAAAATGCTAGCTAAATAGGCTGTATTTTCTTCAAATTTCAATTAATATCTCTTTTTATGAATGAACAAGTTCAATCAGAACTAAAAAAAATTTTTAATGGCAGATTTTCTACATCTGTCTCGACAAGGTCAAATTATGCTAGAGGCGAGGACACTTTTGATCCTGTTTTATCTCAAGCAGTAGTTTTTCCAGAAACAAACGAAGAAGTCTCAAAAATTTTAAAACTTTGTAATCATCATAAAGTTCCAGTTGTACCATTTGGAACAGGAACCTCTTTAGAGGGTAATGTTGTAGGAAATGACAAAGGCATTACTATTTCATTAGAAAAGATGAATAAAATTTTAAGTGTAAACGTTGAAGATTTTGATTGTAGAGTTCAAGCATGTGTGACTAAAGAACAATTAAATGACTATTTAAGAGAGGACGGAGTTTTTTTCCCAATTGACCCTGGCGCCAACGCTGCAATTGGAGGTATGGCCTCAACCTCAGCTTCTGGAACGATGGCTGTAAAATATGGAACCATGAAAACAGTAATTACAGGTTTAACAGTTGTTCTTCCTAATGGCGATATAATTAATACTGGAAGTAGAACCAAAAAAACTTCAGCAGGATATAATTTAACAAATTTGTTTATTGGTTCAGAGGGTACGCTTGGAATAATCACTGAGATACAATTAAGATTATCCCCTATACCAGAGAGTATTATGAGTGCGGTTTGCCATTTCCAATCATTAGAAGATGCAGTTAAAACTGCACAACAAATTATTCAATACGGTGTGCCTATTGCAAGGATTGAAATGTTAAATAAAGATCAAATGGATATAAGCATCAACTACTCGAAGTTAAAGGATCTTAAAGTTTTACCAACTTTGTTTTTTGAATTCCATGGATCAGAGTCTTCTAATAAAGAAAATATAAAAGTTGTTGAAGAAATATCCAATGACAATAACGGAAGCTCTTTCAAGTGGGCTAAAGATTTAGCAGAGCGAAACAAATTATGGCAAGCTCGATGGGATGTTTATTATTCAGTAAAAGCATTGATTAAAAATGGAAGAGTTTATTCAACAGATGTATGTCTTCCGATTTCAAAAATAACTGAGTGTGTAAATTTTGCTGAAGAGGAAACAAAAAAATTTGGGCTAAGAGCTCCAATGGTTGGACATTTAGGAGATGGGAATTTTCATGTGATTTTGCCCTATGACCCTCAAAAAAAAGAAACTTACAAAAAGATTAGAGAGTTCAGCGATTTACTAATTAAGAAGACATTAGAATTAAAAGGAACTATTACTGGTGAACATGGAATAGGACTTCACAAAAAAGAATATCTTATTAAAGAACATGGAGATAATATCCCAGTAATGAAATCTATAAAAAGAACTCTAGATCCCAATAATATAATGAATCCTGGCAAGATTTTTGACTTAAACTAACAATCCAAATGAAAAAAATTCTTATCACTAGAAGACTACTTAGATCTTGCGAAGATAAGGCTGGTAAAATTTTTGATGCAAAATTTAATTCTAATGATGAGTTACATTCACAAGAAAAATTGATTAAGCTAAGCGAAGGATGTGACGGAATTTTATCTGCTCTTACGGATAAATTGGATGCTGCAACTATTAATAAATTACCAGAAAGTATTAAAATTTTATCAAACTTTGCAGTAGGATTTGGAAATATTGATTTAGACGCAGCCAAAAAAAGAAATATAATTGTAACCAACACCCCAGACGTTTTGACTGACGCTACAGCTGAAATTGGAATTCTATTAATACTAGGTGCCTGCAGAAGAGCACCCGAAGGAATTGAAGCCGCTAAAGAGTCTAATTGGAAATGGTCTGCTGATTATCTGATAGGAAAACAATTGACAGGAACAAGATTAGGTATTCTAGGCATGGGTAGAATAGGCCAAAAAATAGCAAGTATTGCAAAATCTTTGGGAATGATAATACATTATCATAATCGATCAAAACTTAGCAAAGATAAAGAAAATGGAGCCACTTACCATAAGGATCTAAAAAGCTTGATGAGCGTTGCTGACGTATTGTCCGTTTGTTGCCCTGCAACAAAGGAAACTACAAATTTGATTAACAAAAAAACTTTAGAATATTTGCCGACTGGAGCTATAGTAACAAATGTTGCAAGGGGTGATATCGTTGATGACGAAGCTTTAATCGAAGCTCTTAATTCTAGAAAAGTTTATGCTGTTGGATTAGACGTTTATCAGGGAGAGCCAAATTTAAATCCAGGCTATTTAAAACATAAGAGTGCTTTTATTCTTCCTCACTTAGGTAGTGCCTCAAAACAAACTCGAACTGCTATGGGGAATTTAGCCATAGATAATATCGATGAGTTTTTTAAAACTGGCAGCTGCAAAAACAAAGTAAATTAAACATTTATTCTTATATTCTAGTTAAGGTTGTAAGCGTCAAATTATTTAAATTTTGGTGAGACTCTCAAAAATTAATATGTTTAAATAATTTTAATTATTAATAATTAAGGGGGACAAATATGTCTAAAAAAATAAAAGGAGTTAAAACTCCTTCAAGACGTAAGTTCTTTAAAGCAGCAGCTGCAACAGGTGCAGCAGCGGCAGCAACTGTAGCAATGCCAAACATTGCTTTAGGAGCTCCTAAGACTTTAAAGATGCAAGCAGCTTGGCCTTCAGGAGCTAACATATTTTTTGAAATGGCAGGAGACTATGCAAAAATGGTTAGCGACATGTCTGGCGGACAATTAAAAATTGACCTTCAGCCAGTTGGTGCAGTTGTAAAAACATCAGAGATCGGACAAGCAGTAAGTTCTGGGGTTCTAGATATGGGACACTGGGTAACAGCTTACTGGTATGGAAAAAATCCAGCAGCATCTCTATTCGGAACAGGTCCGTCGTACGGTATGTCATCTCAAGAAGTAATGGGATGGATGGAGTACGGTGGAGGTAGAAAACTTTATGATGAAACACTTGCAAAAGTAGGTTTTGATTATATTGGTTTCTTCCATATGCCAATGCCTGCACAGCCATTTGGTTGGTTCAAAAAGAACGTAACTAAAGTGTCTGATGTTAAAGGTATGAAATATAGAACAGTTGGTTTAGCTACTAACGTTTTAACGGCTATGGGAATGGTTGTAAGACAACTTCCAGGCGGTGAAATTCAACCTGCAATGAAAACAGGTTTGATTGAAGCTGCGGAGTTTAACAACCCTACTTCAGACTCTCAGTTTGGTATGCAAGACGTTTCTAAGCACTATCACTTAGGAAGCTTCCACCAATCACAAGAGATGTTTGAAATTCCAGTGAATAAGAAAACGTTTAATGGATTAAGTCCTCAACACCAGGCAATCCTTAAAAACGCTGCTTATGCTGCGAACACAGACAACTACTTTAAAGCTCTAGTGAGATACTCAGCTGACTTATCTAAGTTGATGAACCAACACAAAGTAAATGTTTATCAAACTTCTGATGAGATTTTAGCTCAACAGCTTAAAGGTTGGGATAAAGTTATAGGTGACTTTAACAAAAAAGATCCTTTCTTTAAGAAAATTGTGAACTCACAAAAAGCTTATGCGAAAAGAGTTATGAAATACTTACTCATGAATCAGCCTAACTATAAACTGGCTTATGAGAATGAATTTGGCTCTTTAGCTAAAGTTAAAATCTAATATTTAACTAAAAAAATTGAGGGGGCATTTTTGCCCCCTTTTTTTATGGAAATTTTATAAAAATTGGAATAGTTTATTTTTATGCGTTCTTTTATCTTTTTTGCAGATCAATTAAGTACATCAGTTGGAAAAGCATTTTCATGGTGTATCGTGATCTTAATGGGTGGAACATGCTATGAGGTTTTCATGGCAAAAGCTTTTAATGCTCCAACACTGTGGAATTTTGACTTTAGCTTGCAGATGTACGGAGCAATATTTATGATGGCAGGCGCTTACACTTTATCAACTGAAGCTCACGTAAGAGGAGACGTAATTTACAGACTTTTTAAACCCAAAACACAAGGTTATATTGATTTAGTATTATATTTTATTTTTTTCTTTCCTGGCGTGATCGCACTTGCTTTTTATGGTTATGAATACGCATCTTTAGCTTGGAAAATTAAAGAGACAAGCTGGAATAGTCCAGCACAAATACAGATTTATATGGCGAAATCTTTAATTCCAGCAGCAGGTATTTTATTAATTATACAGGGTATAAGTGAAGTTTGTAGATCCATCATATGTATACAAACAGGCCACTGGCCTGCAAGGATGGTTGTAGCAGAAGAAACTGAAAAAATTTTAATGAGAACTTCTCAAGACGAGGATCAAAAAGATGTTATTTAGTTTAACTAATCCAGAAATTGCAATTTTAATGATGGTAATATTTTTATTTGCAGTGCTTCTTGGATTCCCAATTGCATTTACATTAATGGCAATGGGTGTTGGCTTTGGATACTACGCTTATTTTGATCCAACACGTATGGAGCATTTATTGGATAATAGAATTTTTCAACTATTTGTTCAAAATACTTATACTGTAATGGACAATACAGTGCTAACCGCCGTCCCGTTATTTTTATTTATGGGATATCTAGTAGAGCGAGCTGGAATAGTTTCAAGATTATTTTTTGCAATAAGATTGGCTTGCCACGGACTCCCTGCTTCGATGGCAGTGGCAGCATTAATTACTTGCGCTTTATTTTCAACAGCAACAGGAATTATTGGAGCTGTTGTAACATTAATGGGATTGCTAGCATGGCCCGCTATGGTGAAAGCCGGTTATGATAAAAAATTTGCCTCGGGAGTTATCTGTTCAGGTGGTTGTTTAGGAATACTAATTCCTCCAAGTATTATGCTTATAGTTTACTCTGTTATTGCACAGCTATCACCTTTAAGATTATTTGCAGCTGCAATTTTTCCAGGATTAATGTTAGCAGGTCTTTATATACTTTATGCAATTACTAGAGCTTATTTAAATCCTTCGCTTGCACCAAAGCCGCCTGCGGAAGAGATACCACCTAGAGCAGTTATATTAAAAGAAGTTCTGGTATCATTTTTACCGTTGTTCTCTTTAATTATACTCGTTTTAGGTACAATTCTTGGAGGTTTAGCTACTCCTGCGGAAGCAGCAGCAGTTGGAGCTTTCGGGTCTTTAGTATTATCTTATTTTTATAAAACGCTTAAATGGAAAAACTTTAAAGAGTCAGTATTTCTTACAGCTAAAACAACAGCGATGATAATGTGGTTATTTATTGGTTCTTGGACATTTGCATCAGTATTCTCGTACTTAGGTGGTCACGAGGTATTTGAACATTTCTTTAAATCTATGAATATACAACCTTGGCAATTTTTGGTTATTACACAGATAATAATTTTTCTCTTAGGTTGGCCATTAGAGTGGACAGAAATTTTAATTATTTTTGTTCCAATTTTTTTACCTCTTGTAGAATTTTTTGGTGTTAATCCGTATTTCTTTGCTATGTTAATTGCACTTAACCTTCAAACTTCATTTTTAACTCCCCCCATGGCCATGTCAGCATATTATTTAAAGGGAGTTCAAACTAAAAATGTTGAGTTAATGGAAATATTTAGAGGAATAATGCCATTTTTATCGATAGTAATTTTATCAATGGTTTTAATGTACCTATTTCCAGGTATCGCATTGTGGTTACCCGACACATTATTTGCAAATTAATTTTCCATGGAAAATATTACAACAACCTCGGCTCACGATTTAGTTGAGAAGATTAAAAAAGGTGAAATATCTTCAGTCGAAGTTTGCGAAGCTTATATAGAAAGAATTAAAAAATTTGATAAAGATGTCAAGGCTTGGGCCTTTTTTGACAAAAAGCTTCTAATTGAAAAAGCAAAAGAAAAAGACGAGTATAGAAAGTCAGGCAAACCTTTAGGAGCACTTCATGGCTTGCCTATAGCTGTAAAAGATATTATTGGCACGTTTGACATGCCGACAGAATGTGGCACAGTTTTTCGGAAAAAAATGTCAAGCTCTCAGGACTCTGAAATAGTGAATCTTTTAAAAAATGCTGGTGCGATTATTATGGGTAAAACGGTAACCTGTGAATTAGCATATATACATCCTAGCAAAACAACTAATCCTCACGATTACACAAGAACACCTGGTGGATCATCAAGTGGATCAGCTGCTGTAGTTGCATCTCACATGGCCCATCTTTCGATTGGATCTCAAACTGGAGGCTCAATAATTAGACCAGCTTCCTACTGTGGGGTGGTTGGTTACAAACCCTCTTACGGCTTAATCTCGAGAAGTGGAGTGCTAAAGTGTTCTGATAAATTAGACACAATGGGAGTTTTTGGTAAAACAGTTAAAGATGTGGCTTTACTAGCAAAATCTTTAATTAAAAAAGATTTATATGATCCAGCGACAGTTCATTTTGCTGCAGATGACATGCTTAAAGTTTGTGATGAAGGACCGCATTTTGAACCAAAATTCATTTTTTATAAAACTGACAAGTGGAAAAATATTGGCAAGGAGTCTCAAAAAGCTTTTGAATTTTTGATTAAAAATTTTAAAAAAAATATTGAGATCTTTGATACTCCCTCATATTTTAAAGAAATTCCTAAATATCACCAAATTATTCATGAAACTGATTTAGCTAATAATTTTCAGGTTTACTATAATAAAGATAAAACAAAACTTTCAAAAGAGATGAGGGAGGCGATTGGAAGGGGATTAAAATATTCAGCTAAAGAATATACAGATGCCATAGATTTTATGAAAAGAAGTTACGAGTCTTACAAAGAAGTTTTTGAGGACTACCATGGTATTATTACTCCATCTTCCAGCGGAGTTGCAGACAAAGGCTTGAAGTCCACCGGCAGTGCAGATTTTCAAAAAATTTGGACCTATATGGGATTACCAGCTATTTCACTTCCTTTACTTACCGGTGAAAATGACTTACCATTAGGTGTACAGCTTGTTGGTGACAAGTTAGATGATTTAAGATTTTTAGGAACTGCTAATTGGTTGGAGAAAAATTGTAAAGATGAATAGAAAATTTGCTACTATTACCGGATGTGTTTTATGTATTGCTTTTCTACTTGGATTAGCAACTACTTTAACAAGATCTATGATGATTGGTTTCACCGACGTTTTGCCAGTTTATATTCTAATGGGAATAGTAATTGTCATGATGCTTTATGAAGCCTTCTACGACAAAAAATAATAATTTTTTTCCTTATATATTATTATTTGTACAGCCTATATTTATGGCAACAAATATAATAGTTGCAAGAGGCGGTGTAGAATATGTTCCGCCAATTTCATTAGCTTTTTGGAGATGGTTTTTTGTATTTCTAATTTTATTACCTTTTTTTTATTCTGAAATTTATAAAAAAAGAAAATTTTTAAAAAAAGAATTTTATAAATTATTTTTCTTGGGTTTGATGGGGTGTGGAGTTTGTGGAGCATTCCCTTTTATTGCTGGTATGTCTACCACAATGGCTAATATGGGAATCATATATACCTCCTCTCCAGTTTTTATTGTAATTCTGTCAGTATTTTTGTTTAGTGAAAAAATTAGTTTAAATAGAATAGTAGGACTCATAATTTGTTTGATCGGAGTTATCACCATAATTACAAAAGGTAATTTTAATTACCTAATAAATTTTAGTTTTACTACCGGAGATTTTTGGATGTTAGGTGCTGCAATTGGTTGGGCCCTATATTCAATTTATCTTTTAAACTGGAAAAGTAAATTTAGTTTAATGGGAAGATTTACTTTAATCGCCTTTTTTGGTTTCATCTCATTGTTTCCTTTTTATATATTAGAAGAATCTTTATTTTTTGATACCAAATTCAATTCTACTTTTTTAGCATGGGTTTTGTTTGCTGCTATTTCACCAGGTATAATCGCATTTAGTTTGTACACAAAGGTACAAAGATATTTAGGTGCATCGTTAACAGGATTCACGCTTTATTTGTTCGCTGTTTATGGTGCAATATTTGGAATTATTCTTTTTGAAGAAATGTTACTGCCTTTCCATTATTATGGAGGTGCATTAGTTTTTGCTGGTGTATATATAGCAAGAAAAATAAAAACAATATGAAATATATTTATATTCTAATTTCTTCAGCATTAGTAATTTATTTGATTTTGTTAACTTTGATTTATGTAAATCAAAGAAAATTACTTTATCTTCCCAGCGAAAACAATTATTTAGACGATCCTATTAATTTTAATTACAAAGAACTTTTTATAGAAGTTGATAAAAATATTAAACTAAAGTCTTGGTTGATTGAAAAAGATTTAAAAAAATATAAAACAATTCTATTTCTCCACGGAAATGCAGGAAATTTATTTAATAGATCATACAAGCTCAACAGATTTAATGAACTAAACTTGAACGTTTTAATTATTTCTTGGAGAGGCTTTAGTGGTAACTCTGGAAAGCCTAATGAGATCAATCTATATGAAGATGCAAAAAAGGCAGTGAAATGGTTAAACGACAAGGGCGTCGCAACCGAAAACATTATATTATATGGAGAATCACTTGGAACAGGAGTTGCGGTTGAAATTGGTCAATCAAATGAATTTAATAGTATCATTTTGGAGTCACCATACACATCAATGGAAAAAGCAGCAAAAATTTATTATCCATATTTACCAGTGAAATTGTTATTAAAAGATAAATATAATTCAGAAAAAAAAATTAAAAACATAAAAACTCCAATTTTGATAATGCATGGTAAAAGGGATAACATCGTTCCATTCTATATGGGAAAAAGATTATTTGAAATTGCAAATAAACCAAAAAAATTTTTACAGGTAGAAGAGGATGATCACATGCTTACTTTCAATGATAATTTACTTTCAGAAATTAAAAACTTTATAAATAAATATTAATTAATTGAGAGCAAAGTTTTTGCAAACAAATCTGCTTTAAAGGGTTGAAGGTCGTCTTCTTTTTCTCCCATCCCAACAGCAATTATTGGTAATTTGTATTTCTTACAGATGGCTAAAACTATACCACCTTTTGCAGTACTATCTAATTTAGTAATTATTAAGCCAGTCAAGTTATGTATTTTAGAAAATTCTTCTACTTGGTTTAAAGCGTTCTGCCCTGTTGTAGCATCAAGAACTAAAATTATTTCATTAGGATAATCATTATCTATTTTTTTTAAAACATTGATTATTTTTTTATATTCCTCCATTAAGTTTTTTTTGTTTTGTAATCTTCCCGCTGTATCTATAAGTGCAATATCAATACGATTTTTTTTGGTGAATTCAGCAGTCTTGAAAGCTACAGACGCGGGATCGCTACCAGTTTCAGATTTGATAATATCCACTTTTATTTTTCTAGCCCAAAGCTCTAATTGATCAATAGCAGCAGCCCTGAAAGTATCTGCGGCTCCAAAAACAACTGACTTGTTATTGTCTTTAAAAAATTTTCCCATTTTTCCAATCGTTGTAGTCTTTCCAACTCCATTTACACCTGAGACAACAATAACTGCAGACTTATTATTTCCAAGGTCATTTAAATTCTTTTCGTACTTAAGTAGTTCTAGAGAAAGTTTATCAGCTAACAATTTAAGAATTTCTTTGTGATCATCTATTTTTTTATCTATTCTAAATTTTTCAAAATCATTCTTAAGATTTTGAGCAGTTTCAATACCAACATCTGAACCAATTAATAAATCTTCAAATTCTTGTAAAATATCTTGATCAACTTTTCTCTTTTTAAAGATGTTATTTATTCCCTCAGATAAAGAGGAAGAACTTTTATTTAATCCTAATTTAAATTTTTCTAATAAATTCATTATATTGAAATACTTAATTTATTAATTTTTGAAACAGGTCCTGTCATAAAAATATTTTTATCTTTATTATACTCAATTTTTAAAGACCCTTGATCAAAAGCAATTTGTACTTTTCTTTCAGTGAGATTTTTAGAAAAAGAAGCAACAGCAGTTGCGCAAGCAGCTGTGCCACAAGCTTTTGTAAGTCCCGCACCACGTTCCCAAACGTTAACTTCGATATTTTTTTTATCAATTACATTAGCAAATGTAACATTAGTTTTTTCTGGAAATAGATCATGATTTTCAATTTTAGGACCTATAACCCTTAAGTCATGCTTCAGATAATTTTTATCAAAAAAAATTATATGTGGATTTCCTACGTTAACACAAAAACCTTCAGAAAACTTTTGATCATTAATATCCAAAACTACGTTGCTAGGATTAATTTTTTTTGACAGTGGTATCTCTTCAGACCCAAATAAAGGTTTTCCCATTTCCAGCTCTACCTGAAAATCCCCAACTATTTTTGCATTAAGTAATCTGTTATTTGTTTTAATTTGTATTTTTTTTGTATTTAAGTTTTCACTCAAAAGATAAGCCACGCATCTTGCCCCATTTCCACACGCACTTACTTCCCCACCATCAGAGTTATAAATTGTAATTGGATAAGAGTCTTCTCTCTGTTTTTCGATAAAGATTATTTGGTCAAAGCCAATATTAGCCCTATTTCCAAGCTCAATGATTTTATTCTTTTTTATTTCTATAAAGTTTTCTCTTCTATCTATGATGATAAAATCATTTCCTAATCCATCCATTCTATAAGCGTTAATCGCTGCCATAATTGATTAGTATAATTATTCATTGACTTTTAAAACCCCTAATTGTAACTTCAGCCACTTTCCGCAAATACATGTGTTTTTGCGGTGCTCTTAGAAATAAGAGGATCGACACCAGTCAGCGAGGGTTCGCCCACTGGTGCGATAGGTGTTGGATGATTATAAATGTTTGAAAATTTAACAAATAGATTAGAAAATATTTTTTCTAAATTAAAACAGGCTCCTTCTTTAACCAAAGAGCAAGTTGATATTGGTTTAGTAGAAATTAGACAGGCATTACTGGAAGCAGATGTCTCGCTTCAAGTCACAAAAAATTTTATAGAAAGAGTTAAGCCAAAAGCTATAGGACAAGAAATCATAGAGTCCACTACTCCAGGTCAAATGGTAGTTAAAATTGTAAATGATGAATTAATAAATTTATTGGGTAACAAAAATGAAGAAATAAACTTAAAATCTTCAAGCCCAGTTAGTTTATTAATTTTAGGACTACAAGGTTCCGGTAAAACAACAACTTCAGCAAAATTAGCTCATTTTATAGAAAAAAAATTTAAGAAAAAGACCATGCTAGTGAGTTTGGATGTGTATAGACCTGCTGCTCAAGAACAAT
>ENA-OSEY01001915-OSEY01001915.1-marine-metagenome-genome-assembly--contig:-NODE-1915-length-13874-cov-5.307893_pt1 | contig 13874 bp, 14 predicted proteins | sample MGYA00248465_ERZ534230 | MGnify/ENA primary metagenome ERZ534230 (study PRJEB26409, sample SAMN06344110) | marine metagenome | isolation source: Sea water from surface | place: Atlantic Ocean:Southern...
GCACATATTTTGGACTCTATGGCAATGGAGAGAATGGGAAAGTCTCCAGATATTAAAGAAGGAATAGCTTCGTTTTTAGAAAAGAGAGCTCCTAATTTTTCTATGAAAGTTAGTAAAGATTTACCTGACCTATCTGCTGCTATAAAATCCAAGTGATTTAAAAAGCTTACATTCTTAAAGACTTCAAAGAATTATTAGCGACTGCTGCCATTTCATAGAAGGTGGTTTTCTGTCTTGTGAACGATTCCTTATATTGTGGTACGGCAGACACAGGGAGCATAGATAAGTTGTCCGTTAATAAAGCTGAGGCACAAGTTTTTCCAAAAAGAGTTCCCGGGGCAATACCTCTTCCTGAGTAACCGAAACAAGATAGAGCATTTTCTTCAAAATTTACAATTTTTGGAATATGGTCTCGAGTCATTGCAATCTTACCCGACCAACGATGGGTAAATTCTACGTCTGGTAAAAAAGGAAATAGGTCCTTAAGCTTTTTGTTTGCCCAATTCAAATGAATATATTTTCCAAAGCCTTCAGAGTTACCCATTGTTCCTATAATAAGACGTCCAGCGTCATCTACTCTAAATGAAGACATAATTGTTGCTGTATCCCAACAACCCTCTTTGCCAGGCAAGATCGTGCTCATTTCATTAGAGTTTAGAGGCCTTGTTGCAAATTGAGAGTAATAAACAGTGGAGAATTTACCTATATTGTGTGCCTTATCTAAATCTTGGTAGGCATTCATAGCGAGCAGTAAATATTTACTCTTAATTTCAACGTCTTGGACATAAGTTTGCCACATACCATTTTGTTTTCTAATCCGAGATACTTTCGCTTTTTCATATATCTTTGCGCCTAATTCTTTTGCTATTCTTGCGAGGCCTCTACAATAAGCCAATGGATGTATTGTTCCGGCTCTAGGGTCATGTAGTGATCCCATAAACTTTGCGCTCCCTATTTTATTCTCAGTCTCAGTTTTATCGATCAGCGTCAAAGGTTCTTCAAACGATTGTCCTTGCTCAAATCTTTCAATCAGATATTTCATTCCATTTTCAGAGTGAGCGCAATGTAAAGTTCCATTTCTTTCAGGGTCACATTTAATTTTGTTTTCTTCAATGATTGAGAAAACTAAGTCAGGAGCTGATCCAAGAGCAGATATAAGTTGTTCACCTTGTTTTTTACCACAAATAGAAATGATTTTTTTTGGTGGCAGCCATAATCCTGCGTTTACTAATCCTACATTTCTGCCAGAACCACCAAACCCTATGTTTGCACATTCAAGTAATATGACGTTAGCGCCCTGCTTTGCTGCTTCTAAGGCAGCAGAGCAACCTGTAAAACCGCCTCCAACTATTAATAGATCGGTAGTTTGGCTTTTTAGGGGTTGAGAAAAATTTGCTTTCTCTTTAGACGTATTCTCCCACAAATTACTCATTAGCGACAATCGATTTTCTATTTATAACTTTACTAATATCATATTAACTAATTAATCTAATTTTAATGGCATGCCAATCAGCAGACCACCATCAACTGCTAATAATTGACCTGTTACGTGATTACTAAGGTCACTTGCAAAAAAAAGTACAGAGCCAATTATATCCTCGGCTGTTGGACATTCCCCGAGTGGATTTGTTTTCTCATAAGCTATTATAGCCCTCTTAAACTTTTCATCTCCCAGACTGTTTTTCCACCAGTCAGTAGCTACAAAGCCTGGGCACACAGCGTTCACTCTTATTCCATCTGGTCCAAGAGAGCGCGAAAGCGCCAAAGTCATTGAGTTAAGAGCACCTTTAGACGCTGCATAGGCAACTGACGAACCTAGTCCACGCAACCCTGCAACAGATGAAATATTTACGATACTACTCTTTTTATTCTTGGCGAGATGTGGACGCGCGTGCTTTATTAGCTCATAATTGCTATTTAGGTTTAAAGCCAAAATATTTTCAAAGTCGTCTCTTTGCAATGCATCTAAGTTAGAATGATCAGCAAATTTTGTTCTTCCTGCATTATTGATTAAAATATTAATCGCTCCAAGTTCGCTAAACGCGCTATCAATTAAATGCTTGCAACCTTCATCAGTTGCAATATCAGACTTTATTATGAGTGGAGACCCCCCGAGGTGTGAACATTCATGTGCCACTTCTTCTGCAGCCTCTTTGCTCTTAGAATAATTTATTGTAACTTTACCACCTAAAGCACTTATTTTTTTTGCGGCCTCGGCACCAATTCCTGCCGAAGATCCGGTGATAACTGCGACTTTACCTTCAAAATTCATTTTTAGTCTCCCGAGTTTTTAAATAGCTTAACAAAATTTCAATTTTTGGAGTATCTTATTATTCGTCTTTTAAATAAATATTTTCAATTTCTTCAAAGTCGGTTCATAATATAAACTTATGCTTTTAAGGAGATTATAATGAAATTATATTTTGCACCTAATTCTAGAGCTGTAAGAATTGCGTGGCTTCTCGAAGAACTGGGCTTAGAGTATGAGCTTGAAAAATATACAGTTGGGGATAGAGCACTGCGAACCCCGGAATATTATAAAATTCATCCAATGGGAAGAATTCCTGTTTTAGAGGATGGGGGAGCCAGAATTTATGAATCGGGAGCGATAGTTCAGTATTTATTGGCTAGACATGGGAATGGAAAGTTTGTGCCAGATGTCAATGACCCATCTTTTCCTGAATACTTGCAATGGCTGCATTACGCGGAGGGCTCAATTATGGGACAAGTTAATATTTTAGTTGTTGAGACAATACTTCTGCCGCCTGAAAAAAGGAATGATGTAAACGTAAATAGAGCACTAAAATTATTACGGGTAGCACTTGGAAATGTAAATAATAGATTGCAAGACAGAGAATATTTAACGGGGACCTTTTCTGGGGCTGATATAATGACAGGGCATGCGTGCTTCGGTGCTATGAAAGCAGGAGCAGAAATCGACGATTATGAACATTTAAATGCATACATTAATAGACTTTTAAAAAGGCCAGCATTGGAGAAAGCACGCTCACTATGATAAAAAATAACTTAATAAAAAATACAGATCATCTTCAGGCTGAAGTAAGAGATAGGATCGGTATCATTGCATTTAATCGTCCAGAAGCAAAAAATGCATTATCAGATGAATTAACACCAGAATTGAGAAGAATGTTAATTGAATTTGAAAGTAATCGAGAGGTAAGAGTTATAATTATTACCGGTAATGGAGGAGCCTTTTGCTCAGGTGGTGACGTCAAAAGCTTTGCTAGTGATAGTGACCCAGGCCTTTCAAAAGATCTGAGTTTAGAACAGCAAATTAGAAAATTACAAATCGGACAGGAAGGTGTTTCCCTAAAAATTCATGAGATGCCAAAACCGACCATTGCTGTTTTGCCCGGTGCAGCTGCGGGCGCTGGAATGTCTATCGCGTTGGCCTGTGACATCAGAATAGCATCAGAGAATGCGTTTCTTGTGCCAGCTTTTGGAGGTATTGGCCTTTCTGGTGATTACGGAGGTAGTTGGTCATTAAGTCAGCTTGTTGGTCCATCAAAGGCTAAGGATATATATTTTTCAAATCGGCGTATTCCAGCCAAGGACGCTCTTGATGAGGGAATTATAAATTATGTTGTTAGTGAGTCAGATCTCGAGTCTTTTGCTCTACAAAAGGCATCTGAGATCGCCTATTTTTCGCCTACTGCTTTACAATATATGAAAGAAAACCACAACAGAGCGACTTCAACAAATTTTAAGGAGAGCTTGGCAATGGAAGCCGATAGAATGATAAGATGCTTTCAAACAGAAGATCACAAAAATGCAGCGAAAGCATTTGTCGAAAAGAAGAAGCCAAAATTTGTTGGAAAATAACAATTAAAGGAGAAACTTTATGGTTGATTTTAAGTTTATATTTGATTTTGGGAGTCCAAAAACTTACCTCGTCTACAAACTTTTGCCTGGGATAGAAAAGAGAACCAATATCAAGGCAGAGTTTGTTCCAGTTCTGTTAGGGGGTATTTTTAAGTCAACTAATAATGTGTCGCCGATAGAGTCATTTAAGACGGTTCCAGCAAAAGGAAAATATGATGACTTAGATACAGCCAGATTTGTGAAAAAACACAATATTGCATTTAACTTTAATTCAAATTTCCCTATCAATACGCTTAACTTAATGAGGGGTGCCATATATGCTCAAGAGAATGAAATTTTTGATAAGTATGTGGAGGTCGTTTTTAAAAGCATGTGGGTTGACAACAAAAAAATGGATGATTTGGAAGTTATTCAATCTGTTCTTTTAGAGAATGGACTACCCGTCAAGGAAATATTTGAAGGAACCCAAGATCAAAAAATAAAAGACAAGCTTATAAAAAATACAAGCGAAGCGGTTGAAAAAGGGGTATTCGGTGCTCCGAGCTTGCTAGTTAATAACGAGCTATTTTTTGGGAAAGAAACTCTACAAGATGTTGAGGAATTGCTAGTAAAAGAAGCAGGATAAATGTAATGAAGCAGCTCATTTTAAAAACTTTGCCTAAGGCTAAATTATCCAAGGATGATTTTGAAGTGCTAGAGGTAGATAAACCGAAAATTGAAAGTGGAGAGGTGTTAATTCGAAATATACTTTTATCAATAGATGCAGCAAATAGATCGTGGATGCAAGGTAGAACGTATAGAGATGCCGTGAGAGCTGGTGATGTCATGCCCACATATGCTATTGCCGAGGTAGTAGAAAGCAACGACCCTCAATTTAACCAAGGACAAATAGTATCAGGCGAAAGTAATTGGTCAGAATTTACTGCTGTTAAAGGATCAGCAATTATAAAATGCCCTAACGTAGGGTCTCTTTCTAACCTTCTTTCTATATATGGGATAGCAGGATTAACAGCATATCACGGCCTTACGAAAGTTGGGCATATTAAACCCGGTGAAACGGTACTTATTTCTGCTGCAGCCGGTTCTGTTGGCATCTTAGCTGGGCAAATTGCAAAAGCAATGGGTTGCCGAGTAGTTGGTTTGGCTGGAACAGATGAAAAATGTAAGCGCTTAAAAGATGAGTTCCGGTTCGATGATTGTATCAATTATAAGAACGTAGACCTTCTAAAGGAAATAAAGAAGGCTTGCCCCGATGGAGTGGATGTCTATTTTGACAATGTCGGCGGACAAATTCTCGAAATTGTACTTTTCAGAATGAATATGAAAGGTAGAATTGTATGCTGTGGAGCCGTAAGTCAATATGACGGCACAACCCCCATTGGCCCTCGAAATCTTCCAGGTCTTTTAATAGTAAAAAGGCTAAAAATGGAGGGATTTATAGTGATGGATTATGCTAAAGAGCATGGAAATGCTATTAAACATCTTTCCGAGATGAATGCAGCAGGGGATATCAAGATTACTGAAGATATTACTGAAGGATTAGAAAATGCGCCAGACGCTCTGATTGGTTTATTAAATGGGGACAATTTTGGAAAGCGAATGGTACGAGTAACCGTTGATCCTTAAATTGAAGTAAAAGAATATGGATTTTAATCAAGCTGTACAGAAGGTCCTTGATACTGATGAATTGTTTCAGACTGAAGATGTTGAGATAAGGGGAACGTTTTACAAAGCATTTAATAAAGTGCCGGCAGACTTAAAGGAACTACTTGACTACGGAAAGACAGTAAGAGAGTGGGAAGAGTTTATCGTTTATGAAAAAGAAAAAATATCATATTTAGACTTTTGCGATCAGGTTAGTAGGGTTAGCTCCTATTTACAAAAAGAAGTAGGTATCAAAAAAGGTGACAAAGTGGCAATTGCGATGCGCAATTACCCTGAGTATTTAGCCATATTAATGGCAGTGGCCTCTATTGGGGGTATCGTTGTCTTTGTGAATGCGTGGTGGACAACGGAGGAAATGGAATATGGGTTTGATGATAGCACAGCAAGAGTTTGCTTTGCTGATAAAGAGCGTCTAGCGACAATAAAACCATTTGCGAAAAAGAAAAGTATCAAGTTATTTTCCGTTAGATATATAGATGATCCTGAGATCGAAAAATATGATGACATTGTAAATAATTTTGAACGAGGTGACCTGATTGATGTGGACTTAAAGCCAGATGACGACTTTGCTATTATGTACACATCAGGCTCTACAGGGCATCCAAAAGGGGTTGTGTTAACCCACAGAGGTGCGATAACAGCAACTTTTTCATGGCTAATGGCTGAAAGAGTTGGAGGTCTTTTGGCTGATCCCGAAAAGCTTGCGAGAAGAAGAGCTTCGAGTGTTCTACTTTTATCACCAATGTTTCACGTTAATGGATCTCACCCAAATTTTTTCTATTCTATAGCTAGAGGATCCAAGATTGTTTTGATGTATAAATGGGATCCAGCGAAAGCAATCGATATCATTCGTGACGAGATAATTACTAGAATAACCGCTGTACCGACTGTAGTAGCAGACCTTGTCCAACAGGCAAGAGACCAAAATGTGTCTCTGGATACACTTGAATTTCTAGGTGCAGGTGGAGCTAAAAGACCAGCTGCCCAGGTTGGTGTTGAAAAACAGACTTTGCCACTTGCAGATATTGCCTCTGGATATGGAATGACTGAAACAAACGCTTTAGGGTTAGGTATATCTGGCGATGAGTATGTTGAAAAGCCAGAGTTAGCTGGAAGACTATACCCTCCACTGCAAGAAATTAAAATAGTAGATGATAATGATATTCAATTGCCAAATGGACAACTAGGCGAGATCTGTCTAAAAAGCCCAGCAAATATGAGGTGCTATTTTAATAAGAAAAAGGAAACAGATGCTGTCTTAAAGGATGGTTGGATGCATACTGGGGACTTAGGAATTCTAGATAATGAAGGACTTGTAACAATAGTTGATCGAAAGAAGAATATAATAATTAGAGGTGGAGAAAACATCTCATGTTTAGAAGTAGAGGGCGCTCTCCAGAAGTTCCCTGGTGTTATTGAGTCTGTTGTTTTTTCTGTTCCTGAAAAAAGATTTGGGGAAGAAGTAGGTGCTTGTATAAATATGTCTGGAGATACGAAAGATAAAAATGAGGAAATATCTTCTTTTCTGAAAGATAAATTAGCACATTTCAAGATACCTGTTCATTATTGGTGGGTAAATCGATCTCTACCAAGGGGTGCAACCGATAAGTTTGATAGGATAAAGATCAAAGAATTGTGTCTGAATAATAGTTGGAGTGATGAAGATGGATGAACAGAACTATATTTTGGAAGCAGAGAAAAAAGTTCTGGATATTAAAGGGTTGCCAGAAAGTTTGCCAAAAAGGGAAATTAATACGGTTGGAGTAATCGGTGCTGGTACGATGGGTGGTGGTATAGCCATGAATTTCGCAAATGTGGGAATTCCGGCTCATATTGTTGAAACAAGCCAAGATCAACTAGACAAAGGGATACGTAACATAAGCAATAATTATGAAAGATCAGTTAACAGAGGTAAAGTTTCAAAGGAAGAAGTAACTGATCGCTTGAAACTGATTACCTCATCAACGCGATTAACTGATTTAGGGCACTGCGATTTGATTGTTGAAGCTGTTTATGAGGACTTAGATTTAAAAAAAAACATATTTAAAGAGCTAGATAAAATTGCTAGGCCGTTCTCAATCTTAGCCACAAACACATCAGCGTTGGATATAAATCAAATTGCTTTGTCTACACTTAGACCGGATGACGTAATTGGACTTCATTTTTTTTCGCCGGCAAATGTAATGAAACTTGTAGAAATTGTGCGGGCTAAGTTTACTAGTGATGTCGTTGTAGCAACTAGTCTATCATTGGTAAAGAAAATTAATAAAATACCAACAATTGTAGGCGTTTGTCCTGGATTTGTTGGTAATAGAATTTTATTTGCTCGTCAAAAACAAGCTTTAAATATGGTTTATAATGGCTTAATGCCCTGGGATATTGATAAGGCGTTAAACGAATTTGGTTTTAAAATGGGACCTTTCCAAATGTCTGACTTGGCGGGGTTAGACATAGGTTGGAAAAAAGGAGAAAAGACAACAAATCCTATCAGAGATGCGCTATGTGAATTGGACAGAAGAGGTCAGAAAACCAGTGCTGGGTATTATGATTATGATGAGAACAGAGTTCCAAGAATATCCAAAATGACCGAAGAGTTAATAAAAGATATTACTGGAAAAGAAAAAGCAGAAAATATGGAAAGTGCTGAGATAATTGAACAGTGTATTTTCCCAATGGTAAATGAGGCACTATTAATTTTAGAAGAAGGAATGGCACAAAGACCCTCTGATATTGATGTGGTATGGCTGAATGGCTATGGATTTCCAAGAGATAAAGGAGGTCTATTGTTTTGGGCAAACAAAATTGGTAGTGCTCAAATTTTGGAGGGTCTTAAGAAAATGGAAGATAGTGGCTTGGAGATTAACATATCTGGAATGCTAAAAGATATGGTTAAGAAAAATGAAAACATTTTTGACACAGCAGATCAAAAAATCAGAGTATAGGAGGTGCTAAAATGGAGTATGAATTTGTAAAGGTTGAGAAAAGAGACCACATCTCAATAGTAACAATAAATAGACCTGAGGTTTATAATGCCGTCCATCCTCCGCTAAGCTTAGAACTGGATCAAGTCTGGAATGAGTTTATTGAAGACAGTGAGCAATGGGTTGCTGTTTTAACTGGAGCTGGGGACAAAGCTTTTTCTGCTGGAAATGATCTGAAATACTCAGCGCAACCAGGAAAATATAAAGTTCAGCAACCGAAAAGTGGGTTTGCGGGGCTGACAAATAGATTTGATCGCACCAAACCTATCATAGCAGCAGTAAATGGGTTTGCTATGGGTGGCGGAATGGAAACAGCTCTCTCGTGTGATATTATATTGGCGTCAGAGAACGCTAAATTTGCCCTTCCTGAAGTAAAAGTAGGTTTTTTCGCAGCAGCTGGCGGGGTTCAACGACTTAGTAGACAAATAGGCAAAAAGGCGGCACTCGAAATGATACTAACAGGGCGTAGTGTGGATGCTAAAGAAGCACTAAAGCTCGGTATCGTAAACGAGGTTTTTTCTCAGTCAGAATTATTAGATAAAGCAATTGAAAAGGCTAATGTAATAGCTGGCAATTGTCCATCGTCTATAAAGTATTCTCTGGAAGCTTTAAATCACATGGATCAGTTAGAAGAAATGTCATCTGCGCTTGAAAAAAGTTATGAGCTAATAGACTTATTGAGGCAAACAGAGGATCACAAAGAGGGAGTGTCCGCATTTGTTGAAAAGCGCGCTCCACAATGGAAGAATAAGTAATCGTATTTAAAGAAAGGAATTTTAATGTCTACACTGTTTAGTCTTGAAGGAAAAAACTGCTTAGTTACAGGGGCTTCAAAGGGTATGGGGAAAGCTATGGCCTTAGCCTTAGCTGAACATGGAGCAAATGTTGTGATATCAAGCCGGAAGCAAGATCAGTTGGAGGAAACAGCTAATGAAATAAATAAGCAAGTTGGAGGTCAAAATATTGTGCCTATAGCTGCTAATGCTGGGCGTAAAGAAGACCTGAATCAGCTCGTTCAAGAGACGAATAAGGTCATTGGCAAGATAGATGTCTTAATAGGAAACGCTGGAGTTAATCCACACTACGGACCTATGTCAGATATATCCGATGAAGCATATGACAAAACAATGGCAACGAACGTAAAATCAAATCATTGGCTGTGCCAAATGGTTGCACCAGATATGATTTCAAGGGGAGGGGGTTCAATTATGATTACCTCAAGCGTTGGGGCGTTCGAGCCTTCTTTACATCTTGGCACGTATGCCATTTCAAAGTTAGCTGTAATAGGGCTAGTTAGAAATTTAGCTGCAGAATATGGGCCTCAAAATATTAGAGTCAATGCAATATGTCCTGCAATAATTAAAACGGATTTTGCCAAGGCATTATGGGACGATGATACAAAGGCTAAGGAAGCAATTTCTAAAATACCGCTTGGTCGTTTAGGAGAACCAGAGGATCTACAAGGGCTTGCGGTATTTCTGGCATCTAATGCGAGTAGTTATATCACAGGTCAGGCGATGACTGTATGTGGCGGTGGCTATATGTGGCGTTAATAAAAGGGAGAAAGATATGGATATTAAAGATAGAGTAATAGTGGTAACTGGAGCAGCCAGTGGAATAGGTAGATCTCTTGTCAAAATCTTTTATAAACATGGCGCAAAGCATGTTGTGAGTGCAGATGTAAATATGGACGGAATAAGCAAGGTCGCAAAGGAATATGGCGGAACTGCGATGAAATGTGATGTTAGTCGAGAAGGGGATATTGCAAAAGTTATAAGAACAACAGAAAGAGAAATTGGTCCAATATCAATTTTTTGTTCAAATGCAGGCATTGGTCATTTGGGTGGAATAGAGGTTCCGAATGATGATTGGCAAAAAATTTGGGAAATTAATCTAATGTCACATGTATGGGCGGCTAGACACTTGGTCCCTTTAATGGAGAAACGAGGAGAGGGATACTTATTAAATACGGCATCCGCTGCTGGTCTGTTGTCACAAGTTGGTGATGCTTCTTATTCTACCACTAAACATGCAGCAATAGGCCTAGGAGAATGGCTTGCTTTTTCATACGCGAAAAAGGGGATAAAGGTTTCGATGTTGTGTCCACAGGGCGTGCGAACTGCAATGACTGATGGATTGGATCCAGAGCTCGCAGTTGCTATGAAAGATGGAATGCTTGAACCTGATGATGTTGCCGAGGAATGTGTTAAAACTATTAATGAAGAGCGTTTCTTAGTACTGCCACACCCTGTAGTTGAAAAATATATTCAATATAAGACGTCCGATTATGATGGATGGCTTGCTGGCATGGCGAAATTAAATGAGAGATTTAGGTATTAGGCTTTCGTTTTAAAGGACGCATAAGTCCTTCTTGAGCTACACTGGCAACGAGAGTTCCATCCTGTGAAAAAACTTTTCCTCTGTTGAGGCTTCTTGCAGCTCCAGAGAATGGACTATCCATTTCATATAAGTACCAATTATTAAAATCTATTTTTTCATGAAACCACATTGCGTGATCCAAACTTGCTAGCATAACGTCTCCAGAATAAGCTGATACACCGTGAGGACGATTACCAGAGCCCAACAATGATACGTCAGAGGCGTATGCAAGAAAGCAATGATGTACCCATTGATCTTTGGCATCAAGGGTCCCATCCACTTTAAACCACAAAAAATTTTTGTCTGAAGTTGGTTCAGGGTTAAATAAATCGGGTGGATCAACATCTCTTATTTCAATTGGCTTTGGGTTTAAAAAATTTGCGCGCCTTTTCTCAGGAACTTTATCCGCAATTAGTTTTCTCTGTTCATTTCTATTAAGAACTCCCGAAGGCCCTTTTACTTCTTTCATTTTATGCTGATGAGACCAACCCTCTTCTTCAATATGAAATGACGCAGCCATATTGAATATTTGTTTGCCATTTTGTATAGCAACCACTCTTCTCGTTGTGAAGCTTCCACCATCTCGTGCTCTGTCAACCTCATAAATAATGGGTGTTGATGGATCTCCGGGTCGTATAAAATAAGCATGAAGAGAATGGCAAAGCCGTTCCTCAACGGTTTTGTAGGCCGCCGCTAGTGCCTGTGCAATAACATGACCGCCAAACACTCGTGATGCAACCTCGCCACCTTCGCCTTGCCCTCGAAAAAGATTGCGGTCCAAAGTTTCAATATCAAGAAGCTTTTCTATTTTTTCCTTCATAGTGCCTTCATTAGTTCATACGCACGCTTAGCTAGCTTTGGAACAGATAATGTTTCACGATTTGAGCGTTCAGGATTAGCGGCAATTCCAGACAAAGCCCTCTTTTTTACACCCTGTATAACACATGCCATTCGAAAAAAACAGAACGCGAGATAAAAATTAAAATCTTTTATGTAGTCGATGTTTCTTAACTCGCAATATTCTTTAATAAAATTTTCATCGCTTGGTATTCCGAGAGGCTCTCTTTCAACACCTTGTAGCCCCCTGCTAATTTTTCCTGCTGTTTGTTCCCACTGCATGATTAAAGATGCGAGGTCAGCAATGGGATGTCCAGTTGTACAAATCTCCCAGTCTATAATTGCCAGTAGTTTTGGCTCATTTTTATCAAATATCATATTATCAAGTCGAAAATCACCATGAACTAGTGAACGAGGAGAGTTATCCATAGGTATCCTTTTCGGAAGCTCTTCCATCATTTCGTTCATTTCACTAATTTTTTCTGTTTCCGATGACAAATATTGTTTTGCCCACCTGCTTATCTGTCTTTCATAGTAATTCCCGTCCGCACCAAAATCTGTTAAACCTACCACATCGATATTTACTTCATGTAACGAAGACAACCCTCTATTTATTTCGCTAAAAACCTTTGCCCTATCTTTTTTTGTTAAACTTGGTAAAGCAGGGTCCTCATATACTATTCCGTCCACGAACTCCATTATATAGAAATCTACACCCAAAATTGATTGGTCATCACAATAATGAACCATTTTCGCGACGGGTACAGGCGTATCGTACAGAGCCTTTTGCACCCTATATTCTCGGTCTATAGCATGTGCCGATTTTAATAAGGGCCCATCAGGTTTTCGCCTTATCACATAACTAGCTGTACCTGTCTCCAGTAAAAAGGTTGGGTTCGATTGGCCAATAGAGAACTTTTTCACATTTTTTAAATGTGAAAATCCCTCAATATTATCTGCAAGATAGGGAATAAGTTTTTCTTTGTTTAATGGATCTCCAGACATTCTCTTAACTATAAGTCAGCAAGTGAGCATTATCTCCATCGAATTGTGGTGCGGAGTTAAAGCTGTGAAGGTAAAAGGCTTTGGGAGTGTAAATGAACTTGGAGATTGATGTGTTTTTTATTTGTAAGTTTAATGTCATCATTTCTTCTTTAGGAGCATTGAGGGTTGTTGCTACCACCCTACTTATTGGTCCTCCTGATGTGACAACGACAACTTGTTTACAGTCAAGATCACAACTAAACTCGAGCGCACTACTAATTCTTGAAGAAAAGTCTTCCCAGCTTTCAGTCGCATTTGGTAGTTTTGCATTCATCCAGTTGGTTACCGTTGATCGAAGAGTTTTAAAGTGGGTCTTTCTGTCAGTAAAAATCTCTTCTGGGATATTTGGGCCAAACTCTGCTAATAATAAGTCTCTAAAGTCATATTCGTTCCAGCCAGGGTGCTTATCAACTTGGCATTTCAAATTAAAATTTTCCAGTGTTTGCTGATGTCTCTTTTGGGTCCCTATAACAACTCTGTCAGGAGCTATGTTTAGTTTGTCGAACAAGGAACCTAAAAGAGCTGCTTGGTCATGACCTAACTCGGATAAGTTATCGTAATTTTCATGACCAAAAGATGCCTGAGCATGTCTAATTAGAATTAGCTCACTCATTAAGATTTAAAACACTTAGTTTGAGTATCGTCTTAGTTCAGCTCTAGCGACCTGTCTTCTGTGAACGGCATCTGGGCCATCAGCAAGTCGTAATGTCCTAACGTGTGTCCACATATGAGCAAGAGGCGTGTCTTGACTGATCCCCATTCCACCGTGCATTTGTATTGCCTCATCGATAACCTTTAATGCCATAAGAGGTGCTACAACTTTTATCTGACTAATCCATGGTTGTGCTGCTTTCACGCCTGCAGTATCCATCATCCAAGCGGCTTTCAAGCAAAGTAACCTGCTCTGCTCTATTTCCATCCGGCAGTTCGCAATAATATCGTAGTTTGCTCCGAGCTCTGTTAATTCCTTTCCGAAGGCTGTTCGTGTTTTAGAGCGCCTTATCATCAACTCAAGGGCTTTCTCTGCTTGTCCAATAGCTCTCATACAGTGATGAATTCTTCCAGGTCCTAACCTCCCTTGTGACACCTCGAAACCACGTCCCTCTCCACGAATAAGATTTTCAG
>ENA-OSEY01001916-OSEY01001916.1-marine-metagenome-genome-assembly--contig:-NODE-1916-length-13866-cov-5.614910_pt1 | contig 13866 bp, 30 predicted proteins | sample MGYA00248465_ERZ534230 | MGnify/ENA primary metagenome ERZ534230 (study PRJEB26409, sample SAMN06344110) | marine metagenome | isolation source: Sea water from surface | place: Atlantic Ocean:Southern...
AGAAAAGAGAGATATTACTACTAAAACCAGATTTAATACCACAATTTAATCAGATGTTTATAGAACAAATGAGATATTCACCAAGTACAGAGTTTAGAACAGAATCACTTCGTTTATCTAAAAACTAAAAAAGAGTCAACTAGGTATAAATACCTAATCGACCCTTTTGACGAAAAATTGCCCAGATTTTTTTCCCCCCTTTTTTGAAACTAAAAGGTCAATTTCGTTTTCGGGGATTCTTTAGATTCCAATCTATTATACCAAAGGGGTTCAACATGACCCACTTAGCATAGTATACACCTCTATAACACAGGAGAGCAAAGACCTTCTCTGGATTATGGATTTCTTCATCATATTCTGGAACTTCTGGTCTATTGAAAGATACATTGATACGTAACATTTGTCTTTACCTCCTGACATTATCTATAATGTTAGAAATCTTAACAATAAAAAAAGACCCTATTAATAGTAGGGTCTTTTTAATGTGTATCACTATGTACCTAAAACTCTTCGTTCGCTAATTGATCGAAGTAACTGAAGGCATCTTCATCAGTATTAACAGATGATGGTGTTGCTATAGAAGGTGATGCAACAGAAGGACTTGGTTTTGATTCCATCTTTGCAGCGATCTCATTCTCTAGTTCCTCTTCATCTACTCTTCTAGTAGCAGTGCCCTTAAGAACTAGATCTAATCTTGCCTTAAGTTCATCGTATGTCTTGAAGTTAGATGCACCTGTGAACTCATTAAGATCATGAATTTGATTGTAGATACTCTCTAGTTTAGCATCATCAAATCCACCTAGTGGAGAGACACTACCGAAAGTAGAACTATCATAGTTCCAAAAACCTGCAACCTTTTTGATTCTTAAATTAAAGTCAGCACCTTGCCAGAAATCAAAAGGATTGATTGGTTCTTCACCTTCAAACTCTGGTTGCATTGCTGCAATAATCTTATCATGTATCTTCTTACCATACTTGTAGAGGAATACTCTTCCTTCGTTTTCGGGAGATGCAGCATCTTTGATAACATAGATGTTGCTGTAGTATGATAACTTACGCTTTTGTTTGCGTGCTATTTCTTTGTCCGAATCTAAACCACTGTTCCATAGTGATCTGTTTAACTCACCAACAGGATCATTCTGACCTACTGTAGTTAATGAGTTCTCGATGTACCATCCACCTGGTCCTTGGAATGCATGACTCCATACCTTTGCCCAAGGTAATTCGTTACCTTTAGCAGGTGGTAGAAACCTGATGACAGCACTGCCGATACCTTCTTTACCCATTTGTGGTTTCCAAAGGCGATCATCTATAAAACCAGAAGTAACTTCGGTCTTATTAATTTCTTTGTTGAGTTTATCAAGCAAAGAACCTTGCTTTTTTAATGCAGCAAATGACATGTGTATTCTCCGTATTAGTTGTATTGTAGGATTGTCTGTATTATACAGTATTCACAAGAGATTGTCAAGGTTATCTCTCATGTTATGCAGTACCTCTCTTGCCTTTTTAAAAATAGGTAGACCTACCATTTCTTCTGGTACACCTAGCTCCTTGGCAGCATTTTTAAAATTATCTTTGACGAGTTGACTATCCTCATCATCCATAAGGTATGCCCTACTATATAGGGTTTCTTGCCTATCCACTAGTAGTTCTAGATCATCTATTATCTCTTTCCTTTGCTCTTTATCCATGACAGTAAAGTATGGAATCTTCATCATGATATCCATATAAGTAGTAGTCATTTCGTCTATTTCTTTCTGGACTATTTCCGAGTCGAATAACTTGCTCATAAATTCTGTACTGTAATAGATTTAATCTTATTCTGATCCACTATAACAAATGGATCGTATTTTTGCAAGAGGTTTGATACTTTTATCCAGATAGAATCACTGAGTAGTGTATCATATCTTTCTATGAAACCTGTTACCCTATTTAACAATACCATAGTTTCTGGCATGATATGATCACCAAGATATAGTTTAATTAGTATAGAGTGTGAGAAATTCTTACACTTCATTGCATCATTCAATCTACCACATCTATCAACAATAGTTTTTAAATCATTCTCATACAAATAAGAAATACTCTGTATCTTCTTCTTCCAATCAAGGAAGTTCTTATCATTCATTTCTCCTACCCATAGGTTAGAGTTAGATAAGAAGTTAGATACAAAGTATGATTCTAATTCTTTTTTATTATATTTCTTGGCAAGTTTCTCAAAGAAGTATACGTCTGGTCTTTCATTAAACTTCTCTTGTGATGCTTTTATGTGACCATTATATTTAAAGTAATCGTATGTCTTTCTGGAGAAGTGTGCTTTTATTGCCAAGTAAATTACATAACAATCAAAGGAACTCATATAGGAAGAACTGCTTTAGTAGTTTTCTTTATAAAGTTTAATTTTATTGCTTCTGCTTTAATCTTTTCCTTTAAAGTTGGTGCTATCAACTTAGTAACTGAATCAACTTCTATGTCTTTCGACTCACAGAAGTCAACGATAGCATCAATGTAACTCAAGGTTCTGTTACTATCTTTAACGATGTTCTCAATCGTCATGGAGAATTTGTTCTTATCCATAAAGGTGTCGTCAATTAATTCATTAATGTTTTTAGATTTACTGGGCATCGTTATACTCTTGAATGTAATCTCTCAATAAAGGCACGTAGTCATCAGGATTCTTTATGAATACCTGTGTGTCCCCAGTTTGACAAGTTATAAGAGTAACGATCTGTTCGACTTTAATACCAGATCTTTCCTCATACATTTTAGCATAACCTGTCTCTTGTACCAAGTACCCCTCAATCCATTCCTCTTTCTTTTCTTTAGAGGATGTCTTGAAGTCGATGATTGATAACTTACCATCGAACTCTGCTATGCAGTCAACTCTACCTGCTATTGCAAACTCGTGACTGTATAGTGGTGCTTCTTGAAAGTGAATGTTGTTTATCCGTGCAAGCATTGGTTTTGCTTGCGTGAAAAGTATCTTAGCAAGATGTTTACCATCATACTTTTCAAGGTCTAGTTCATTGTTAAGATAATCTTCAATCATACTATGAACTGTAGTACCTGCAGTAGTAGCACGTTTAGAAATCTTGTTTGCTTCTTCAGCACCAACTCGTGCTCTCCATTCAGCAATAGATTTTCTATTTCTAAAGGAACAGATAGTAGAAATAGATGGATACTTTTGATCCCCTACCTCATATACTCTCTTACCTCCTACATTTCTTGCACAGATGTCTTCAAGAGACATCTCCATAATAACATGATTAAACATTAAAGACCTATTTGTAATTTAGTAATGATGTAGTTTCTAATTAAACCACTTCTAACAATATCGTTGACATCGAACTCAATGTTAGCGAACTCATCCATGATCTCAAGTATCTTCATGAAGTCAAGGATACCATTCTTTTCATTTGTCTTTACTAAATCTGTCTGTGCTATGTCACCAGCAAAGATAATTTTAGAATCATTACCAACACGAGTCATAATTGAATCTAACTCATGGAAGTTTAAATTCTGGCACTCATCGACAAGTACTATAGCATTGTCTAAAGTAGTACCACGTAAGAAAGATGTACTCCAGAATGAAATTGTTTCTTGTGCTTTTAGATTATCATAAAGCATTTCAAATGCAGGATCATCAGGCATCTTAAACATATACTTTACCATATTCTGATAAGGTATTTGATATAGATGTGCTTTGTCCTCGTGATCACCTGGTAAGAATCCAATCTCTCTGGTTGGTACAAGTGAACGTACTACATAAAGTTTCTCGTACGCTGTCTTGTTAGATAGAATCTCTTTTAATGCTAGGTACATTGCAATGAATGTTTTACCTGTACCTGCACAACCATATAAGAATAGGTTCTTATTGTTTTCGTAAGCATCAAAAACTAACTTCTGATTGTCGGTCAGAGGTTGAATGTCAGTTAGTTGTTCTGTATTGATAGGTTTCTTTCGTCTCATCTTTTTAGGGGAACTGTTTACGAAATCAAAATCAGAAGTTTTCTTTCTACGTGGCATTTAAATGTTGCTAGTGAAATTGGTGTCGATAGTTGAACCAGGATTTGCTTTCTTAATACTCTTAAGAACATCTTTGAAACCATCTGGTCTCTTGTCTCTTACATGAGCATCAGCAACCAAACCAGGATAAGTGGAATGATACTGTTCTAAGTGAGGGTTATCCTCCTTATATTTATCGAGGACAGTAAAGGACATCCGTTTTTCGGTGATCTCTCCTGTCTCTTTGTTTCTAAATTCGTAAGTTGGCATTACCTAAACCTCTTAGATACAATCATCTCGGCAATAAACTCACCGACTAAAGTTCCTATGATTTGAAGCATAGTTTTGGGTGCACTACCTGCTAACTCCTCAAACATATACATGTTCAATCGGAAAGCATAGTTTGCTTCTGTTATTATCCCATCAACTTGCGTTTGTGTCAAGGGCAAACAGTTTAGTGTACCTCTATAGTTATTTTTAAAGTCAACTGGATTGTATATATCTTTGAACTCATAGAAATTAAACGCTTCATCACCTAATTTCAATGACTTCTTTGCAATCCCTTTTAATATTTGACCACCAGATAGATCACCCATGTATCTAGTATAATGGTGTCCTATGAATAGGTATGGTTCTTGACGACCTACCTCTCTTATCCTATCAATATATCTTTTGGTAGCATCACTAGGATATATGTTCTCATGCCACCCTTCTCCATAAAAGTAATCTAAATCTTTTGCTAATGCTTTATGACGTTTTAGTTCATCAAACAATATTGGACTAACTTCATCGTTGTCTTTTAAGTGCTCTGCAACGTCCTCTAAGGCAGTGTAAACGAAGTAAAGGTTAGATACTAAGGTTCGATAACTTTCCTCGCTCACAACCCCTCTCAGGAACGATGTAACAAAGGATGTATTCTCTGCCATTGAATGGGATTTCTTTGTTCCCAGTTTTATTTGTGCAGCAAAGTCCTCTACCATGATAATGCCTCCGATACTACAGGTAACTGTTCTTTAAATACTGATCTACATTCTTCTACTATATCCATGTGCTCTTTCTGAGTACCATGTGCAGAACGTAAATCTATGTAGTGAATCCAAGAACGTATACTACCTGTCATATAAATCTTGGTTGGTGTTGCTAACGGGAGAACAAACCTCGCACATTCCTTCGCAATCCCCTCACGAATGAGTTCATTGTAAAGATCAATTCCTTCAGCGAAGTAACGAGCAATGTTCTTTTGGAGATTCTCCTTCTGATTCTTGGGGATATCATTGATAGAGTTTTGGCGATTGGTTTTGTCTTGTCTCCTTAAATCTGGTATAGGTATGTTACCTAACAGGTTAGTGTCAGCATACCTTTGACTAAATTCTTGGAATGTAAAAGATCTATGTCTTAAGATCTGTGCACCGAGACCTCTAGTTGTCTCGATTTCTAAAGTCATGTGTGCCTGTTCAAACACAGACCAATGCCCATGCTTAATACAATACTTCAAAAGTCCTGATACTTCTGGGTTCTCTTGGTTCTTAGGGTTAGATACCCTAGCAATGAACCCCATTGTCTTTTCAGCATCAGGAGTAATACTAATAAGTTTTACCATAAATTAAATGAAACCTTTGTCGTTGTAGTATCCATACATGGTTGTGATATCTTCTTCAGAAGTATCCCATTTGATGTCACCTACATCAATTGCTTTCTGACAAAAAGTATATGCTTTGTTGTCAATTTGAATGCTGTTGTGAGACAAGGAAGTCATACATACTTCTCTTGCTTTGAATTCTAGATCTTGGTTCATCGCTTTTGCTTTTTAGATTTAGGTTTAGGTTGATCCCATAACTTAGGATTAATTGTACCATACCAAGAGTTCAAGTGCAATAGTTTGCCACCCAATGTCTTGAGTTTATCATAGTAAGCATCAAATATGAGTGCACTCTTTTGTGCTAATATAAGATCATTAATAATCTCTTCACCAATACTATAAATGACAAGAGTAGTTCCCTGTGGGTACTTTGTCTTGTCAATATCTTTCTCTAGAATATCATGTTTAAAAACTTTGATTTGATATTCTGAGATCTCTTGTTCTGTAAAAGAAACTCTTTTCTTTTCCATCTTTGGTTTAGATTCTGTTGTCATTCTGACCACTGAATGTTAGGAAAAGCTGAGGTTACAACTGCCTTAGTAATTCTATACTTCTTATGCAATTGCTTATCTTTTACCAAACAGATTATGTCTGCTTCACTTTCATGAAGACCTTCTAGCATTTGGATGAATAGTTGTTCACGCTTGAACCTAGCAAGAGAGTTAGCACCTTTAATGAATCTCCATAGATTCTTTGCTTCTCTTTCGAGCATAGTATGCTCAGTACCTATAGGTGCATCGTTTCTTTTAAAAGGAACTTCACCTTCTGGTATGTCAGAGAGAATCTTTGGTTCAAAATTCCACTTCAGAACTGAACGTAGTGCTTGACTATTGTTCTCCTGTAGGATCTTGATTTTCTCTGCTTTAGTTTTGGCATTAGATGCCTTTTTAATAACTTCCGAAATCAAAAGTTTCATAATTCTATGTCAATAGTAATATTATATATCAATCATCTGGATCTGTAAAGGGGTCACGTGTGAACGCATCCCTTTCATCAAATTCGACGCTGATAAGTTTAGCAATTTGGAATGGAATAGGGTTACCATTCTCATCCATCATCTCTGGATGTTGTGTGAGTTTAATACTCTCTTCAGTTTCTTTACTATCTGAAATCGCTTCTACGTAATTCAAGTAGTAACTGTTTGCAAACCACCCAAGAATAAATCCAATAACTGTCCCACCGATAGTAATCAATGTAGACAGGGTAAGTACAACTGCCATGTCCATGGCTTTACCTCCATTTAAAACTATTGTTGTGTTATCTGGTTCGGGTTCTTTGCCTAACCTCCTACGTAGCATGAACTCATCACCTTTATTTAGTGGCGACTTTTCTTCTTTTGGTTTTGGGTTTTGCTTTCCTTCCTGGTTTTCTTTCGAGTTCATACTTCCATGCATCCTCTAGTATTCTATAAAGATAGGTTTTAATCTTACGTGCTGTTGGTTTGGGTATGTGACCGTAAGCTTCACGTAGGGTTTGATCCCCTCCCTTAATATACTGTTCCAATTCAAGAGTTGTTGCAGATATCTCTGCAGCAGTTGAACTTTCACAAAATTTTCTGACTTGAGGTTTGGTTGCTTTGTTGTGTTTAAGATAAAGGTAGCAATTAAATAAGTATCTACCATTAAATGATTCTTCTATTGCTTGTTCTACCAATGGGTAAAACTCATCTTCATACCAATCCATTCTCTTTTAAATAAGTAACTGTTTCTTTTGACCCACCAATTCTACGTGCTCCTATTGTTACTTGGGGGAATGTGGAACCCTCACCGAACTCATTATAGAATGCTTTCTTACTAAAGTGTTCGTTAAGTTTATAGACGACATAGTTTGCTTCCAATGCATCGAATAATTCACATACTTTCTTACAATAAGGACAGTCGTTCTTAGAATATACAGTTATGTTTGATAACATGTGGTGAAAATTGTTCTTTTAATTTTATCTATAATAAAGGCATGTCCATCCTAGCATAAAAAAGAGGGGTGTCAAGCACCCCTCATAAATTTGATCCGTATGGACTTAGAATGTGAACTTCACACCTGCTTTAGCACCCCAGTCGATATCATCTTCGTTAGTTACTCCAGAGATCTCTCCGTAGAACTTATCGTATGAACCACCAAGGTATCCGATTAGTTCAACATCACCGAACTCGTCAGTTGATTCTGTATGAGTCACTGTAGGACCACCAGATACATACCAACCAATACCACTTGGAGTTTCTCCCTCGTATCCAACTACTGTTTCGATAGAACCAGATGTATAAGCACCATCAGGATATGATCCACTTGCTTCTATATTAACATATGGACCAGCAAAAGCTGCACCAGATACTAGAAGAGGAGTTGCTGCTACTGCAGCGATTGTTGATTTAAAAGACATGTTTATTTGAATTTCTCGCAAAGGCAATAAAAAACCCTTGCGGATGTTAGTACCCCCGACATGGGATACTGTTGACATACGCAGGGGCACGATCTTTCGATCCCTTTGTTATGATTCTATTTATTATACATTATCTTTGGGATCATGTCAAGTTAGTCCTTCATCATAGTATGAACAATTATCATGACAACCGTTGTCAATACTGTGACATTAACTAAAATTAATCCGACCATCTTCAATGTGGAAACCGTACTGACCATTGTTTATGTTAAGTTTTGTTACTATTTATACTTAACAATTCTTATTGAGATCCTCTGCCATGTTTCCACCTATCTCTGCACCTTGCTCTCCACCGAACATAGCAACCCAACCTGCAACAACCCAACCTACGAATGGTATACCACTAACTGTAGGGGCAGCAGCAGCACCAATACTAGTACCTACTAACTTACCTGTTCCTTTTGCTGCACCAATTGCTTCAATACACGCTTCAGATTTTGTTGTACTGCCTGTATGCACTTCTGTTGAATCAGGTTTTATATGAATTGTACCATTCATAGTATACTCTTCTACACTCTTCTGAGTGTTGTTTGATAGTCCTAAGAAACCACCTTTTGTTTTAATATCTTTAGTGGTATACATGACTTTAGGATCATTCGATTTATATTTAATCGAGTACCCTTCTTTACTTGCTTCTACCATGTAGGAAGTATAGGGACCTACAGGTAAATTAAGTTTCGGTAATTTAGTAGTACGACTATTAACAACTAATACAATCATACCTAGGTTAGTAACTCCTAAGAGTGCACCAAGACCCACTCCAACCCATTTGTTCATAATTCTTAATCATTCTCCTAAGGTATGTATAACAGGTTTCTCATTTTTTAGAATGTTATACAATTCCATGTTCTCTGCAGTTGAAACAGGATAGAACTCAGCATTAGGATCAAACCCATCATACCTCGTTGCTTGGTTGATAACTATAGATCCATTCTCCCCTGACACTGACCTATGAAATGTACCACGTGGTATGACTAAAGCACCACTGTGTACGTTGAGATGTACTATATGATATGGACACTTCCAATCTCTGTTGACTAACTCAAAGGTTCTCTCACCCTGTATCACTCTGTTAACATCGTCTTGGAAACTATGAATGTAGAACTGTTTACCTCCTACACAATCAGGTGGAGGTGATGTAGCAGCACCTGTGTGTACTACAAGGTCACTAGCATTTGATTCTTCTACACTTATATCATAAAAGATAACATCGTCTGTCTCTCTGAACACACGATGTCTTCTAAATTGTATGTCGCTCACTTTTTCTTGAACTTATTATCTATTGCTACTTTAGCATAGTATAGCAAAATAATCCACACTGTAAACCATACACCATCAACCCATGATAGTGTCTCCCATGCCCATTGTAAAAATTTAAACATTAATCTCGTTGCCTCCAGTCATCTGACCTTGTGTTCTTAAACCACTCTGCTATATCTTCTGCCCCACTGAAACCCCTTTTATGTTTTCTTGGATCGGAGTCTCCTATGTCCAAGAACTTAAGAAAAGTTGAGTCGGGATCCGTTGCTAATCTTCTTGCTTGACTTAACATACCTCTTGCTGATGTGTTACGCTTAGATAATTTTTGTGCCCAGATCATATCGTCAATGGTGACTTCAGATCCTGCTGCTATGGACTTGCAGATACCTTCAAGACGAAGGCGATACGCGGTAGATAACATGTATTAATATATGATATTACATCTACTTATACACCATACGATGAGACCCTCTGGTAAGACAGGGTTTCCAAACAATTAAACGTGTAACATCATAGCATGTTGTAGTTCTTTTGCGTGGTTCAGTTCGTCTTGTGCTATCTCTTGTATCTTTTTATCTTCTGGATGATAAGCTGCGTACTTAGTGTACGTCTCGTAAGCATGCTTCTCTATCTTCATGTTGATATCATAAGCGTTCTCACTATCGACAAGATAGTAAACAACCATGATCCAATAATAAAGTAGAACAAGATGCTTGGCAAAGAACCTGTCGATCCAATACTTATTACCTTCCCTGAGTTCCATCTCTTCAAGGTGTTCTGTTTCATTCAGTGCTTGATAAAAGTGTTCCTTCATCAAGTATACATGATCTTCTCCTCTAAGTCCAAGACTTTCACGAAAATGTAACACACTAATGAATGAGAAGTAGGGTGCTCTTGCTATTACTTCTAACACCCAGAACCTTTGGAAGTCTCTACCTCTGTAGAGAAAGTCAAGGATGTAGATTGTAGTATCCAAGACCCAAGTGTTAAATTGTTTCATACTATGTAAGGTGTAACCCACGCTTGTGGGATAAGAAATGCTGCTGTACCTATGATGATACCAAAGGTAATACAGGTTGATTTGATGGGTAAATTCTTCATGAGAACTCTTTCAAAGTTCACAACTATTTAGGTATTTTTACTCATTAAAAAAGGGACTGTGGTGAGTCCCTTACATTTACTTTAAGATTTCCGTACAAACCTTGCGACATATGTTATCCGTACAATCTATCATGCAGGAAAAGTATTCGTCGATTAGTTCGTCTTGTGTGAGACTGTCGTCGTCGTGATGAATCCATTCTGCCATTTGATTGCTTGACATCTGCATTGTTTGTCCTCCGTTAAAGTTGAAACATAATGAAGAACCTTTACTTCATCTTGTTGCTCCTTAATTCTACCAGTATCTAGGTTCCCTAACATATAGGTACTTTATCCTTTGTTAAACATGGTATTGAAGAACACTTGCCAAGCACCTATAGCAGCACTGCCATCCAGTTCGTCAAACATATACATGTTGAGACGGAAAGCAAAGTTAGCCTCAACTATAATAGCATTCTGTTGTGACACTGTGAGTGGTAGGTTGTCTAGTATCTGACGATACTTTGCCTTGTATTCTTTCTTATCCTCAATGTCAAACTCATAGAAGTCAAGACCCTTCTCCAGTTTCATTGCCTTCTTTGCTATGGTCTTCAGTATCTGACCACCAGATAGATCACCGAGGTAACGAGTGTAGTGGTGACCCACTAGCAACTCTTCTTCACACTCCATGATGCGATTGACATATGATTGACATGAATCACTTGGTTTAATCTTCATGAACCAGTCATCACCATAGAAATACTTAAGGTCTTTCTCTAATGCTCTAGTCCTGTTGAGTTCTTTCAACTCTTGTAGAGGACCTAGCACAGGTGACATAGCATGGGTGTCCATGCGTTCTTCTAACGCACGATAGACATAGTAGAAGTCTGCTACAAGTTTCCTATAACTCTCCTCCTTGACACACCCACCGAGAAAACTCTTCACGAAGGAAGTATTCTCAGCAGCAGAGTGTGACTTCTTGGTTCCTTCCTTTATATCTTTAGAGAATGTCATTTAGTATCAGGTAGAATCTTCACAGGTGCTTGCTCAATCCTAATAGTCTGAGCAGGAGCAGTCTCGCTTGCCTTAGCAATGAGTGCTTCCATGTCCTTCTTACTAATAGAGCCACCACTAGAGCCTCCTCCGTCTTTCTTCTTGCTTGAAGTCTGAACACCAAAGGTAGCTAGAGTTCCAGTGAAGACCGAAGCTATGAAGGTCGGATCAATTTTTTGTTCCTGTTTGTAACCAGGTATCTCAACGTAGTTAAGTGTGAGTATCCCTGCTGACCAGACGAGGATGCCTAGTCTGACGAAGGTAGATAGAAGTAGCAGTTGTTCTTCTTTATCTTCTGCTGCCTCTTTAATCTTACCGAGGAGACCTTTCTTGTCCTCTTTCTTTACTTCTGCCATGTGACCTCCTAGAATGGTAACGCAGGACCAGTTAGATCAGGGATAGCACTCTCAATGCCACCACCTATGTCAGGCATAACTGATTCCATTACTTTTGATTTGATGTTATCTACGATAGCATCCTTTCTGATGAATACATATCCACCAATGCCAACGACTCCTAGTGCTACAACACCAGAGAAGATAGCGATTCCGTTAATAATTTTTTGCATAATAATTAAGTCAGTCTATTATATAGTCTAGAAAAATCATAGGGGTAAAAAAATACCCGAAAATTTTTTTCCACTTTTTTGGTAACTAAAAAGTCAATTTAGATTATAGCGTGTCTTACAATATTCTACGACACCATCCACATTATCATGTGTATCACACCACATGTCAGCACAATCGTACACCTCTCTTGGTGATCTGTTTGTAAAGGATGCCATCAGTTTTCTTAATACATTCTGACGGAGGTGTTGCTTTGAAGGTGTCCAGTCTTTCATCTTACTACCATGTCCTGTTCGTAATATTTATTAGGGGGTGCATCTATTCTACTAGGCAATGTGATAATGTCAATGGTCTCCTCAAACCATCTGTTCATTGACTTAGCCATAGAACGATAAGATGTTCCGACATAAAGTTGTCCTGCGACAACAGCAACAGTTGCTGCTCCCCAGAACAAGTAGTAGAATCGAGACTTCATTTGATGCCTGATCTTCTCACTCTTTCTCATAGTTTAGGTAGTTTTTCTAACACTTGTTGGGTGATGTCATCTATAATGTTGACATCTATGTCCATGAACGGTGGGATAATGCCAAGGATTCTTAGCAGTCCGTCAATGAATAGTGCGAGCACAGTGAACCCCAGTATCATAGAGATAACTGTAGCGTCTCTGTTGTGCTTTGCCATTGATGCCTCATCAATAGCTCTTGCTTCTGACACAGCAGCAGCAATGAGAGCATTGACCTCTTCCTTAGTATAGGTATCTCTTTGAGATCTGTATGCGTCAGATAAAGGTATGTTCTGTATGAGTTTGTTAACCATTCTAGTATAGGATGTGTTTCAGTCTACCCTACCATGAATGTTATGTCAAGTACATTGCTGTCCTTGCTCCGACAATACTTGGCCAGTCTTCTGCGATGGCAGCATTGACGTAGGTCATATGGGTAGTAGCAAGGGCAGTCTGACCTGAGTCGATCAGTTCTTTTTGTATCATGGTGTACTTTCCACCACCCTTTATTGTATCATATTTAGTTAAGTCATCAGCAGAAAACGATTCTGATTCGGTTTTCCACACAGGATATGTTAGTCCCTTTGGTTCTTCGTATATGTATCCGTCTCTAATAACATAGCTTGGAGACCATAGTCTGTAGAAGGAATCGAACTCATCAATCATAGATTGTACCTTTGCCCAACCCTTTACTGGTTCCTTGATGAACAGTAGATGCTCACCAAAATAACTCTCCTTAATTACCTTGTAGTCTGGGAAGACAGTGCTTGCTGTACCTTTATCAGTAGCTGGTATTCGGAAACCCTTGAACCATTTGTTCACCACTGTACCTCGCATGTCCTGATAGAACACACAGTCTCCAAACATAATCACAGTAGGTTGTGTAGACCTACGCATAATCTCAGAGTATATAACATCTGAGTTCTTAAACGCACCAAGATGTCGTGAGTAGACAGCATCGTTGTCTAGACACCACTGCTTCACGTACCTCATCTGCTCACCATGCCTAGCAGTATCATGTACTGTAGGTTTGATGCCAGGAAATCCAGTAGCAAATGTTTTCAATGATGTGACACCAGTAGCAAGTTCACTGGCACTGTTAGTGTCAATTATTATATGTACGTTCCACATTGTGTTGAGAGTTTATTTTTATTTATGCTCCGTCGTCATGATCCCAGAGATGCCTTAGATCCTCTGGGTTTTGAGGTACCATCAGCACTTTAGATCCATCTTCTTTTGCTAGGAGTATGGGTTCACCCTGCTCTACTCTATCAAGATATGATTTCTCATTCATCTTGAGTTGCTTCTCTGTAATTTCTATCATTGT
>ENA-OSEY01001918-OSEY01001918.1-marine-metagenome-genome-assembly--contig:-NODE-1918-length-13864-cov-2.538551_pt1 | contig 13864 bp, 10 predicted proteins | sample MGYA00248465_ERZ534230 | MGnify/ENA primary metagenome ERZ534230 (study PRJEB26409, sample SAMN06344110) | marine metagenome | isolation source: Sea water from surface | place: Atlantic Ocean:Southern...
TTTTATAATTGATAATGAAACAAATAAGGACGTATTTGTGCATAGAAGCGGACTAATTGATACCATCAACGAGGACGATGAAGTTTCATTTGAAATCAAAGAAGGTCAAAAAGGGCCTAATGCCGTTGATGTAAAATTAGCTAGATAAGTTAGCTAATAAAACAGTTTAATTATTGGTATTCACAGGTTTGTTCTACAGACCTTGTTTCTTCTTTACATGAAGTGTACCCGACTATTACTCCATATATCGAATAGCTATGGAGAGTAGATATCTTTTTTCTAATTAAAATTTAGAAATCAGTATATGTTTTAAATCCATTTATTTATATAAACATAATGCAACACACTTCCGTTATTTTTTCTTTTTCAAAATCGTTTTATTAATTATATTTGCCCTCCAAAATGGTGGTTGTAGCTCAGTTGGTAGAGCGCCAGATTGTGGTTCTGGATGTCGCGGGTTCGAACCCCGTCTTCCACCCTTATTTTAAGGCTTTGCTTAGGTAAAGCCTTTTTTATTTATGAATTGGTTTACTACAAAAAAAACATCCTCATTTAATTGGTTACGGCTCACTGATGATTACTCTTTTCAATTAGCCATGCAAAAATCATTTGAAAAAAAAATATTAATTTTCAAACACTCCACACGTTGTTCCATTAGCAGTATGGCTCTATACCGAATCGAAGACAATTTAAAACAGAAAATAGCAGCTTGTTACCTTCTTGACTTATTGAAATACAGGTCTATTTCCAATAAAATAGAGGAGGAGTTGGGTGTCAAACACGAGTCACCACAAATACTTGTAATTGAAAATGGAGTGTGTACATATCACTCTTCACACAACGATATTAGTTGGGATAGAATTCCGATTTAACGATTATCTATTTCTACAAAGTTTCTTTCTTTAGACCCTGTATAAATTTGTCTTGGTCTGCTGATAGGTTGATTTTCTCCTACCATTTCTTTCCATTGTGCAATCCAACCTGGTAATCTTCCCAATGCAAACATGACTGTAAACATTTCTGTAGGAATATCCAATGCTCTGTAGATAATTCCTGAATAGAAATCCACATTTGGATATAATCCTCTTTCTTTAAAGTAGCTGTCGTTTAATGCTACTTCTTCTAATTGTTTAGCAATATCAAGCACAGGATCTATTATGCCCAGTTTATTCAGTACATCATCAGCTGCTTTTTTAATAATTTTTGCTCTAGGATCATAGTTTTTATAAACTCTATGACCGAATCCCATTAATCGGAACGAATCTTCTTTATCTTTTGCTTTAGATATCCATTTGTCTAGATTACCACCGTCATTTTTAATGTTTTCTAACATTTCAATCACAGCTTGATTGGCTCCACCGTGAAGTGGGCCCCATAGCGCAGAAACACCAGCGGAAACAGAGGCATACAAGTTGGCTTGAGATGACCCTACCACTCTGACTGTGCTTGCAGAACAGTTTTGCTCATGATCAGCATGTAATATCAATAGCGTATTAAGGGCGTTTACCACAACTGGATCTGGAACATAATCATATGCTGGCAGATCAAACATCATATTAACAAAATTCTCGCAGTAGTCAAACTTATTTTTTGGATATACAACAGGTTGACCAACTGCGTTTTTATAAGCCCAAGCTGCCAAGGTTGGAACCTTAGCTAATAATCGATAAATCGTTAAATCAATGGCTTCTTTTGGTCTATTTGGATCTTGAGACTCAGGATAGAATGTAGAAATAGTAGAAAGAGAAGCCGCTAAAATACCCATTGGATGAGCTTTGATAGGATACGCTTCTAAAAATACCCTCATATCTTCATGAATCAAGGTGTGATGAGTTATATGATTTTTAAAATTAGCGTATTCAACCTTATTAGGTAATTCACCGTATATAAGCAGGTAGGCAACTTCTAAAAACTCTGCTTTTTCGGCCAATTGTTCAATGGGATATCCTCTGTATCTAAGGATTCCTTTTTCACCATCTAGAAAAGTAATTGCACTAGTGGTTGACCCTGTATTTTTAAATCCCTTATCAAGCGTAACATAACCCGTCATTGCTCTTAGCCTTGAAATATCAATTGCTTTTTCATTCTCGGGACCTGTCAACACAGGTAACTCATAAGTTTTATCTTCTATAATTAATTTGGCTGTTTCGCTCATTTTATTTTGTGAAATAAAGGTTTTAAAAAATTATTATTGCTAATATACGAAAATTTAAAAATATTTTATAAGTTATCGCAGTATTTTTCTTACAAAGGCAACGGTGAAGTATGACATAAGAAATACACCAATAAATCCTTCTATAGGCGCAATAATTTTAAAGTAACCCATAGGAGAACAATCACCATATCCAACGGTAAAAAACGTGATGGCGCTGAAATAAAGATTGGTCCATACTTTTTCAGACAATCCGTTGAAAGATACAAGACAGGTTAGATAATTGACGGAGGAATATAACAAGCTGTAAATGCCCGAGAATATAAAATTTACGATTACGATACTGAACAAAACTCGGAATGGGTTTGTAGCGTATAACCCTATCCAATCGAATACAATTCGTTGGAATAAAAAATTTGGAATAAAGAGCAAAGTTTGAAGGGTACCTTTAGATTTAGCTTGTTCAAATTGATCTTTTAACTCATATCGTTTGAAATATACATACGCTTTATCTTCATCAAGATACCTTCCTGTGTCCCTAAATTCTTCTTTTAAGAGCCTAAACTGTTCCGCTTTTTCGTGAAAGTTTGTATTTGTTTGGCATTCAATGAGGTCTAACACACGATTATCATCCCAAGAAATAAATATATCTCCCATATTCCTTACTCCTGTTAAGTTCAACTCATCGATTTTCATTTTAGTCAATCCGGGATTCAAATCGATGATATTTTGGACTATAGACTGAGATAAGTCAATAGTGTGACATAGATCTATTCTTAGATCAATGTAGCAATTCAAAAGACAATGGTTTAGTGAAATTTTTTGGGCAGATATTTTGTAAAAATCCAATCTAGCGTTATTGAATGTAGCTTCTTCAAAGTCTAATACGCAATTAGTCAATAAACCTTCTCTAAAACTTACATTACTAGACCCAAATTCAGTTCTGCGAAAAATTAATTTATTCCCTTCACTCACATTAATTTCCTTAAAATTAATTTCTCCATCACCAAAATGAACTCTTCTAAAATCAACCTTTCCATTTCCAAAATCAACTTTAGAAAAATTAATTTCATCCCCATTAAAAATTGATTTATCAAATATTACGCTACCTTTTTTGAAAGTAGCAAATGCAAATGAAACATCGCCATTACCAAAATGTACATTTTTGAAGCTAACATTGCCATCACCAAAATAGGTGTTTATAAAACTGAGATTTCCATTTTCAAATGTAGCATTATCAAAATTTACTTTTCCTGAATTGAATTTGGCATATTGAAATATATTATTTCCTTCGCTGTAACTTGTACCTTTAAAGGACACAGGGAAATTTCCAAATTCGGCTTTTAAAAAACTAAGGTTCCCAGAACCAAAATGTGCGTTAGTAAAATCCGCTTTAGTACCTGTGAAATTAGCTAGTGAAAAATCAACAACTTTTTCAGATTCGAACAAAGCATCATTTGCACAAAAATCAATTAAATCAATTTTTTCATTTTGATTAAGGTTGAATTTAGATCGATATTCAGAAAGTGAAAAACCTCTTACCAAGCAATTAGAAACATCAATGGTAGTTTTATCTTTTATTTTTTGATAAAGTGATTTAACATCAACCACCCCGTATTCCTTCCTCTCAATCAGATTATTATTGATGTCAAAAAAGGAAATTTTTGCACTTTGTTTGTGCTTTATTCCATTTACTGTGGTTAGCGTATCATTGAGTATTTCAACTTGGTAATTTTGTATATATCGGTAAACCTTCACTATTTAAAGATATAGTAACATTATGAACTGTATACAATTTTACAGCTGTTTTTTAGGGCTTAGCTAAAAAATTATTTGCTCTCCCTATCCACTTTTCAGGACCTCCAGCTACATAACCTAAAGTACCCATTTTCAGAAAATTAACTTTATTTTCCATGATTTGAGGCTCAACTATCCAAACTGTAGGGTACCCCCTTACGGCAAACACATTAGCCAATTCTCTATTTTGTTTCATGATATTTTCTGGAAGTCTCTTTCTTCTTGGGAAATCAAGTTCAACTAAAATTACATTTTCGTCTGACCAAGTCTTAAAATCAGGTAAGTTAAATACTTCTCTTTTGAGTCGCATACACCAACCACACCAATCACTACCCGTAAAAAAGAGCATAATGGGTTTCTTTTTTGCAACAGCCACTGGAATAGCTTTTGAAACATCATCATACCAGGTTAATTGATTTTCTTGACTCACAATATGAATTGATGAAAAAAGGAGAATAAGGATGGTAAGCTTTTTTGTCATGTTATTGTTTATTTTTTTGATTTGACTCATTCCACTGTTTATAGAGTAAGTTGTGATAATATTTATGTTGATCAGCACCAAAGAAAAATAAAATTCCAATAAGTTCTTCTTGTTGTTTAAATCCGTTGTAAATAGCTAATCGAATCAGATTTTCATCTAATAATGCATAACTGGGGTAACTTAATTTCCCATCTAAAATGGAATGGGCAAACCAATGAGGTTTACCTCTTGAATTTATTGCTCTTTTTTTGAATAAAGGATCTGAATTTACAAATTGAATACCATTAAAATTAACGGTGTCTCTAGTTTCAGCATCAAATTTAACCGCATAATATTTTTGGTTCATATAATCTACTATTGCTTTTTGTTTAAAAGTAGTAGCATCCATTCTTTTGCACCATCCACACCATCCAGTGTATAGATCTATAAATACTTTTTTAGGAATAGAATCTGATTGTCTTTTAGCCATCATTTGATCCCAGTTCATCCAATTAATTTGGTCTTGTGAATACGTTAACAACGGAAGGATTAATATGATTATAAATAGGGCTCTCATTCGTTATCTTCCATTAAAGTTTCCATCAAGAAATTGGTCATTTTAGTATACAAATGCAGTCTAGTAAAACCCCCATATATACCGTGATTCTTATCAGGATAAGCAAAAAACTCAAATTGTTTGTTTTTATTAACTAAGGCACTTACCATTTCAGTTGCATTTTGAAAATGAACATTATCATCAGCTGTACCGTGTATAAGTAAGTAGTTTCCTTTTAATTTTTCAACGTGATTAATAGGGGAGTTATTATCGTAATTCTCACCATTATCTTGTGGTTTTTGCATAAATCGTTCCGTATATATATTGTCATAATACCTCCAGTTTGTCACTGGGGCTACAGCAATTGCCGATTTAAATACATCAGCACCCTTAGTAATGCAAAGAGAGGACATATAGCCTCCGTAGCTCCAGCCAAAAATTCCAATGTTATTTTCATCAATGTAGGGTTTATTGGCTAAATACTTAGCAGCAGCTATTTGATCTTCTGTTTCATATTTTCCTAGCTGTTTATAAGTAGCATGTTTAAAATCTTTACCTCGATAACCTGTTCCTCGAGCATCAACGGAAACAACTATAAATCCATTTTGAGCTAAATATTGAAACCAAAAATAATTGTTCCAAGACCAAGCATCATTTACGGTATTTATGCCAGGTCCTCCATATACAAACATTAGTAGGGGGTGCTCTTTAAGGGTGTCTAACAGCTTAGGTTTGATCATCCAAGCATTTAACAATATTCCTTCTTCATTGGGAATGGTGAAAAATTCTTTATTAGTTAGATTAAATTCTAACAGTTTATTCTTCAATACTTCATTTTTTTCTAGTGTTTTAACCAATTTACCTTTTTGGTTGTGAAGGGTAATTTCAAAAGGTGTATCAGCGCTAGAGTGTGTATTAATAAAATAATTAAATGTTTTGCTGAAGTTAGCTTCATTTGTGCCCGACTTTTCTGTTAAGAGTTCTATTTTATTGTTTTTAGTATATAGTGCATATATCTCTCTTTTAGTAGGATGTGATTTAGCGGCCTGAAAAAATATTTTTTTAGATTGAGATGCATATCCATAAACTTCGGTAACATCCCAATCACCGCTAGTTAATTGTTTTTCTGTACCATTAGCATAATTGATTAAATAGATATGATTATATCCGTCTTTTTCACTTGTCCATATAAATTCATTTTCATTTATAAATGATGTGTTATCATGTATATCAATGTAAGTAGTAGAATTTTCAGTGTAAATGGGCTTTGTTTTAATTCCAATATTGTTAGGTGTATCCATTGAAAAAGTGCCAGAAAGCAATTCTAGCTTATTCTGAAGTCTATTCATTTTAAAAACGATTAATTCATCTCTTCTTTTACTCCACATTATTCTAGGAATATAGATATCAGGGTTGTTTCCAACATCAAAAACGAAATGTCTATCATATTGTGTGTCAAAAATTCGAATAGATATTAAAGAATTGTCTTCTCCAGCTTTTGGGTATTTAAACTTATAATGAGTTGGGTATAGGGAACCATACATTTTCATTTGAAATTCCTTTACATCTGTTTCATCAAAAACATAATAAGCTAGTTTTTTCCCATCAGGTGACCACTCAAAACCTTTGTGAATGCTGAATTCTTCTTCATAAACCCAATCGGTTGCTCCATTTATGATTTTATTGATTTTACCGTCTTTTGTGATCTGTTTTTCATTAAAATCAGATAGAGTAACATAAAACAAGTTGTTGTTTCTAACAAATGCAATTTTACTATTGTCAGGTGAAAATTCAGCTAACCTTTGTTTTCCAAGTGAAGTGTCTGAAAGGGATTTAAGTTCCTTTGTTTTTAAGTTATATACATAGTAAAAAGATTTTGAAGATCTTCTGTAAATGGATTCCTTTTCACTCGCCAATAAAATCCAATTTTCATCAGAACTTAGTTGGTAATCATCAAAATTAAAGTTGTCTTTTACAGAACTGCTAAACAATGTGGCAACCTTTTTATTGGAAGTATAAGTGTATTTAATAATTTCTTTAGTAACATCTACTTTTTTTTGAGACGTGTAATGTAATCCATCTGCTGTTGAGTTTATACCTCTTATCATTTTAGGATAAAAAGTTCCGCTAGCCCAAATCAATTCATTGCTTAATTGAGCATTGTTTACTGTAGAGCAAAAGAGAAAAAATATAATGATTAATCGTTTCATATTTTTAATGTTTCAAATACCATACCAACGTTTTACATTACTTATTTTGACTTAAAAAATTCAAAACAGATGTAATATGACTTTTCATGTTTAATGCCGATCGAAAGATAAATAAAATTTCATGCTTTGCATTTAGTAAAAATGTAACTCTTCCAGGTGCCAAACCAAATAAATCTTTGGGAATACCAAGTTTTTTTCTCAATTTACTTTTATGATCCGTTAATAGTCGAAATGGAAGATCATACTTCTGGATAAATTTTTCGTGTGATTTTTTATTATCTGAACTTATACCAATTATCTCACATCCATATTTTTTGTAAACATGGCTATAATCTCTGAAATAACAAGCTTGTCTTGTACATCCTGGAGTTTCATCTTTAGGATAAAAATACAACACACGATATTTAATATCATGTTGGTTATATAATGTGAATTGATCGCCAAGATGATCAGTCAATTCAAAGTTTGGGAATTGATCTCCTTCTTTTACTTTCAAACTTAGAAATAAGTGGATGTTACTTGTTTTGCATTAATGATGAGACATGGAATATGATCTTCATTAAATAACAAACTTTGAGAAAATTTATCATTGGAAGCTAAAAATCGATCAGAATCATAAGAATAAGCATACATGTCCATGCTGTTTTCTCGTCCGTATTTTAATACTGTTTGACCCCAATCGTTATTGTTATCCAATAATTCTAATTTGTAGTCAACTTCGATCTTGTTCAAGTGTTTGCTAAGTAGAACCATATTATTTTTAATTTTAACCGCTTTACTTTTATCAAAGCTTTTTTCTGCAATAATATGAATCTTTGCATGGTATGTTTTGGCTAAATAACTTGCTAACCTTGTTATTTGCATACTTTCAGCTGATGACTCTATATTGATACAAATTCGGTTTACTTTTTTGATTTCACTATCTTTTTGCACTACTATAAAGGGTATGGAGGTACTTATAATAACTTTCATGGCAAAACTCCCAAATATTTTTTGCATACCTTTTGCACCATGAGTGCCCATAATTATGGCTGTAGCACTTTTTTCTTCCGCAAATTCACCTATGACATTAAAAATACTTCCATTTTTTATATGTTTTTCTAGATTTCGATAAGAAGATGATGAAAGTATTTCATTTAATTTACTTTTGGCTTCATGCACTTCATTTTCCTTACTAACTACATGTAGTACATGTACTTTACTACTTGATGGCTTAGCAATTTCAATAGCTTGCATTAATGCATTATCCGCTGCTTCACTAAAGTCGTGTGGGACTACAAAGTTTCTCTCTTTTTGCATGTTACTCATTTAAAATTGTGGACAGTTTATTACTCTAAATTTGGTTGATGGATCAATTTTAGAAGGTATATCTAGTGTTATGGAGACTTCATGAGCACCAATACTAGAGCTAACTAAATTAGATAGGTTAAAATCATAAGAATACCCAAATTTCAAATTGCTTTTTTCAATTCCAAAAACAATTACAATTGCATCCTGTGCTGCAAAACCTGCGTTATTTGCATCTTGTATTCTTGTATGCCTGTACCAAAAACCCAAATCAAAAATTCCATCAACAAAATAAGTGCCAAAATTTAGTCTTTTGAAATTGCTTTGAAAGTCTAACACAAACTCTGGGGTGACAAATAATTCTTGATGAAATAGTCCATTTTTTAATATCCTTATTTTGTATCCACCGTGAAAAGAAGACCTTATAGCAAGATTGTCACTTGCATCTACATTAGTGTTATATAAAAAAGATTCATTTGGTCTTGTTAAATGATTAAAAGCGGCACCCACAAATAGGTTTTTACCAAATAAAATTAAACCGTTAGAAAAGTCAATATAATTGGCATTATTCCCTTGTGGTTGATTTGAGGTATTTATGTTTCCTCTGGATGGATCAAGCTGATCCCCCCAAATTGCTTCACTCCAATTAAAAGATTTTTGGACAAAAGATGCTTTTACTCCAAAGTTTAATGTCCATTCTCGGTTAATTAAAAGCTGATAAGCATAACAACCTGAAAATTGTAAAGTGTTTAATAGCCCATTTCCAGTTCTGTCATGCATTACTTGAAAACCTACACCACCATGTAAATCTGGAGCAAACTGATCATATTCTAGATTATATGTAACGTAAGCTTTGTTGATACCAGGCCATTGGTTTCTATAAGTGGAATGAATCCTTGGACTTAAATCCCTGCCAGCCATTGCTGGATTTAAATAGAGAGCATTGGAAAAAAACTGTGTAAATAATGGATCCTGAGCTTGATTAGTTAAAAAACAAGAGATCATAATCAAAAACAATATGTTATTTAACCATTTCATCTCACTAATGATACCGTTCCACTTTTTATTAATTTTAAATCGGTACCAAAATCAGTTGTTTTTATTTTATAGACATATGTACCTGGAGGTGAATTAATTTGTTGAAACTTACCATCCCATTGATTGTTTATGTTAGTAGATTTAAATACCATTTGGCCCCATCTATTATAAATTTCAATGATGTAGTTACTCAAACCTTGCCCAACTACATTGAAATAATCATTAATCCCATCTCCATCAGGAGAAAATGCATTAGGGGCATATAAAGCATAAGGTTTTTCAACAGAAATAGTATTAGAGATACTTTCAATGGAATCATTACTCACAGCAATTAATCGGTATGAATCTACATTGTCGTCATATGTTGGGTTACCTAATGATTGTGAAAATGAATTGTAGGCGCTAGCAAAAACTAGCGTTAAAAAAACTATATTATTTAAAATGATTTTCATGCAGTAATTCTATTGGTCTATAAGTAATTCATTAGTGTTTTTATCTATTATATTAATAGTTTGCCATTGGTTGTTTTGATTTAACTTTTGAATTTTATATTCCTTTACTCCACTGTCCCACTGATTGTAAAAGTTCCATTCCATTCTTGTTTCAAAATCATTAGGTCTTTCATATCTTAATAAAATTGAACTTCCATTATTTGAATTCTGAGAAGAAACAACACAACTATTTTTAGATCTTATTATGTAATCATATTTATTGTTAAAAACATCTACATTAGCATCAATATAATCATTAAAAACACTATCTAAAACTGCAGTTAGAATAAATGAACCTTCATTTTCAGATCTGTAAATTTCGTATTCTTTTAATGGATTAAGTGTATATGAAGTTCCGTTCCATTCCGTATAGACCTTACTATTTTCGATAATAGTTGATCTAATGATTGATGGTTGGGGTAGTGCTGTGGTATCATAAATAGGAACTGAATCAAGAATCACAGTATCAATAGTGCATCCAAACTGGTTTGATGCTATTGTGGAAATGGTGTAAAATCCAGTATCTAGCAGAAAAAATGGCTCATTAAAATTGGGATAATATAAACTGTCATTTACATACCAAGAATAATCCTCATTACTTAAGTTAGCAGATTGATTATCTATATTCATTTGATAGCCAATGCAAGGAAGAGTTTGTAAAACTGATATACTTATATCTGGCTCAGGAAGAATATTAACTATTGTTGTGTCAATATCTGGACAATTTCCAGAAATGGTATAATATATTTCGTAAATGCCGTCATTAATATTTGATGTGTTAAACCATCCATTTTGTGTATGTGTGTTCAGCAAACCAGACCAATTTCCAATTGTTGTGGTAGCCGTAAGTTGAACGGAATCTGTGCCCTCGCAGAAATCGGAAAGTTGATTTATAGATGCTTCAATAAATTCGTGAATTTCTAAATTTAAAGTATCTGAATCTGGGCATTGACCAGAGATGCTATAAATAAAATCGAAATTCCCATTTCCTAATGCGCTTATATTTATGGTTCCCGTAGTAGAATTTATCTGCATACCGCTCCAAATTCCTCCCGTATCAGCACTAGAGAGGCCAATTGTATCAAAATTATCGCATATCGTTCCTGGATTAGTAATACTTGCATCGTTTTGGTAGAGGATTTCGATAGAATATGCAGCGGTATCTTCACAATTTAAATTGGATAGTATATAGTTATAGGTGTAAAATCCGGTATCTAAAACGGCTGTAATAGCACCTGTAAAAGGATCTATACTTATTCCTTGCCAAGTTCCTCCGCTATTAAGGACAATAGGTTGTGATATGGAACTTCCATAACAATACATCGTATCGTTCGTTAGAATAGTTGCATCAGGAGGATTATCTATTAATACATATAAGCTGTCGGAACTGCTACATATGCTATCATGTGCAACATGTATTAGTGTAGAATCAACAGATACTAAGTTAGGGTCAAATAAACCCTGACTAAAGTTAATTACACCATTACCTGTCCAACTTAAGTTTCCAAGTTGGTTCGGATTTAAACTTTGTAAAGTAATCAATCCCTCATTAGTGCATATAACACCTGGATTAATTATGCTAACATCTGGTATTTGATGACCAATTACAGCAATTTCAATGGAATCCTTACAGCCACCACTTGTGTTTTCTGCTATGTATTTTATGCTGTTTGAGCCAATTAAATCTATATTAATTGAGGGTTCCATAGAACTGTAATTTTGTCCACTATATGTCCAAAGGTGATTATTTGCATTTATAGTATTGTTTGATGGGATAATATCATCATTTAAACAAACATTGGAGTCTGATATTTGTATGTCAATTGTTGGAGTTGGGTACACATGAATTGTGTCAGAATAAGTTAGAAAAGATTGACAACCAGCAGCATCTTCACCCACAAGGGTGATCTGATAGCTTCCAGTACCTGTGTAAGTATGTGAAGCACTTTGAGATTGTACAACCGTTCCATCTCCAAAATCAAAACTATAATTAACAGTATAAAGTGATTGGTCTGATACTTGAACCGACAAACTATCACAACCAATTAACTGATTTACACTAAAATTAAGTTGTGGTCCAGGAACATAAAGGGAATCTGGATAATTTAATGTGTCTGCACATCCGTTGTTGTTTGAAGCGATTAAAGTGACAAAATAGGTGCCTGGATCCGAATAAATGTGTGCAGGTTCATATACAATTGAAGAAGTGCTATCTCCAAAATCCCATAAATAACTGTCTGCATTAGTTGAATTATTAGTAAATGTGGTAACTATTGGGGGGCAGCTGGCTGGTGGGTTGTAGGTGAAATCTGCTACCACTTCTTGAACCTCAATATAATTTAGCTTTATAACGGTGTCATTGCATCCCTGACCATCTGAAACAACTAGTTTGATTTGATAGTAACCTGGGTTTTGATATTGATGAATGACAATTGAATCATTTGAAATAGTACCATCTCCAAGGTCCCATTCCCAAAAATTAACTACATCGTCAAGACTTGTAAAAGTTATATTTGTATTAACACATGTTATTGTATCACTAGCTATGAATTCTGCATCTAACTCATTTATTATTACTGCTTTTAAGGAGTCTTTGCAACCATTGATATCGGTAATAGTAAGTGTTGTACTGTCTGTTGGCATCGATAAAAATTGATGCATTGGATTTGGCTGAGTTGAAGTGTTTCCATCTCCAAATTGCCAATTCCAATCGATTGGATTTATGGAAGAATCCTGAAAAATAACATCAATGGGAACACAATAACTTAACTGATTATATGAATAATTAGCAGTTGCTTTATTGATAATAACGGTATCTGAACTAGTTGTACTTCTACATCCTCTTTTTTTAATACTTAGTTTAATATTGGTTGATGCAGTGTCATTAAATTGAATCCAAGTGGAATCACCCGATCCTAGTAAAGTCGCTCCTGACCATTCATATTTATTATTGCTGAAGCTATTGTCATCTGCTTGTAGAAGAACACTGTCTCTATAGCACAAAGGTCCTATAGTTAGTGGTGAGAATAAAGAGTTTGGCTGATATGCTTCAACAGAATCTAAATTTATGATTCTTGTACATCCTTGATTATCTAATGAAAGCTTTATGTGGTAAAACCCGTTTTGATTGTAAGTATGATAAACTGCTGTATCTGGGCCTAATGTTGTGCCATCACCTAAATCCCAACTATGTACAGGATCTCCAATTACACTTGCCTCAAATAAAGCATTTGCAGATTGTGTACAGACAAAAGTGTCTTGTTCTATAAGTACAAGGGGTTGATATAAAAATATACTCTGTTGTTTCTCATCAATACAACCATAATTATCTTCAATCTTTAGGTTTAAAATAGAAACAGAGTCATTTAGAGGTAGAGTAATATTACCGTTATTTTGATTAGAAATAACATTTGAATCTAAGGTCCAAGTCCATGATGTTGCGTTTGAACTTAAATTGGAAAATTGATAATTTGCTTCGTTACATAGTTCTGTTTTGGTTATTGTGAATTCGGCATCTAATAAATATTGATCCACAAAACCATTGATTATTAGAGTGTCTTTATCTCCATTGGGATATGTGGCATAGTGAGTTAAATTAAATGTTCCAGCATTTTGATAAAGATGAGTTGGATTTTGATCATTTGAATTGTTTCCATCGCCAAAGTCCCAAAAATACTGAGCTGCACCACTAAATGGAGAAGATAAATTAACCAACTCAGGACCACATGTTTGTGTAATTACATTATTAGTAATAGGGTCCACTAAAGGACCAGTTATTAGTGAATCTGGACCTGTGCTATCTTCCTCAATCACTATGGGAATTGGATTTTGAATTGGGTTATTATTAGCATCACAATTAAAAATAACCGGAAT
>ENA-OSEY01001920-OSEY01001920.1-marine-metagenome-genome-assembly--contig:-NODE-1920-length-13860-cov-5.640282_pt1 | contig 13860 bp, 15 predicted proteins | sample MGYA00248465_ERZ534230 | MGnify/ENA primary metagenome ERZ534230 (study PRJEB26409, sample SAMN06344110) | marine metagenome | isolation source: Sea water from surface | place: Atlantic Ocean:Southern...
ACTTCTTATCTTTAATATTTCTTAACCATTGAGGACTAATTAAATCTTTTTTTCTACAACCTTTTGTACCAACCCATACATATTCTGGAAGTTTTAAATTAAATTTATAATAAAACATATCTTGTTGGAACATTATTATTTTTTCTTTTATATTTAAAAAATTGACTTTTTTAAGATTAGGTATTTCATCAACATCAGAAATTAAAATTACATCATCATTTTGAGCATCTTTTAATCCGTTAAATAAAAAATTTCTTTGCCCATTCTCTCTTTTTCCTGCGTTTAAAATAAATTTTCCATTTGTGATATTTTTACTGTCATTTTTATTAAACGTTTCTAGATCTTTTGGCTCCTCATCAAAAACTAAATAGATTATCTTAGTCTTGAACGCTTTAAATTGATTTATATTGAATTTTAAATTTCTTTTTTCACCTTTATGTGTGTATTTTGATTCTACTATAACAAAGTAATCTATATATTTATTAAGGTAATTAAGTCTAGTTTCTAAAACTATTTCCTCATCAAAATACATGAAACAGTCATAAATTCTCATAATGAACAATTGTTTTAATATAAATTTTGAAATAAATCGAAGAATAAATTAAATATTAGGTTCATATTTATGAAAATTATACTAACATTTTTCCTATTAATTAATCTATGTATGTTCAATATTTCTTATTCTGATGAAAAATTTGCTCTAGGAAAAGAAGTTTTTTTAAATGCAGGGAATTGTAGTGCTTGTCACTCACTTAATGATGCAGGTTCAGTTGCGAACGTCGGACCAAATTTGAATGATATAAGACCTGATATAGGTAGAGTAATTATTTCAGTTACTAATGGTGCTGGAGTAATGCCTTCGTACCTAGGTATACTTTCACAAGAAGAAATCGATGCTGTGGCATATTATGTTTCAGAGGCTTCCATGAATTAAATTAAGTATTATGATTTTTTATCCAATGATTTGCTATTTCTTCTCTTTTACAAATCCAAACTTTGTCTAAACTAGTTATATAATCTAAGAATCTTTTAAGAGATTGTATCCGCCCGGGTTTTCCAATTATTCTACAATGTAAACCAATGGACATCATTTTTGGATTATCATTTCCTTCCTCATATAAAGTGTCAAAGCTATCTTTTAAATAATTAAAAAATTGCTCACCAGAATTAAAACCTTGGTTAGTTAGAAACCTCATATCATTGTTATCAAGAGTATAAGGTATCATTAGTTGTTTTTTTTCCCCTTTTATTTCCCAGTATGGAAGGTCATCACTGTAAGTGTCACTACTATACAAGAATCCCCCATCTTCAATTACTAAGTCTAGAGTGTTAGGACTACATCTTCCTGTGTACCAACCAACAGGTCTATTTCCAAAAATTTTTTTAATACTACTAATTGCTTTTTGCATATGTTTTTTTTCAACTGACTTAGAAACATTTTGATAATCTATCCATCTCCAACCATGTGAGGCAATCTCATAGTTAGAATTCTTTATTTCTTTACAAATTTCAATATTTCTCTCAAGAGCCATGCCAACTCCAAATATTGTTAAGGGAAGATTATATTTTTGAAATAATCTATGTATTCTCCAAAAACCAACTCTAGATCCATATTCATAAAGAGACTCCATATTAATATGACGTCCCTTAATCGCTTTTGCTCCAATTATCTCAGATAAAAAAGTCTCTGAAGATTTGTCCCCGTGTAAAACAGAACTTTCTCCACCTTCTTCGTAGTTAAGTACAAATTGAACTGCTATTTTTGAACCATTTGGCCATCTAACTTTTGGAGGATTGGCACCATACCCTAACATATTTCGTGGATATTTATTTTTCATTTTGAAAGATATATTTTTTCTTTTTTAAATTTATGAATAATTAAGTTGTTTCCCTTACCTTTTCTATCAATAACCAAAAAATTCATATTTTTTGTGGATATAAGTGGAAAATGCCAAATCCCTGGATTTAAATTTATTCCCGTTTGTTTTGGTATTCTAAACGACTCTACTTTTTTTAAATTTGGCTCCTTACCCTTTGGTGCTACAAAAACCAGGAACGAAGTTTCTTTCATAGGGACAAATGCTTGACTTCCTAATGGATGCTTCTCCATCATATCAATTTTCATTGGAAACTTTCTTTTTTTTGCGGAAAAAATACTTACTATAGTTGTACCTTTCTTTATTGATGTGTCTATCTTTCCAAGATTGTCGTATCTTTTTGCATAACCATCATTAATTTTGAAATATTTTTTTTTACTTGTATCAATAATTTGACCAAATTTATTGAAGTTTTTCTTGCTTACTTTTTTAGGTTTTATTTTTATTTTCATTTTACTATTTTACCGAAAGCCCTTATTCTAGAAATACCACCGTCAGGAAAAATATTTATTTTCAAACAGTTTACTTTATTTTTTTTATTCAAATTACTTTTAAATAGATGTTTTTTGTGAGGCTTTAATTTTGCTTTTTCTAAAAAAATCTTCCAATTTTTTGAATTTTTTAAAATTTTATTTGAATTTATTTTATTTGTTATCAATGCTGACTGAACCGTAAGAGATTCTGGATAGTTTCCTTTAAAATGGTGAGTATCAATTTCTAATCTATTTATAATTCCAGGTTTACCAAATTTAATAACTATCCAGTCAAAATTTTTACCTCTGCTTCTTCTAGTTTCCCATCCATCACCCATATTAACTCCTACTCCAGGGCTAAGAACATTTTCAGCCTTGCCAAAATGTTCATTATTACAACCAACAATTGTAGATCCATTTAGAATAGAGCTTAAATTTACATTTTTTCCATTAAGATTAATTTTTTCTAAATCAACTATTCCATTAAGTCTTATTCTAGCAACTCCACCATCAGGAAAAATATTCAACCTAATGTAATTAAATGTTGAGCTATTATTTATTTTAAAATTATGATTTCTATTCGGGCCAAGTTTTTTTTTATTTAAGATAGTTTTCCAAATTTTTTTTTTTATAGGATTTGTATTTGATAAACATGCTTCCAATGATGCTTGAGAAGGTTGATTTCCCGAAAAATATGATGTGTCAATGTCTACATTAAATATTTTGCCTGGCCTTCCTAGTTTAATAACTAAAAAATCATGACCCTTTTTTCTCTTTCTTCTTGTCTCCCAACCATCCATCCATTTTCCGTGTTTGTCATAAACTCCTTCTTTGAAGACTGGTTTTGATGAACTTAAAATTCTATTTGCAGCTCCAAAAAATTCATCAGTTTTGTAAATAATTTTAGAGCCAAATTTTGTTTCAGCTAAATTAACAGTATTTTTAAATTTTATTTTTTTCATTTTGTAAATATTTCATTTAAACGGAATAGAGCAATTTTCTTAACTTGACTTTTTGCTTCTTTGAATTCGAATTCTACATCATTATTAATTCTTTGTCTAAAATTATTTAATATTTCAATTTTGTCTTTACCTTTTACAGCTATAATAAATGGGAAACCAAATTTTTTTTCATATTCATTGTTAAGTATTTTAAACTCATCATATTCTTCTTCGGTACAGTTTTTGAGATTTGCTTGAAATTGCTCCGCGCTAGACTCTTTGGTTAAGTTTTTTTCTATAGCTAATTTAGGATGAGACCTCAAAATATCTAAAATTTGATTTTTCTCTGTTCCCTCATAAATTTGAAACATTTTATTTATTAAATCTTCTTTATTTTTGAACGGTTTTTGTTCCAAAAGTTTTTCTGCTATCCATTGTGTTTTTTCAAAAATAACTCCAAACAAAGATATAAATCTATCTCTATTTAAATTATTAAGATCATTTTCTAAGCTCATACTGGACGTTTATTTAAGTTTTAATATATTAATTATTTGTTTTTGTGTAATATACAATAATCAATATGACCAAATTAACTACACATGTTTTAGATATATATTCTGGAAAACCAGGAAAAGGAATAAAAGTTGATTTATTTTATATCAATGACAATGAAAAGATAAAATTGAACTCTATAGTTTTAAATTCTGACGGAAGATCAGATGGTCCTCTTGTTGAAAAAGATAATTTTAAAAATGGAAAATATGAATTAGTTTTTTATATAGGGGATTATTTTAAAAGTATTCTAAACTCTGAAACTACTCCATTCCTAGATGATGTTATTATAAGATTTGGAATTTCAAAAAATAATGAGCACTATCATGTTCCGTTGCTAGTATCTCCTTGGAGTTATTCAACATATAGAGGGAGCTGATGGTTTCCGATACAATTAAATTTTTATTTAATAATAAAATATTTAAAATAAAAAATCCTGATCCAAATAAAACAATTTTAAATTATATTAGAAACGATTTAAAAATGACTGGTACGAAGGAAGGTTGCGCTGAAGGAGGGTGTGGCGCATGTACTATAGTATTAGGTGAGCTTAATAAAAATAAAATAGTTTATAAAGCTATAAATGCTTGCATTAGTTTTTTACCAATTTTAAATGGAAAACAATTAATATTAATTGAAGATTTAAGTAATGGAAAAAGTCTTCATCCTGTTCAAGAGGCAATGATTAAATTTCATGGTTCCCAATGCGGATTTTGTACACCTGGATTTACAATGTCTTTATTTTCAATGCATAAAAATAATAAATTGATTAATAATGAAATAGTTGAAGAGGCTTTATCAGGAAACTTATGTAGATGTACTGGCTATAGACCAATAATTGACGCAGCAAAAAGCCTAAACAATAAAAATGATATTGATCAATTTAAAAAGTATAAAATTAAAACTATTAAATTATTAAAAAATATTAAAAGTACTGATATTGAGATTAATAATAAAGGTAAAAAATTCTTTGCACCAAAAACAATTAGCAATTTAAAAAAAATATTAAATAAATATCCTGATGCGAAAATTCTGAGTGGAGGAACAGATCTTTCTCTTGAAGTAACAAAATTTAGAAAAGAAATTAAAACAATTATCTCGTTAAATTCTGTTGAAAAATTAAATTTCGTGAAAAAAAATAGAAATTTATTAGAAATAGGTGCCACAACCTCACTTTTTGAATTTCAAAACGCTATTAAAAATTATTTTTTAGATTTTCACGATATATTAAAAAGATATGGGTCCTTACAAATAAGAAATGTAGGCACAGTTGCAGGAAATATTGCAACAGCATCGCCTATTGGAGATACACTACCTCTATTGCTAACACTTGATGCAAAAATAGTTGTTCAAGGAAAAAATCAAAAAAAGATTTTTTCTTTAAGTGAATTCTTTATTTCTTATAGAAAAACAAAACTGATGAAGGGTGAATTTATATATTCAATAAAAATTCCAATCAATAAAGATAATATTTTTAAAGCCTATAAAATTTCAAAAAGGTTTGATGACGATATTTCTTCAGTTTGTGGGTCATTTAGTTTTTTAATAAAAAATAATAAAATCACAAAAGCTGCAATAGCTTATGGTGGCATGTCTGCTATTCCTAAAAGAGCATCGGCAATTGAAAAAAAACTTATAAATTCAGAGTTCACTGAAAACTCATTTAGTAATGCTATTGATTTAATAAATAAAGATTTTTCACCATTAGATGACATGCGGGCAAGCAGTGAGTATAGATTGGCTGTAGCTAAAAATTTATTATTAAAAGCTTTCTATGAAATAAAGAACAAACAAACAATAAGAATTAATTAATGAGAAACGAGGAATTATTAAAAGGTCAAAGTATACCGCACGATAGTGCATCAAAGCATGTGTCTGGCTTTGCTCAATATACTGATGATATTGCCGAACCTTCTAATACTTTACATGGTGCAATTGGATGGAGTGAGAAAGCTCATGCCAAGATAAAAAAAATTGATTTGAGCAATGTAGAAAAAAGTGAAGGAGTAATATCGGTTGTAACCTTTAAAGATATTCCAGGACGTAATGATGTAGGTCCAGTATTTGATGGAGACCCAATATTTCCTAAAACAAAAGTTGAATATTTTGGCCAACCACTATTTGCAGTTGCGGCAACTACCACAGAATTTGCAAGAAAAGCAGTTTTAAAAGCTAAAATTACTTATTCAGAATTAAAACCTATTATAACCATTGAAGAGGCACTTAAAAAAAATAATCTTCTTTTTAACCCAAGAATTATCAAAAAAGGAAATCCACAAAATAAAATTAATAAATCTAAAAATAAATTAAAAGGTAAATTTAATACAGGAAGCCAAGAACATTTTTATCTAGAGGGACAAGTTTGTTTAGCAATTCCCCAAGAGGACAATAATTTTCAGGTTTATAGTTCAACCCAACATCCTTCTGAAACACAGCAAATTATTGCAAAGATGCTAAAACAAAAAAGCAATTCAATAACTGTTACAGTCAGAAGAATAGGTGGTGGATTTGGTGGTAAAGAAACAAATTTTATGACAGCAGCTATTTGTGCATTGTTGTCTCACAAAACTAAAAAACCAATTAAACTTAGACTAGATAGAGATGATGATATTATATTAACAGGTAAACGGCACGATTTTTATTCTGAGTATGAAGTAGGATTTAATGATAACGGGAAAATCGAAGGATTAAAATTAAAACTTGCATCTAGGTGTGGAATGTCTCCTGATCTCTCATATGCGATTAATGAACGAGCATTATTACATTTAGATAATGCATACTATTTATCGGATTTAGAAGTTAAAAATTATTTATGTAAAACCAACACATCATCCTCAACAGCATTTAGGGGGTTTGGGGGCAATCAAGGCATGATGGCAATAGAAAATATTATAGATAATATTTCACGATTTTTAAAAAAAGACCCAAGTGATGTTAGAAAAGAAAATTTTTACGGTCAAAACGAAAATAATGTTACTCACTATGGAATGAAAATTAATGATAACGTAATTCATGATATTTTTAAAAGTCTGTTAGATAAATCCAATTATAAAAAAAGATACAATCAAATTAAAAATTTTAATATTAAAAATAAATTTAAAAAAAAGGGGATAGCTTTAACCCCAGTCAAATTTGGAATTTCTTTTACAACAATTCACTTAAATCAAGCTGGCGCATTAGTACACATATATACTGATGGAAGTATACACCTCAATCATGGAGGTATCGAAATGGGGCAGGGTACACACACAAAAATAGCCCAACTTGTTGCAAATACATTTGGATTGCCATTTGAAAAAGTACAAATATCCTCAACAAATACCTCTAAAGTTCCTAACACATCAGCAAGCGCAGCGTCATCAACAACAGATTTAAATGGAGCAGCAACATTAAATGCTACAGAAAAAATTAAAACTAATCTAAATAATTTTATAAAAAAAAAATATAATATTTTATCTAAAATTGAACCTGTATATAGAAATGAAAATATTTATATCGGTAATAGAACTTTCAGTTTTAAAAAAATTATTCAAGAGGCCTATTTAAATAGAATTTCACTATCCTCATCTGGTTTTTACTCAACCCCAAAAATAAACTTTGATAAGCAGAAATTTAAAGGGAGGCCATTTTATTACTTTTGTTATGGTGCAGCTGTAACCGAAGTAACAATTGATACACTTACTGGAGAAAATAAAGTAGACAGAGTTGATATAATTCATGATGCAGGCAATGCCATTAATCCAGCTCTTGAACTTGGACAGATAGAGGGTGGATTTGTTCAAGGACAAGGATGGCTTACTATGGAAGAGGTGGTTTGGGATAAATCTGGAAAATTAAGAACTTATTCACCATCTACTTATAAAATTCCAGCTGTAACAGATACTCCAGATGAGTTTAATGTAGAAATTTTTAAAAGAGGTTCCAATGTTGAAAATGTCGTTAATAAACAAAAAACTACAGGAGAACCTCCATTGATGCTTGCAATGAGTGTTTTCTTCGCAATTAAAGACGCAATAGCATCCATTTCAAACTACAAAAATACACCTGAACTTGATGCACCCGCAACTCCTGAAAAAATATTAATGAGTATAAACAAATTAAAAAGAAAAATTAAATCTAATGGAAAATAAATCAAAATTTATGTTGAGGGCGATAGAGTTATCAATTCAGAGTGCAAAAACAAGTGGAGGACCTTTTGGTTGCGTAATTGTCAAAAATAATAAAATTATTGCCGAAGGTTTTAATCAAGTAACGTCTAATAATGATCCAACTGCTCATGCAGAGATTGTAGCTATAAGAAATGCATGTCAAAATCAAAATAATTTTTTCCTAAAAGATTGCGATCTTTATTCTACATGTGAACCATGTCCAATGTGTCTTTCTGCAATTTACTGGGCACATATTGAAAATATTTATTACGCAAATACAAGATTGGATGCAAAGAATATTGATTTCGATGATTCTTTCATTTACTCAGAAATAAATAAAAATATAAATTCTAGAAAAATAAAAATGTATCAAATGCATCGAGATGAAGCTTTGGAAGCATTTAAAATTTGGGAAAAGAAAGAAGATAAAATTAAATATTAAATGGATATTCTAACTTATACAATAAAGTGGTCTGAGGTTATTTTAAGATGGGCGCACGTACTGTTTGCTATTCTATGGGTGGGTAACAGTTTTTTATTTAATTATTTAGACAACAAATTAAATAAAAAAATCACTAGTAAAGACATCGATGGTGAAGGTTATTTGATGCATTCAGGTTTTTTTTACAAGCTCTCAAGACTTAAAACATCCCCTGATAGTATTTATCTTAAACAACTAGTGATATTTAAATGGCAAAGTTACCTAACATTTGTAACCGGTATTTTACTCCTTTTTGTAATTTATTACTACAACGCAGGCGTTTTGATGGTTGATAAAAGGGTACTAGTTATTTCACCAACCTCAGCTATTTTATATTCAGTTCTCTCCCTGGTAATTTCGTGGTTTATCTATGATTTTTTATGTAAATCCGATTTAATTAAAAATGAGTTCTTATTTCTTACTACAATGTTAATATTGTTAACCGTTTTAACTTTTGGCTTAACAAAAATATTTGGCCCAAAGTTTGCAATCTTAAGTGTAGGATTAATAATTGGTTCAAATATGTTTGCAAACGTTTTTACAGTTATAATTCCTAACCAAATGAATATTATAAACAGTAGCAAAAGATCCAAAAAATTTGATATGAGTCTCTCTCTAGCAGCAAAACAAAGATCAATACATAATAATTATTCTACTTTTTTAGTATTATTTATAATGTTGTCAGGCCACTCTAGTTTTTTAGTTTATCATAAATATAATTGGGCAATATTTGTATTAATTGGAATAATTTCAGTTTTAGCAAGACATTATTTTAACCTTAGAGGCAGAAACATTCACAGGTTGCATTATTTAGTAGCATCAATAGTTGCTTTGATAATTCTAGCGGCTATAATTTTTATTTTCAAAAATTAGTCTTTTTTAAATGTCAGAAAAATTAATTGTAAGCTGGGAGGAATACAACAGAACTGTTGAGAAACTAGCTGTTCAAATCGATGATAGTGGATATAAGCCTACAATATTAATAGGTATAATGCGGGGAGCAGCTCCAATGATAGACGTTTTAAGTAGAATATTTAAATTGAAGTGTGCATATCTTGCAGTGGAGTCTTACAGTGGAAAAGGAATTGAAGATGAACAAGGCGATATTGTTTTTTCAAGAGAAATGAGCTCAATAGCTCCTAATATGGGTGGAAGAATTTTATTGTGTGATGATCTATCCGATACAGGAATTACATTCAACAAAAGTATCGATTGGTTAAAGCAATATGGTCCAATCAAAGGAAAAATTGATGATATTAAAACCGCAACATTATGGAAAAAACAAAAATCAACTTTTGAGCCTGATTTTTGTGCAGTAAAATTAGATGCAAATCCATGGATTGTACAGCCTTTTGAAATCTATGAAGAAATTAGAATTGAAGATATTAAAAAAAAACACCAAAAATAAAAAGGCGATCTAAAAAGACCGCCTTCTTAAAAATTTAATTTATATCTTTAATTTATATAGCAAAACTTATTACGCTTGCTATAGCAATTACCCATATTGCAGGACTTGTATCAAATTTACCTGTAACAAGTTTTACTGCAGCATAAGAAATAAATGCTAGAGCAATTCCATGTGATATAGAATATGTAAATGGCATTGCTATCATAGCAAGAACAGCAGGACCTGATTCAGATATATCATCCCACTCTATGTCAGTTATATTTCTGACAAATAGTGTTGCAATATATATAAGCGCAGCTCCATCTATTTCTTTAGGTAAGCTAGTAGCTAGTGGACTGAAGAATAGACACAATAGGAATAGAATACCTATTACTAAAGATGTCATTCCTGTTCTACCACCTGCTTTAACTCCCGCAGCTGACTCAACATAAGTAGTTACAGTAGAAGTACCCATCATGGCACCAGCAACTGTAGATACACTGTCTGAAAGCATTGCTTTATCAATGTCTTGTATTTTACCATCTTTACCTATTTTTCCAGATACGTTCGCAACACTAGTCAGTGTTCCAGCTGTATCAAAAAAGTCGATAAAGAATAAAGTAAATATTACTGTAACCATTGAAGCTGATAATGCGGCACCTAAATCAAACTTGAAGAGATAAGTCATTGAAGGTGGTGGTGAAACAACACCGTAAAAATCTCCTAAGCCTGTTATCCAAGCGATTGCACTAAATCCTACAATTCCAATAATTATATTTCCTTTAATGCCTTTTTGTTCCATTACAATCATTGAAACAAAAGCTCCAGCACCAAGCAATAGAAGTGGATTGGAAAGATCTCCAAGGCCAACCAAAGTCGCAGGATTATCAGAAGTTAATCCCATGATTTGGAATCCTATTATAGCCAAGAATAATCCAATTCCAGCACCTATTCCAAGTTTTAAACTTTTTGGAATTGAGTTAATCAACCAAGCTCTGATTGGTGTTAGTGATATTATTAAGAACACTACACCAGCGACCAACACAGCACCTAAAGCTTCTTCAGGTGTATATTGCATTCCAAGACATACACCGTAGGCAATAAATGCATTTATTCCCATTCCAGGCGCTAGTCCAACAGGCCAAGTTTTTGCGTAGAAAGCACAGATGAAACAAGCAAGTGCCGTCGCACAAGCCGTGGCAGTAAATACACCACCTCTATCAAAGCCTCCCTCAGACAATATAAGCGGGTTTAAAAACATTATATATGCCATGGTCAAAAAAGTTGACACACCAGCAACAACTTCTGTTTTAAAGTCCGTCTTATGTTGTTTATATTTAAAGTAGTTATCTAACATTAGACCTCCCTTACTTTGAAGAAACAGTAATTGATTCGTTTTAAAAAATCCCAATAAATACGTCAATTTATGATCAAAATGTGGTTAATAATGATATATTTACAACCAACAATTTAATTTTATTTATGACACAATTTATTGTTATTAAATGATAATGAAAAAGAAGTTTATAAATTCATTACTGATTATTTTTATTTTAGTATCAGGTTGCCAAACAATTAAAAAAAAATCTGACGAAGTTGTTGAAAAGGAAAACGAAAAATTTGGAATGTTTGTGGGCAAACCCGTAACTGAACTAAGGTTACAAATTGGGGCCCCAACATCTGATTTCATAAGTGAAAATGGTAATGAAATTTTAATTTATAAGACAAAAAAATATGGAATACCTTGTGAGAGAAAATTTGAAATTAATTCTAGTGGAACAATTGTAAAATTTTCTTCAAGTGGATGCATATAGTTTAAAAAAACCAATTTGAACTTATTTATTCAAATATACCTTGTTTGCTTAAATAATTTTAATTCATTTTAATTTACATTAATATGCGTTTTGTTAGGGTCCTCTTAAGTAAATGGAGGATATATGGCAAAGAAAAAAGTTACAACTTCAAGAGCTGCTGATAAAAAGTTGCCTCTCAATCAGTCAATACCATTAGGTATTCAGCATGTATTTGCAATGTTTGCTGGGAATATAACAGTTCCACTAATTGTAGCTGGTGTTTTTGGAGTGACTACTGGAGAAAAGATTTTTTTAATTCAAATGGCATTGTTTGCTGCTGGTGTGGCAACAATTATACAAACGGTCGGTTATAAAGATATAGGTTCAAGACTGCCGATAATACAAGGTACTAGTTTCGCTTTTATTCCAATAATGCTGCCTTTCAAAGCTTTTGGTTTAGGAGCAATATTTACAGCTGCATTTATAGGAGGAATTTTTCAAATATGGATTGGAAAAATGTTAAAACCAATTCGTCATATGTTTCCTCCGTTAGTAACTGGAATAGTTGTGTTAATGATTGGAATTAGTCTTCTTAAAGTTGGATTTAAATATGCTGGTGGTGGAGTGTGGTTGATGAACAACAAACCAGAAATTTTTGCAAATTGGCATCATTTAACAATAGCCGGTACAGTTTTAATAGTTGCACTTTTAACAAATCTTAAAGGAAAAGGAATGGTGTCTGCAGCATCAATTCTAATTGGAATAGTTGCAGGATTCATAGTTGCAGCTATGCTTGGAGAAGTTAGATGGGAAAAAATTGCAGCTGCTGACTGGTTTGCTATCCCAATGCCTATGCAATACGGAATAGACTTTGTGTGGGGTGCTGTAATATTAATGCTATTTATGTCTATAGTTACAACAATCGAAACTATTGGAGATATTAGCGCTACAACAATGGGTGGAGCAAATAGAGAAGCTACTAATAAAGAGCTTTCAGGTGGAATAATGGCAGATGGAGTTGGAACAGCTTTTGCATCGATTTTTAATGCTATGCCTAATACTTCTTATTCACAAAATGCTGGTTTAGTTGCATTCACCGGAGTGATTAGTAGACACGTTGGTACAGTTGCTGGAGTTATTTTGATTTTATTAGGTTTGTTTCCAAAGCTTGGCGGAATCATTGCGGCAATGCCGGACTCAGTAATTGGTGGAGCAGCTATCATTATGTTTGGATTAATTGCAGGCGCAGGAATTAAATTAATTTCAAAATCAGAAATGAGCCAAAGAAATGTTTTAATTTTAGCATTATCTTTATCTTTTGGAATAGGACTATATGCATTTCCTGAATTTGTTGCGCATGTACCAGATTTAGGAATTAAATTAGGATTATTGCTTACAACAGGTTTAATACCTGCAGGATTGTTAGCATTTATTCTAAACGCTACTTTACCAAATAAATAAATTATTTTAAACTTGTGGGGAGAAATCCCCACAAGCAAGGTTTATTACTTATTTAATTTCAATAAGTCTTTTTTTCTTATGATCTGGTAAAATTCTTTCACAAGCTACTGTCAAAAGACCATCTTTTAACTCTGCACCATTTACTTTCACATCATCTGCAATTGTGAATGATCTAGCAAATTGTCTTTGCGAAATACCTCTGTGAATTACTTCACCGTCTTCATTTTTGTTTTCAGACTTATTAACCTGTTTAGTTCTTACTGTTAATAAATTGTCCTCAAACTCAACTTCAACATCATCTTTACTAAAACCAGCAAGAGCAACTTCTATTGCATAGTTGTCCTTACCTGTTTTTCTTATGTTGTATGGTGGATAATTCGACTGCATAGTCAAACCTCCATTGCCCAACATGCTTTCAAACTGGTCAAACATATCGTCGAAACCAATCGAAAACGGTCTTAATGAGTTGAATATAGATAGATCCTTACTTGTCATATATATCCTCCTTTTTAAGCAAGTTTATTTATGCAAGTCCCATAAGGCGACTTACTTAAATTATGTAGTAATGAATTTTAAATTTTCAAGCAGGTCTGATCAGATTTTTTCTGAAACTTTTAATGCGAAAGCGTAGTCTAACGCAACTTCTTCTATAGCGCTATCTCTTCCAGTTTTACCACCATGACCTGCATTCATTTCTGTTTTTAATAAAAGTAAATTATTATCGGTTTTATAATCTCTTAATTTAGC
>ENA-OSEY01001921-OSEY01001921.1-marine-metagenome-genome-assembly--contig:-NODE-1921-length-13855-cov-3.480186_pt1 | contig 13855 bp, 14 predicted proteins | sample MGYA00248465_ERZ534230 | MGnify/ENA primary metagenome ERZ534230 (study PRJEB26409, sample SAMN06344110) | marine metagenome | isolation source: Sea water from surface | place: Atlantic Ocean:Southern...
CAATCCCAGCAATTGAAGATAGTACTTCCGGAGGAATTTTTTTATTCATTTTTACATATTGACTAAAAGTATCCTCTAATGCACGACTAAGAGCATCTTCATGGGTATTAGATATTGATTTTTTTTTGTCTATGATTTCATAACTTGCTGTTAGAGATGAATCATGATCAGTAACATCGAGAATATTTGCTCTTGATAGACCCTCAACAAGAACCTTCATGGTGCCATCAGGAAGTTTTAGCAGCTGAAGGATTGAAGCAAGGCAGCCAACTTGATAAAGTTCAGATTCATTTGGGTCATCAATATCAGGAGATTTCTGTGTAACCAATAAAATAGTTTTATTATTATCATTCATTGCGTCTTCAAGAGATTTAATTGATTTATCTCTACCAACAAATAATGGAACAACCATATTCGGATATACAACAACATCTCTTAAAGGCAAAACTGGTACTTTTTCAATTTTCATAATCGTCCAAATCAATCATATAACTTATAATCTGTGGTCAAAATCGTTTTTTTCAAGTTAATCTTGTGAATTAACCTTGGATTTATTTTTACCATAAATCAATAGTGGTTTATTTGATGAATCAATTACAGATTTATCTATAACGACTTTGCTTATATCTTCATTAGATGGAAGATCATACATTGTATCAAGAAGTGTTTTTTCTAATAAAGTTCTTAAACCCCTCGCGCCTGTCTTTCTCTCCATTGCTTTTTTTGCTATAGCTTTGAGAGCATCATCTCTGAACTCTAAATCACAGTCTTCCATTTGAAATAATCTCTGGTATTGCTTAGCAAGTGCATTCTTAGGTTCTGTCAAAATTCTAACAAGTGATTTTTCATCTAACTCCTCTAATGTTGCTATTACAGGTAAGCGACCTACAAATTCAGGAATCAGTCCATATCTTATTAAATCCTCAGGACCAACTGTAGTTAACATTTCAGCAATGTTTGCTTTTGAGTTGATGTCTCTTACATTTGCAGAAAAGCCTATACCTGATTTATCTGTTCTGTCTTGGATAATTTTGTCAAGACCAGAAAAAGCGCCACCAACTATAAATAAAATATTTTTTGTATCTACCTGCAAAAATTCTTGTTGGGGATGTTTTCTTCCTCCCTGCGGTGGAACAGAGGCAATAGTTCCCTCAATGAGTTTGAGTAAAGCTTGTTGAACTCCCTCACCAGACACATCCCTCGTAATCGAAGGATTATCTGATTTTCGAGAGATTTTGTCTATTTCGTCAATATAAACTATTCCTGTCTGTGCTTTCTCAACATCATAATCACATTTTTGAAGTAGTTTCTGGATTATATTTTCAACATCTTCGCCAACATAACCAGCCTCCGTTAAGGTAGTGGCATCAGCTATTGTAAAAGGTACATTTAAAAGACGCGCAAGTGTCTCTGCAAGAAGAGTTTTCCCAGAGCCAGTCGGTCCGATAAGAAGTACATTACTTTTATTTAGTTCTACGTTATTTTTTGTATCTTTAGTATTAAGTCTTTTATAGTGATTATAAACTGCTACAGATAACACTTTTTTGGCATGATCCTGACCAATTACAAACTCGTTTAATATTTCTTTTATCTCGTGAGGTTTTGGTAAATTTTTTCGAGATTTGAGAGACTTCTCCTCAAGTTCATCGCTTATAATTTCATTACACAAGTCTACACATTCATCACATATAAAAACTGATGGGCCTGCGATGAGTTTATTCACTTCGTTTTGATTTTTTCCACAAAATGAACAATGGAGAAGTTTGTTAGAGTCTTTTATATTTGTATCCATGATATAAAAAAATTAATTGTTATAATTTAATTATACCTTTGTTTTGAAAAAATGTAAAAAAATTAGGTTTTGTCTCTAATTTAGACACTAATAGTAGTGTAATTAGCGAGATTCTAGTATTTCATCAATTATTCCATACTTTAAAGCATCAGAAGATGTCATAAAATTGTCCCTTTCGGTATCATTCTGGATTTTTTTAAGAGTTTGGCCGGTATGCTTAGAGAGTATCTCATTTAATCTCGAACGTATATTTAATATCTCTTTGGCTTGAATATCAAAATCTGTAGCTTGACCTTGAAAACTGCCCAAAGGCTGATGGATCATCACTCTTGAATTTGGCAAGGCAAACCTCTTTTTCTTAGACCCTCCAGCAAGTAATATTGCACCCATACTGGCAGCCTGACCTATGCACAGCGTACTAATACTTGGTTTGATGAACTGCATAGTGTCATAGACAGATAATCCTGCAGTTACTGAACCGCCAGGTGAATTAACATAAAGATTAATTTCCTTGGTAGGGTTTTCAGATTCTAAAAACAAGAGTTGAGCTACAACTAAATTAGCCATATGATCATCAATTGGTCCTACAACAAAAATTATTCTTTCTTTTAAAAGTCGAGAATATATATCAAATGCTCTCTCGCCTCTTGGTGTTTGCTCAACAACCATTGGTACCAAATTATTCAAAATATCGTTTTTACTCATGTTAGTTAACTACATCCGAAAAATTTTTTTTAATTGTTACTTTTTTACCTTTGCTTATAACAAAGCTCATTATACCATCTTCTAGAATTTTATTCTTGATTTCACTAAAAACTTTATCTTTATCCTTGCTCTTGATTACAGAAGACCTTTGATCCGGCGGATAATTTTTATTAATATAACTCTCAACATCGGCATTTGTCGGTAATAAATTATTATCATCTGCTAGCTTCATATAAATGAGATTAAGTTTTACTCTTTTTGAAGCAATAGCATCTAGTTCTTTATTAGTATTTTCATCTATATCTTTCATGAAAGACTTATACTGGTCAGATATAGAATGCCTTTCTTTTTCAAGCAAATACTTTGGTATATCAATATTAACTAAATTCAAGAGCTGATCATTTATATTTGCATATGAATTAGATTTTTTTCTATTAGCAAGTTCAGATTCCATATGAACTTTAACAGCATTTTTAAAATCCTCATCGCTTCCATCCACTAATCCAAATTTTGAATAGAAATTTTTATCTAATTCTGGAAGATTACCCTTATAAATATGTTTTATATTAGCAAAGAATTTTACCTCTCTCCCAGCAACATCCTTATTCATGAAAGAAGATGGGAGTGTGAAAGGGAAATTAATATCATTGCCCTTACTCTTGCCTTTTACCACCTCATAGAATTTCTGAAACAAGAGAACCGTAGATTCATCACCTTTAATATTATCTCCTATAATAAATGTAAAATTTTCACGTTTTAGATCTTCAATTTCTTTATCATCTATCTTGGCTACATAATCTATTATTATTTTATCTTGTGAAGCTGCTGCCTCAGTAGATTCATCCCATTTAATATGCTGTTTTTGAATATTTAAAATAACCTCATCAATATCTTTATCAGTGATATCTACTTGAACTTCTTCAATTGACAATTTATCGAGGCCTTCTATTTCAAAATTAGGCATTATTTCAAATTCAGCATCAAATTCAAGAGGTTGTTCAAAAGATGGATTGCTTTTAATTACAATTTTGGGAGGGCTAACATTAACTAATTTATTTTCTATTAGAGCCTCTGAGAATGATTTCTCGACAATCATACTAACTGAATCACTATGAATATTTGAATGATATTTTTTTTTAATTACACTCTCAGGTACTTTTCCAGATCTGAATCCATCTAGTTTTACTTTATTTTTATAGTCCTTAGCAATATTCTCAAAGTAATTTTTATAAATCTCTGAGCTAATTTTTATATTCAAAGTCTGTCTTAATCCATCTACTTTAGTTATTTTTACTGTTTTATTCATATTAGTTATAAAGGTTGATGATTTGATTCATAAAGTACTCGATTGCAACTTTATTATTATCAAATTGTTCAGAGGTTTTTTCGTGTTCTTCGTAGTCGTCCATTTCAAAAAGAATACATTCCCATAATTCTTTACCATCTTCAGTCATTTCCGTTAAAGACAAGCTTATGCTAAACGCATGACTCATGCCACTTGAATTAACCTGAGGCTGTCCAATAAATTTAATAGTATTATCATTTACTTTTTTAATACTTTTTCTTATCTCTGTATTTGTTAAATAATCAGATAGTGATGTATAAAATCTCCTATTTTTCTTATTTTGTAATTCTTGAATATTCACAGGTGTATTTACTTTAGAAAGATCATTATTTCTAAATTTCTTAGATAATTTTTCTCTAAATTCGTTTAGATAAACTTTGCCCATTATTAAATTACTCGCATGAAAAAGTCGTTATATATTTATCAGAACTAAAAACATATTCTACCAATTCTTCTCGAAAAATCTTAATATTTTTATCACATTTATTTTTAATAGTATCAATGCATTCTTCTTTTGTCTCAGATATACAAGTTTGTATGTCATCCATAGATAAAATTTTAATCTCTTGAGGTTTACTACAACCACTGAGTAGAAACACGATTAAAATTCCAATTTTTATATCTATTTTCATAAGCTTTATTACGAGAGGAGAGACTCGAACTCTCACACCAAAGGTACTGGTACCTAAAACCAGCGCGTCTACCAATTCCGCCACTCTCGCAAGTCATTGGGTGGATGATGGGATTCGAACCCACGACAACTGGAACCACAACCCAGGGCTCTAACCAACTGAGCTACACCCACCATAATTATATATTAGCATATTTTACGCGCCTGGAAGGACTCGAACCTCCGACCCCATCGTTCGTAGCGATGTACTCTAATCCAACTGAGCTACAGGCGCATTATCGGGGTGATAGGATTCGAACCTACGACCTACTGGTCCCAAACCAGCCGCGCTACCAAGCTGCGCTACACCCCGTAGATTATGAATAATATACCTTTTAAGATGGTTTTTGTATTAAAAATTAATCCTCAGTATACTTCCAAGTTGTTTTGCCATCTGAATCTCTCAATTCTATACCCATGTCTAAAAGCTTGTCTCTCACTTCGTCGGCACTCTCGAAGTCTTTTTTAATTCTATATTCGTCTCTTTGTTTTATAAGATTAATTATGTCTTTATCATCTGGAAAATTCTTGTAAGAGGGTTTTGCCAAATCTAATCCAATAAATTTCATCGATTGTGCTAGTTTCATTGCATCATCAGAATTATTTCGAGCTGTCTTTGCTAATCTAGAAAGATAATTAATTACTTCAGGTGTATTTAAATCGTCAGAGAGTATATCTTGAATTTCATCGCATTGTGAAAAAGGTAGGTAGGTAGCCTCTGCTGCATAACTAAACATATCTTCAGTGATTATACCAACCGCTGATACTAATTTTTTATACAGATTTTTTGCATTGATAATAGTTTGTTCTGTCCAATTAAGCGGTTGTCTATAATGTGCAGATAGTAAAGCTAAACGAATCACGGACGAGCTATGCTCTTTAAGCAAATCATCTAATAGAATGACATTTCCTAATGATTTCGACATTTTCTTTTTATTAACAAGCACAATACCATTGTGAAACCAATAGTTGCAATATTTGCTAGTTGAAATGCATGATCCTTGTGCTATCTCATTTTCATGATGAGGGAATATCAAGTCATTACCACCACCATGTATATCTAAAGTGCAATCATCTCCAATAATTTTTTTTATCATAGAAGTACATTCGATATGCCATCCGGGTCTTCCATATCCCCAGGGACTATCCCAGCCAAAACTATCGTTATCGGATGGTTTCCATAAAACAAAATCTCGAGGAGACTTTTTATATTCTGCAACCTCTACCCTAGCGCCATCTATCATTTCATCCAGTTTTTTTCTTGATAGACATCCATAATTATTATCTTTTTCTGTATTAAAAAGTACATGATTGTTTTCAACATAACCATGTCCTGAATCAATAATTTTATGAATCATTGAGATAATGCTATCCATAAACTCAGTAACTTTGGGTTGATGTGTTGGATGAAGAATATTTAACTGGGTCATGTTATTTAAATAAACATCAGTAAATTTCTCGGATATTTCCGTCGGTTTTACACCTTGTTCATTCGCAGCTTTGAGAATTTTATCATCTACATCAGTTATATTTCTAATGTACACAACATCACCAGGATAATATGAAAGTAGTAATCGGTAAAGGATATCAGGAATTAGTGCAGCCCTAGCGTTACCAATATGAGGATGACTATAGACTGTTGGTCCGCAAACATACATCGTAACTTTTTTAGGATCTTGTGGTATAAAAGTTTCCTTCTGCTTTGATAAAGTATTGAATAATTTAATGGCCATCGTCTTAATAATTAGCTAATATTTAATAGTAAATAACATAATGAAAAATTTAATTTTAATATTTCTTTTATCATTTACTATAACATCTAGTTATGGTGCCAGTAAAATTGAAAATAATGAAAGTGAGGATACTACATTGATCAAAATCTATACAACACAAGGTGAAATTGAGCTTAAACTATTTGATGATAAAGCCCCTGAGACAACAAAGAACTTCATTCTATATGCAGAAGCAGGAAAATATAATGGAACTATATTTCACAGAGTTATAAAAGACTTCATGATTCAAGGTGGTGGGCACCTGCCAGATTTATCGGAAATAGCTACAGAGTCACCGGTAGTCAATGAATCAAATAATGGTTTGAGTAATAAGAAAGGAACAATAGCCATGGCTAGAACAAGTGATCCACATTCAGCTACTTCCCAATTTTTTATTAATTTAAAAGATAATGATTTTTTAGATAAGAAAAATGCTCCTGATAACTATGGTTATTGTGTATTCGGAGAAGTCACTAATGGAATCGATGTAGTAGAAAAAATTGGCGAATCACAAACAGGAAGAAATGGGATGTATGATGATGTACCTATGGAAACAGTGCTTATTGAAAAAGTAGAAATAATTAAAGAGTAAAATGTGACTGCTGTATTTATTTCAGATCTTCATCTAGATGATTCGCGCCCAGCCGCAACAAGGTATTTTTTAAAACTTCTTGATGAACTTAAACTCAATAAAATCGATAAATTATATATACTAGGTGATTTTTTAGAGTATTGGGTAGGCGATGATGATCCTTCGTCCTGCGCTAAAGAGTGCTTTGAAGCATTAAAAAATGCGGCTGATGTATTTGATGTATATTATATGCATGGTAATAGAGATTTTTTGATATCAGAAAAGTTTGCGAAAAAACATAAAATCAGTTTAATTCCTGATCCAACTATCATTAATATTAATAGAAAAAAAATTCTACTAATGCATGGCGATACTTTATGCGTTGATGATAAAAAATATCAAGAATTTAGAAAATTAGTTAGAAGTACCGTATGGCAATCACAAATGCTTGAAAAGCCCTTGTCAGAGAGACTACAGATTGCAACGAAACTAAGGAATGAAAGTCAAATTGAGATAGATTTGAAAGATGAATTTATAATGGATGTGAATAATGAGGAAGTTGATAATGTATTTGATAGATATGATGTAGATGAATTAATACATGGGCATACACACCGACCTAATATTCATAAGATTAAAATGAAAGATAAATATGTTAGAAGGATAGTACTTGGTGATTGGTACAAAAGTAGTTATGTTTTATTTTATGATAGTAAAGGAATCCTCATTGATAGACATCATTTATCTAATTAATAAAATCGTAACTTTTGATTGATGAACCATAGGAAATATTTTTAATTATATTTCTGATAATGTTTCTTATTATAGCTATATCTTTTATAGATTCAAAATCATTATTAAATAATGAATTTAATGATGAACCAGAGATTGTATCTTTATTATTTTTATTTTGATTTATTTTGAATCCCTTATCATAATCATAAATGTAAGTAACATTTGTACTGATTCCTTCACCTTCATCAGCCATAGATAATTCATAACCAATTTCTTTTAAAAAATTTGTTTCAAAACCAAGAATAAGGCCTTGGCTGAAGTTGTCTAATAGACTCATTTTTTTTATATAATCTTTATATAAAGTAAACACTGACTCGTATGGTTCATTTCTTGGAATAAGTCTGTAGATTAACTCATTAAAATACAAAATTAGAATAAGCATATTTCTATTCATTTGTACGCTATCTTGTACTGGTTCGTATGAAGTTAATATCGGAAAGTCTGAGTCTGTAAAGGAAAGCATGAGTTCTTTTGTTGGTTGTAGACAAGTTCGATCCTTTTTTTTCTTAATGCCTTTCGCAAGAATTGATATAAGACCACAATTTGATGTCAAAACATCATATATCATACTTGTTTCTCTATATGATCTGGCATGAATAATAAATGACCGTACTAAGGTATTTTTCATGAGGCAAATCCAATTTTTTTAAGAATCTGAATATCATTTTTCCAATTTTCATTGACTTTAACAATTAAATCAATATATACATCTTTAGAATATGTTTTTTCAATAAGCAATCTCGATTCTATCCCAATTTTTTTAATATTTTGTCCAGATGTACCTATAAGTATTTTCTTTTGATTTGTATTATTAACTATTATAGTTGATTTAATTCTTATCAATTTTTCTTTATTTTCAAGTACATCTACTACAACAGCACTTTCATATGGTACTTCTCCATACATAATATTATTGATAATACCTCTTATCAATTCTTGTATTATTAATTTTTTTTTATCATTATCATTATATTGAAAAGATATATTTTTCTTATTACTTGGTTTAATCTTACAAATATCATTTACAAGTAAATCTATACCTATGTTATTGTGTATTGACAAAGGATAGATTTTCTTACTATATAAATTTGAAAGATCTTTAATTTTTTCAGTCAATACTGAATCATCTTTATACAAATCTATTTTATTTACAGATATAAATACTGGAATATTATTCTCTTCACAAATTTTTATTATAGATGATTCATTTTTAGTCCCTTTCTTAGAAATATCGAATATAATTAGCACAGCATCAGCGATATCAAGTGATTTTATATATGATTTTTTCATAAAGTCTGACATCAGATCTTTTTTAACAACTGAAATTCCTGGAGTATCAATAAAAATAATCTCTGAGTTTTTATTTATGAAAGAATGATAAGTATTAATTCTTGTTGTTTGTAATTTACTACTCTCTGGAGTTACGTAATTATTACAAAGATGATTTATGAAAGAGGATTTTCCTACATTAGATTTACCAGCAATTGTAATATATAGTTTATTCATCTATCTTAAGTTTTTTTAGAATTATGTCGGCTACTCGTTGCTGTCCCTCCTGAACTGTCGAGCAAAGCGTGCTTATTTCGCTTGAATTATTAACCACACAAGAAACTCGAAACCTTGGAGAATGTGGCGGACCAGATAATTTTTCTGTATTATATATTGGTAGAGGTAAATTGTTGGATTGCGTATATTCCTGGAGAATTGTTTTTGGGTCTTTCTTCCCAATAACATCTTTCTTATCTAACAAACTTTTATAAATTTTTACTATTATTTTGTCTATTGTTTCAAAATTACTGTCAACATAAATTGCGCCTATTAATGACTCAATAAGATCTGCGGATAATGATTTCGTCAGTGATGATAAATTTTCTAATTCTAGGTCCTTATGTTCCAGAAAGCCTAGTAATTTTTTTGTAAATGTAAGTCCTGCAAGTGTGTCTTTACTAATCAACCTCTGGACCTCTCTTGAAAGTTCACCTTCGCTAGCTTTTGGATACATCTGATATAGTTTTTTCGTAATAGATAATCTTAGTACAGCATCTCCCAAAAACTCATACCGCTCGTAGTTTTTTTTACTTATACTCTTGTGAGTAAATGCTTCAATTAAAAATTTATTTTCAATAAATGTATATGAAAAATCTTTTTTGATATATTTTTTCAAATTATTTAATTTAGCAGAATCCATAAAGGTCTAATCTAAAGAAGTCCCAATTCTATCTATTATGGTGTCAGAACCAGAAGGATTCCAAAACATCCATATATAAAAAGCCTCGCCGATAAGATTCTCATAAGGGACTGGGCCCCAATATCTACTATCATTACTATTGTCTCGGTTATCACCTAAAACAAAATAAGTTCCCTCGGGAACTCTATATTCAAAGTCCTGAGAGGGGTTGGTGCTCTTCAAAATATTGTAGGAATTATATATGTTAGTTTCTTTATAGACCTCTTCGCTACTATATTGTGAGCTAGAGGGATATAATATTTCTTGCTTTTGAGTATATTTTTTTCCATTTACAAATAACTCTTTTTCAATATATCTAACACTATCTCCGGGCAAAGCCACAACTCTTTTAATATAATTAATTTTTTTATTTTGAGGATATTGAAAAACAATTATATCGCCATAGCTTGGTTTTTCATTTTCAAAAATTACCTTATTAATTATAGGAGCTCTTACTCCATACTGATATTTTTTTACCAGAATGAAATCGCCTATCAGTAAAGTGGGTATCATAGATCCAGATGGGATTTTGTATGGTTCGACTATAAAAGATCTTATGAATAGAACAATAAACAATATAGGAAACAGCGATCCCATGAATTGTAAAATGCTATAGAGAGAATTCGCAGAATTATTTGATTGAGACAATAAGAGACAAATACCACTTATAAATGTAATCAAAACTAGTAAGACTGTGAAATCCATATTATTTTTTCGGCATCATAAATTCGTAAAAAGCTTCTTTAGGAATTTCTACGTTTCCTATTTTTTTCATTTTCCTTTTACCTTCTTTTTGTTTCTGCAAAAGTTTCATTTTTCTAGTTACATCACCACCATAGAGTTTCGCTGTAACATCCTTTCTAAAGCCTTTGATTGATGTTGACGCTATAACTTTAGCACCAATGCACCCCTGTATATTTATTTCAAACATCTGACGAGGTATGAGTGTTTTTAAATTATCAATTGTTGCTCTGGCTTTTCTATAATGATCATCTTTATGCATTATCTGTGATAAAGCATCAATTCTTTTTTTATTAACAAGAATATCAAGTCTTATCATTTCACTCTCAACATAATCAGTAATTACATAGTCATATGACGCATAGCCCTTACTTAAAGATTTTAGATTATCAAAGAAATCATAAATAATCTCTGATAACGGAATATTAAAAGATATTTCCACTGAATTAGTTCTATATTGTAGGTCAGTTTGCTTTCCTCTTTTTTTTGTACACAACTCAATAATATTCCCTAAATACGATGCAGGTGTAAAAATTTTTATATCTGCCATTGGTTCGAAAAAAGCTTTAATATTGTTTGCATCTGGCAAATCTTTAGGACTCTTAATTTCAATAGACTTATCTTTCTTATCTATAATCTTATATGTTACAGATGGAATCGTCATAAGAAAATCTAAGTTATATTCTCTGAATAATCTCTCCCGAATAATTTCCATATGCAATAGTCCTAAAAATCCACATCTAAAGCCATGACCAAGTGATGCAGAATTCTCAGGCTCATAGGTGAACGAATTATCATTAATAGAGAGTTTATCTAGCGCTTTTTTTGACTCTTGATAATTTTTTGAGTCAATTGGATAAAAGCCTGAAAACACTCTTGGTTTAATCTCCTCAAATCCAGGTAGCGGTAATGGGTTTGTATCTTTAATATCCAATATTGTATCTCCTATGGGGGCAGCATCAAGAGACTTGATGGATGCAGTGAAAAAACCTACCTCCCCAGCCTCAAGACTATCCAGATATTCAAGTTTAGGGGTAAAAACCCCTATCTTATCAACAACAAACTCATTACCAGACGAAAATATTTTAATTTTATCTCTGATCTTCAAATTTCCTGAAATGACCTTAACCAAAACAACAACTCCAAGATAATTATCGAACCAAGAATCTACAATAAAGCTCTTCGAAAATTTTTCATTGCTAATCGAGGGAGATGGTACTGACTTTATAACTTCTGGAAGGACTTTTGTTATTCCAATGCCTGTCTTAGCGCTAATTTCAAGAATTTTATCTTTATCTATTTTTAAAAATTCAGATAAATCTTTTTTTACAGAATCAACATCCGCAGACGGTAGATCAATTTTATTGATTACAGGTATTACTTTCAAATTTAAATCAAGCGCGAGAGATGTATGAGCTATACTTTGTGCTTCAATTCCTTGAGTCGCATCTACAACTAGTATTACACCATCGCATGCGGATAATGATCTAGAGACCTCATAAGAAAAATCAACATGGCCAGGTGTATCAATAATATTAATTTGATAAGGGTGATTTTTCTCTTCATATAGCAATCGAACTGTTTGAGCTTTGATAGTAATTCCTCTCTCTCTTTCAAGATCCATAGAATCTAAAATCTGATTTTGCATCTCTCTATCTGAAAGCAGACCATAATTTTCAATGAGTCTATCAGCTAGAGTTGATTTACCATGATCAATATGGGCAATAATAGAGATATTTCTTATATTTTTCATTATCTATATGATAACGAAGGATATTAAAACATCAATCTTTTAGAATCTTGATTGCAAGAAATATTGGAGCTGTATCTCTATAGACAAGTATGTTAGCTGTTGAATTTGTTTTAAGGGATCCAACTATGCTCTTGAAGTTTTTCGTATTCAAGACTGAAGTTCCGTTTATTTTAGTTATTACATCATTAATCCTAATTTTTGACGAGTTTCTTTGCGACAATGATATTTTCTCGACACGAACTCCTCCCAAAATATTTAATGATTTTTTAATTGTATCATCTATATCTTTTACCGTAATACCAGATACTGTTGTGAAGTCTATTTTTGATTCTTGCATCCTAGCAATAGTTTTGTCTTCAGGTAATTCTTCAATGGTTATGAACTTCGATATGATTTTATTATCCCTCATCAATTCAATTTTAATCACTGAATTAACTTCAGTAGTACCAACTAATAATGGCAGATCTTTTGAGTTGCTAATATCTTCATTGGCGAATTTTAAAATGACATCTCCTTGTCTAATGTCAGCCTTTGCTGCTGGACTATCATCAAGTATTCTTGCTACAAGAGCTCCCTTTGGTTTATCAAGTCCAAAACTCTCTGCAAGCTCCTTATCAACTTGTTGAATAAATATTCCTAACCATCCTCTTTTAACTCTTCCAGACTTCTTGAGTTGATTATACACATCTTTTAATGTCTCGGATGGTATTGCAAATGATACTCCCATAAAACCACCTGAGCGAGTATAGATTTGAGCATTGACCCCGACAACCTCTCCGTTAAGATTAAATAAAGGACCACCTGAGTTTCCTGGATTAATTGCTACATCAGTCTGTATGTATGGCACATAATTTTCATTAGGCAGGTTTCTTTTTTTGCCGCTCACAATACCAGCAGTCACAGTCCTATCAAATCCAAATGGCGAGCCTATTGCAAGCACCCACTCACCTAATTTCAAATCCGAAGAATTTCCTATTGTAACAACTGGTAAATTATCCATGTCAATCTTGAGAAGAGCTAAGTCGCTTCTTTTATCCGACCCAACTAGTTCAGCATTATGAATAGATTCATCGTTTAGCGTGATAGTTATTTTATCAGCGCCTGACACAACATGATTGTTTGTCATTACATATCCATCTTGAGAAATTATAAACCCTGAACCAAAACTTGGAGTTTGTCTATACTGTTCATTCGGCATTGGATTATTCTCAAAAAATCTATCAAAAAATGGCTTAAACTCATCTGGTAAATTTGGTTGTTGGGAAGTGCTATTATTAACATTCTTTTTTGCATTTACAATTACAACTGCATCAATGTTTTTATCGACAATCGATGTAAAGTTAGGAAGACTATTAGCAAATAATAAATTAGAAGCTAAAAAAAATAACGAAAGAGATAAAAATACTTCCTTTAATTTAAGATGCTTTCTTATTTGCATTTTTTATCTTTTTCACCAGATGATAGCTTACGTTCATTGATGCAAT
>ENA-OSEY01001922-OSEY01001922.1-marine-metagenome-genome-assembly--contig:-NODE-1922-length-13850-cov-6.235533_pt1 | contig 13850 bp, 16 predicted proteins | sample MGYA00248465_ERZ534230 | MGnify/ENA primary metagenome ERZ534230 (study PRJEB26409, sample SAMN06344110) | marine metagenome | isolation source: Sea water from surface | place: Atlantic Ocean:Southern...
ATAATTTTTTCACACAGCAAATTTAGTTTTTTATATTTAATATCTTTAGTTAACTTTTTGTTAAGGCTAAATGACAACAAATTCTATTACTGAAAAATTTAAGAGTATATTAGATAATAGCTTGGTTTTAAGTGGAGATGATCTTAAATCAAGATTTTACCATATTTGGAAAACTGATATCTCTTTAGAATCTGTTTGTTTACTTACACCAAAAACCACTAAACAAGTATCTGAAATTATAAAAATTTGTAATGAAAATAATCAAGAGGTTATTATCCATGGGGGGTTAACTAATCTTGTTGGATCTACAAAATCTAATAGTACTCAAGTAGTGCTATCTTTAGAAAAAATGAATAATATAATTGAGGTAGACGAAATTGCTAAAACAATTACATGTGAGTCAGGAGTTATATTAGAAGACTTAATTAACGCATCAAAAGATAAAGAACTGCTTTTACCATTAAATTTTGGAGCCAGAGGCTCCGCTCAAATTGGAGGTGCAATTTCAACTAATGCAGGCGGTCTAAGAGTCTTTAAATATGGTATGACTCGAAATTTAGTAATGGGTATTGAAGCAGTCCTTCCAGATGGAACAATTATTTCTTCCTTGAAGAAACTAATGAAAGACAACTCTGGATATGATTTAAAGCAATTTTTTATTGGTTCTGAAGGAACCCTAGGTGTTGTTACAAAAGTTGTACTAAGATTATATCCTTTACCAAAGACAAGATACACCTCTCTTGCTGTCACAAATGATTATCAAAAAGTTTTAGATTTTTTAAAAATTCTGGAAGATAAAATTTCAAATAATTTAACTGGTTACGAGCTTTTATGGAACAATACATACAAACAGATGGTAAGTGAAAAAACAATTTATAATAAATACCTACCTGATGATTTCAATTATTATTTGTTTGTTGAATATATGGGAACTGACTTTGAAAATGATTATCAGAAATTTGAGGAGGTCATACTTGAGTGTATTGAAAATAAGATAATCGATGATGCTGTTATTGGGAAAGACGAGAAAGAACAAGTTAACATATGGGGAATAAGAGAGGATGTAGCAGTTTTAGCTGATGAGAGAAAGTTTGATCAGCAATTTGATATAAGTATACCTGTACCATTAATAGGTGAAGTTATAGATAAGATTTCCAATGAACTAAAGGAGTGTGACGGAGTAAAAACTATTTTCCCATTTGGTCATGTTGCAGATGGTAACATTCACTTTATTATAGGAAAAGATTCAGCTAGTGAAGAACTGAAATCAAAAATTAACGATATAATTTATAATAATACAGAACTTGTTGAAGGATCAATTTCAGCTGAACATGGAATAGGTTTAGATAAAAAAAAGTATTTAATAAAAAGTAGGAGTAAGGATGAGATAAATTTAATGAGATTAATCAAAAAATCAATTGATCCAAAAAATATATTAAATCCTGGTAGAGTAATTTGATATAAGGTATTATCTTTATATTCCAAGGTTATGGCAGGAAATTCATTCGGAAACATATTTAAACTTTCAACATTTGGTGAGTCGCATGGAAAGGCTTTAGGAGGTGTTATTGACGGCTGTCCTGCCGGTGTAAATATAGATTTAGACTTTATTAATTCAGAGCTGAAAAGAAGAAGACCTGGGCAGTCTGAAATTGTTACTCAAAGAAAAGAAGATGACTCTGTTGAATTCTTATCTGGAATATTTGAGGGTAAATCAACTGGGACTCCTATAGGTTTTATTATCGCAAATCAGGATCAAAAATCTAAGGATTACTCTCATATAAAAGACAGTTATAGACCATCCCATGCAGACTTTGTTTATGATAAGAAATATGGTTTTAGGGACTACAGGGGAGGCGGAAGAAGTTCTGCCAGGGAAACTGTAGTTAGGGTTGTTGCTGGAGCTATTGCTAAACTTCTTTTAAAAGAGGTCAAGATAAATGCATTTGTTTCATCAGTTGGTAAAATCAAATATGAATATGAAAATTCAAATGTTGACTTCGAGAATATTGAAAAATCAATTGTAAGGTGTCCTGATTTAAAAAAGTCTAAAGAGATGGAAGATTTAATTAAACAAACAAGAAAAAATGGGGACACAGTTGGTGGGGTTATTTCCTGTATTATAAGTGGAGCTCCAGTTGGTCTTGGGGAGCCAGTTTTCAATAAGCTTCATGCTGAACTAGGAAAGGCAATGCTATCTATCAACGCTGTTAAAGGGTTTGAGTTTGGAAGTGGTTTCAAAGGATCTCAAATGAATGGATCTGAACATAATGACTCATTCAATGAGGATGGATCTACAAAAACAAACTATTCAGGTGGAGTGCAAGGTGGTATATCTAATGGTATGGATATATATTTTAATATTGCATTTAAGCCTGTATCTACAATAATGAGAGATCAAGACTCTATAGATAGTAAGGGAAATAAAGTAAAAGTTCAAGGTAAAGGTAGGCATGACCCATGTGTTGTGCCAAGAGCAGTGCCCATTGTTGAGGCAATGGCTGCATTAGTTCTTGCTGACTATTTATTGTTAAATAAACTCTCCAAGGTATAATTATGAAGCTGCACTGGAAAATTATTATTGGAATGGCTTTAGGTGTTGTTTTTGGACTTATAATGTCTCAAACATCATTTGGATCTGATCTTATAAAAGATTGGATAAAACCATTTGGTACAATATTTATCAATTTACTTAAACTAATAGCTATGCCATTAATTTTAGCTTCTTTAGTTAAGGGTATTTCTGATCTTAAAGACATCTCTAAATTATCAACCATTGGAACTAGAACACTTGGGATTTATATATGCACAACAGTAACAGCTGTCATTATAGGATTAATACTTGTAAATATTGTTGAGCCCGGAAGTACAATCACAGAAGAAACAAGGATAGATCTTGTTCAAGAGTATGAACAAGGTGTAATTGAAAAGCAACAACAAGCCCAGCAGCAAGCTGAAAGTGGCCCTCTGCAACCATTAGTTGACATTGTTCCACCGAATATCTTTGATGCTGCAACAAATAATAGAAATATGCTACAGGTTATTTTCTTTGCAATATTTTTTGGTATTGGAATAATATTGGTTGATCCAAAACTTGCTAAACCTGTAAAAGATTTTTTTGATGGTCTAAATTCTATAATACTTAAGCTGATTGACTTAATAATGGAATCAGCTCCATATGGTGTTTTTGCTCTTCTTGCTACTCTAGTTGTTGAATCTCCAAGCTTAGACTTATTTATTGCTCTAGGGATGTATTCTGTGACTCTTATAATTGGTTTAATTCTGATGATTGTGGTCTACAATATTATTGTTAAACTAATAACTAGAACTAATCCTTCAACTTTTATGAAGGGTATTTCTTCTGCACAGTTACTAGGTTTCTCAACAAGTTCTAGTGCTGCTACACTTCCAGTTACAATGGACTGTGCTGAAAAGAACTTAGGAGTAGATAAAGAAATATCAAGTTTTGTTCTTCCGATAGGAGCAACAGTTAACATGGATGGAACTAGTGTTTATCAAGCAGTTGCTGCTGTTTTTATAGCTCAAGCATTTGGTTTAGATCTTAGTCTTGGCGCTCAATTAGGAATTATAGTTACTGCTACTCTTGCTTCAATTGGAGCTGCTGCTGTTCCTAGTGCAGGAATTGTAATGCTTGTAATTGTTCTTGGTCAAGCAGGTATACCAGAAGCAGGGCTAGCTTTAATAATTGCTGTAGATAGACCATTAGATATGTGTAGAACTATAGTTAATGTTACAGGAGATGCTGCAGTTTCAATGATTGTTGCAAAATCTGTAGGAAAATTAAAGGATCCAAAAGATGTCAATAAAAATTGAAGATTCTTGGAAGCAGCTCCTAAATTCAGAATTCAATAAAAATTATTTTAAAGAACTTATTTTATTTGTAAAAGGTGAATATTCATCCTCAATTTGTTACCCTAAGGGATCTAAAATATTTTCAGCTTTTAATAATTGTCCAATAAGTGAACTGAAAGTTGTAATAATTGGTCAAGATCCTTATCATGGACCAAATCAAGCAAATGGATTATGTTTCTCTGTTAACAAAGGAATTGTTCATCCCCCATCTTTGATTAATATTTTTAAAGAGATAGAGTCTGATTTAGGTATTAAGTTTAATGATAGAAATGGTGATCTAAGCATGTGGTCAAAACAAGGTGTAATGCTTTTAAATGCTACATTAACAGTAAAACAAGGACTAGCAGGAAGTCACCAAAACAAAGGATGGGAGTCATTCACAGATAGAGTCATTGAAATAATATCTGAGGAAACAAATAATACCGTATTTTTATTATGGGGTTCTTTTGCAAAGCAAAAAAAGAAACTAATTGATGATAAAAAGCATAAAATCCTTGAATCAGGCCACCCTTCTCCTCTTAGTGCAAATAGGGGGCTATGGTTTGGCAACAAACATTTCAGTCTGTGCAATGAACATCTAAAAAAAATTGGAAAAAAAGAGATTGATTGGTCTTTATGAAATTTGATGTAAAAAATATTGAAAAAAAAATTCTACTGAGTCTTTTCAAAAATATGCTCAAATCAAGAATGATTGAAGAGAAAATGATTATTCTTCTCAGACAAGGAAAGGTATCAAAATGGTTTAGTGGAATTGGTCAAGAAGCAATTTCTACTGGTGTTACTCTAGCTTTGGATAGTGATGAATACATACTTCCTATGCATAGAAATTTATCCGTTTTCACATCTAGAGAAATTCCTTTAGATAGATTATTTGCCCAATGGCAAGGTAAGCAAGAGGGTTTTACAAAAGGAAGAGATAGGAGTTTTCACTTTGGATCTAATGAACATCACATAGTTGGAATGATATCACATTTAGGGCCTCAAATGGGAGTTGCCTGTGGTATTGCTCTTTCAAATAAACTTAAGGGTAATAATAAATTATGTGCTGTATTTACTGGTGATGGAGGAACAAGCCAAGGAGATTTTCATGAATCATTAAATCTAGCATCAACTTGGAATCTTCCTGTAATATTTTGTATTGAAAACAATGGATATGGACTATCTACTCCTGTAAATGAGCAATATGCTATTGAAAATCTCGCTGACAGAGCAGCTGGATACAATATGGATTCATATGTAATTGACGGAAATAATGTAGTTGATGTTTTTAATTGTTTGATGGAAGTATCAGAAAAAATGAGATCTGACAATAAACCAGTTCTCATTGAGTTTAAAACATTCAGAATGAAAGGTCATGAAGAAGCTAGTGGTCAAGCATATATAGATCCTGAGATAATAGAAGAGTGGGCTAAAAAGGACCCTATTAAGCATTTTGAGGAATTCTTGATAAAATCTAAGCATCTAAATAGTAAGGCTCTTAAAGTGATTAAAAATGACCTTGAGAAAGAAATTGATTCAAATTGGGATATGGCTAAGTCTTATAATGAAACTCAGTTTGATGAGAATCTAGAACTTAATGATGTTTATAAGGGTTTTACCCCTGCTAATAATCAAACTGATAATTTGATTAATGGAGAAGTTAGATTCGTAGATGCAGTTAAAAAGGGGATTGACGAATCTATGTCAAAATATGATAACCTAGTGATTATGGGACAAGATATAGCTGAATATGGAGGCGTATTCAAGGTTACTGAGGGTTTAATTGAGAAATATGGTAAAGAAAGAGTTTTAAATACACCCCTTTGCGAGTCAGCTATTCTATCCACAGCATATGGCCTATCCGTAGGAGGCTATAAATCGATTGTTGAAATGCAGTTTGCAGACTTTATAAGCTCTGGGTTTACAGCTATTGTTAACTTGATAGCAAAATCAAATTATAGATGGTCTCAAAACTCAGATATAGTAGTAAGAATGCCATGTGGTGGTGGAGTAGGGGCTGGTCCTTTTCATTCTCAGTCAAATGAAGTATGGTTTACCAAAGTACCTGGCTTAAAGGTCGTATATCCATCCCATTCATATGAAGCTAAAGGTTTGTTAAATGCCTCAATTGAAGACCCTAACCCAGTAATGTATTTTGAGCATAAATATATATACAGAACTGTTTCTGAAGAGATTCCTGAGAATTATTACACTCTTGAACTTGGAAAAGCAAAGATTAGATCAATTGGTGCTGATGCAACAATAATCACATACGGATTAGGTGTTCATTGGGCTTTAGATGTAATGAAATCTTTTAAAAATCATTCAATTGAAATCATAGATTTAAATACACTTATTCCTTGGGATAAAGAATTGGTTTTCAATTCAATAAAGAAAACAGGTAAAGTATTACTTTTAAGCGAAGACACTCTAATTAATGGCTTTATAGGAGAAATTTCAGCTACTATTTCAGAAGAGATTTTTGAATATTTGGATGCTCCAATTATTAGAGTAGGATCTTTAGATACACCTGTTCCTTTTTCAAATAATCTTGAGAAAAGTTTTTTGTCAAACAGTAGATTAAAAGAAAAATTGGAAAAACTTCTAAAATATTAATGGAATACCCAAAATTATACTCTTCAATCGAAAAATTAAAGGAAGAAACTACTCCTAAATGGGGCAGGATGAACTCTTCAATGATGCTTAAACATTGTTCTGCATTTGTTGACGTATATCTAAATAAAACAAAGCTTAACCCTTTAATCTTTTTAGTAGGCTTTGTATTTGGTATATTCCACAGGCTATATCTTAAATATATAGTTAGGTATAATGTTAAAAATTACATTAAAAACCTTCCTACACTAAAGGTTTTTAATACTTATCGATGCGAAAATCTTGATTTTGAATTCGAAAAAAATAAGCTGATCAATGACTTAAAAGAAGTTGAATCTATTAATAATAAATACTTACTTAATAATTTTCATGGAATAGTGCCTAATGAAACATTTAAAAAGGTTGTCTACTTTCACACATCATATCATTTATATCAATTTGATGTGTATAAAACCTAATTTTTCTTTGTTAGATTTTTGTTTAGATCTTTTAGTGAATCATTAATCTCCGTAAGAAGCTTTATGTTTCTTGGAGTTGAAACCTTATTATTACTAGGATCTTCAGCTTGTATCTTTAATTTATTTAAAAACTTTATTACAATAAAAATTGTAAATGCTACTATCATAAAGTCTATAAAAGTTTCAATAAAAAAACCATAGTTTATTGCTACTTCTTCATTAATTATATTACCAGAAGAGCTTATTTCCGCTTGCCTTAGAATAATTTTTTTTGAATCTATATTTAACCCATTAGAAAGCAAAGAGAGGGGTGGGAGAAGTATTTGTTTAACCAGAACATCTATAACTGAGTTAAATGAAGCTCCAATAATAATACCGATTGCCATTTCCATCATGTTCCCTTTAACGGCAAACTCCTTAAATTCATTAAGTAATTTCATATTTTTTTCTTGTTAATTTAATAAATTTAACAATCAAAAGAATTTTTTTATTTATATCGTTGCTATTTATAATTAGTTGTGCTAAGGAAGATTCTCTAGACTCTAACAAATTTGTTTCTCAAAATATGGATGCAGGGAAGAAGGCAATAGGTAAACTTGTAACATCGCCAATCACATCTTCTTCACCGGTAACACAATATAAACTAACAGTTGGTGCAAACCAAGGTGGATGGGTAAGTTTTGGAGAAACCTCTCTTCGACGTAGGACTGCCTTCTATATTTTTCGCCCAGCTGGAACCGAAGTAACTGTAAGCGCAGAACCAGCTGATGGATTTGTTTTTTCTGGCTGGTCTAATGGTTGGACAGTAAACCCAATAACTTTTAAGTTAAACTCAGATATTGGCTTTTCAGCAGAATTTAGAACAACAGATGATTAAAAGACTTATATATATATCGTTACTATTTGTTTTTGCTTGTACTAAGGGTGAATTACCTGAACCAAAAAATCTTGATACATGGGAGCCAATAATTGGTTACAACACACCTAAAGAATCGAACCTTCAGGTAACATATAATTTATCAGTTAATTCAGTTGGTTTACCTCCACCAGTAAATTATTCTCCTCCACCTGCTGGTCACCACAATGGATATTCCTTTGGTTTATTTGGATGGGTTAATATTGAATACAACGGTATTCATAATAATGGATGGGTGAGTTTTGAACAACCATTACCATCGGGGATTGATGTAACTATTACTGCAATACCAGGTGAAGGTTATGAATTTTCTGAGTGGTCTAATGGTCAAACTATTAACCCTATAACTTTTAATTTAAGTTCAAATACAGACATTACTGCAACATTTGTTACTAGAGATGATTAAAAAATTCTCATATATCTTATCACTATCCTTATTATTTATATTTAGCTGTACTAAGGAAAATTTACTATCGTCAGATACTTCTGCTTCACAGAAAGATGTTTTTGATATAGCTGAAGAAGAGGGGTTAATTGGAATAAGCATTACTGCAGGCGAAGGCGGGTGGATAAGTTTAAGTTTAACTAAACCATCTAGATTTTTCAAATATCAAAGTGTACAAGACAGACCTCGTCTCGGTACATTTCTTCCACCTGGAACTGAAGTATCTATAGGTGCTTCAGCAGCTGAGGGATATGAATTTTCTGAGTGGTCTAATGGATGGAAGGAAAACCCCACGACTTTTAAGTTAAATTCACAAACAATATTAACAGCCATATTTAAACCCTTAAGTGATTAAAAAAATTTCTGTATATATAAGCTTATTGGTTATTCTTAATTGTGCTAAGGATACCTCTGAAGATGACTCCTCAGTGTATGTCTCACCACCCTCAAATACTATAAATACAGGATCACCTTCAACAACAGTTACTCAGTATACATTGACAGTTAGCGCAGGAGAGGGGGGGAGTGTGTCTACCTCTGGAGGTACATATAATGATGGCACATCAATTAGTATTGTAGCTACTCCAAGTGAAGGTTATGAATTTATTGGATGGATTGGTTCAGATTCTTCTAGTTCAAATATTACAATAACAATAAATTCAAACATTACAATAAGTGCTAATTTTCAAATTGATTGCAGTTATTGGCAAACAGATATACCTGATTGGGAGCAGACATCATATGAGCTTTTTGATATTTACTATCCACCGAACTATGAAGATCTAGGTGGATTATTAAACAATCAATGGGGAGGAGAATCAGGAGAATATGGTCTAAATGTAATTAGTGTTGATTATAATAATGATGGTTATTTGGATATAATAGGCTCATACAATGATTATTCAAATTTTGTTGATTATCCTAGTGACTATTATGGATATGAAAGAAAACAACTGATAAGATTCTATAAAGGTACTTGTGGAGGAAATTTTGAAGTTGATGAATTAAATGATAGTAAATTTCTTGGATTAGTTCATGGAAGAAAGATTCTCTTAGGTGACTTTAATAATGATGACTATGTAGATCTTTTTCTTCTTGGTCATGGGTATGATAAGCAACCATTTAATGGAGAGTTTAACAAGGTATTAATGAGTAATGGAGATGGGAGTTTTTTTGATGTTGACTATCAAGCTTTTGAATCATTTTATCATGGTGGTGCTTCAGGAGATATTGATAATGATGGAGACCTAGATATTGTAGCAGTTGATGGTGGGAGAGGAAAATCACTCATATATAAAAATTTGGATGGACAGCTTGAGCCTGATGAAACTCTTATGGATCAAACTCTTATGGATCAAGTGTATAATGCAGAGCTTTTTGATATTAACAATGATGGTTACATTGACTTAATTGCGGGTGGACATGACTGGTCTTGGGGTCAGAACCCAGAATGTGATTGGTGGGAGTGTAATACTTATGATAATGGACCAGTTATTATTTATGGAGACGGAATTGATTTTATAAATAACGAATTTCAAAGATTGCCTGCTTCAGGTATTGATAAACAGGGTATCGTTACTAATTTTGAGTTTTTTGATTTTGATAATGATGGGCAGGTTGAAATTATAATTACTAGAACTGGAGATAACATGAATGAAGAGCCAGGATTGCCCTGGGATCAAACTAATTTTTATAGAGACTGGTCTATACAAATTCTTAAACTTGATGGTGAATACTTTAGAGATGCTACATCAAGCTTTATTGATGTATATTCTGGCAATGAGGGTTGGATAAGATTCACAAAGATAAAAGACATCGATAATGATGGGATTCTTGAATTATACAATACCTCAAACCCATATACTGATCAAAATAACTATTTAGAATGGGAAATTATTTCAAGTCAACTTATAAAAGTAAATTAATTTAAATGCAAATAGATAAACTAATTAACGCAATAAATAAGCTTAAAAAAGACTCTAAACCAAAATGGGGAAGAATGAATTCTTCTCAAATGTTATGGCATTGCAATAAATTTGTGATATTCTATCTAAATGAAAAAAAATATTCTCCAAACTATAAGACATATATTTTTGGTTCTTTACATTTCTTTTTTCTCAAATATATTTTGAGGTGGAACTATGAAAAATATCCGAAAAATACTCGAGCATTAAAATTTTTTGATGCAGAGCGATCAAGTAATCTAATCTTTGAAGATGAACAAAAAAAACTTATTGAAAGCTTAAAAAAGGTTAATAATTACAATGAAAAATATTTAATTAATGCCTTACATGGTAAGGTCGATAATTGGACATTAAAAGAAGTAGTCAGAGGTCATACAGCGTTTCATCTTAATCAATTTGGTGTTTATTAATAATAATGTCCTATAATTAATATTATGTAAAACAGAATATATCTAGATTAGTTTGTATATTTAAATTATGATAATATCTACTACTCCCAGTATTGAAGGAAAACAGGTATCAGAAGTTCTCGGAATTGCTCGTGGTAATACTGTTAGGTCAAGAAATGCTGCACGCGATATTTTTGCTGCGTTAAAAAATGTGGTTGGTGGTGAAATAGATGAGTATACTAAACTCCAGGCTCAAGCCAGAGAACAAGCTATTTCAAGAATGAAAGATGATGCAGAATCACTTGGAGCTGATGCTGTTATTAATGTTAGGATTACTACGTCAATGATAATGCAGGGTTGTTCTGAGATTATGGCATATGGAACAGCTGTAAAACTTTCATAAATGAATGACTCAGAAATGATTTTTAGTATTATAATATGGCTAGTTATTATAGCATCTTTAATTTATCTATTAATAAGGAAGATAATTAAAGAAGAAAATGAAGATTTTGAAAATAGAGATTACTAAAAAAAGATCCATTACCAAATAGATAATGGACCTTTAATCTTTTGGTTAAATTTAAAATTAGTTATTACCTAATATTATAGGTAAACCATTTTCACCTGATCCTACTACTATAACCTTTGAATTTGGAGACTCAGCAAGCTTTAATGTAGCCTCTATTCCCTTCTCTTGAAGGATTCGATCAGTTAAAGACGCACTTAGAATTCTATTTGCTCTAGCTTTACCTTCTGCATCAATTCTTTGTCTCTCAGCTTCTTGCTCTGCCTTAACAAGTCTAAATTCATATTCTAAGGCTTCCTGCTCTTGAACTAATTTTCTCTCAATACCTTCTTTTATAGCAGTTGGTAATGTAACATCCCTAACTAAAACAGAATTCAACTGAATGTATTGTCCTAGAACATCATCTCTAGTTTCAATAAATATCTCATTTTGAATTGCATCTCTCTTTGTAGAGTAAAGTTGTTCAGGAGTATATCTTCCTACTACACTTCTTGCTACAGCTCTAATGTTTGGTAGTAAAACAGAGTTTAAATAATTCTCTCCTTTGGTTTGATGTAATAAACCTAATTGATCATAAACAGGTTGGTATAATACTGATACATCAATAGTTATTTCAAGACCATTCGAGGATAAAACCTGCATACTCTCGAGAACCTCTTGTTGTTTCACATTATATATAACAATTCTGTTCCATGGAGCAATAATTTTAAATCCTTCACCCTTTGGTGGAGCATCAGTTACAACACCACCTCCTAGAGTTCTAAATAACACTCCAGCCTCACCTGATCCAATATTTACAGATGATCTTGATATAAATACAATTAATAATAGTGATAATAAAATAATAGGTAAACCTATGTTCGGTAAATTTTTCATTTATATTTAATTTAAGTTAACATTCCTCCATCTACATGAAGGACTTGTCCAGTGATATAACTAGACAGATCTGATGCTAAAAATACGCATGCATTTCCAACATCACTTGGATTACCACCTCTTTTAAGTGGAATACTTTCTTTCCAAGAATTTATAACATCCTCAGATAAAGAGTCTGTCATATCAGTCTCAATAAATCCAGGAGCAATTACATTGCTTCTTATATTTCTAGAACCTAATTCTAGAGCAATGGATTTAGAAAAACCTATGATACCTGCCTTTGAGGCAGAATAATTTGATTGCCCTGCATTCCCCTTTACGCCAACCACAGAGCTAATATTAACGATTGAACCATTTCTTTGTTTAAGAAATGTTTTAATTGAAGCCTTAGTAAGATTAAAAACAGAGGATAAATTTGTATTGATCACTGAGTCAAAATCAGATTTTTCCATTCTCATTAATAAATTGTCTTTTTTAATTCCAGCATTATTGACTAAAATATCTATTTTTCCAAAATCATTTAATACATCATCAACCAATTTGGTTGCGTCATCAAAATTTGAGGCATCACTTTTATATGCTTTTGCTTTTATTCCAGAGCTATTAAGTTCTTTTGCTAATGCCTCGGCAGAGTCTTTAGAATTATTATAAGTAAAAGCAATATTACATCCATTTTGAGCAAAAGTCTCACAGATTGATTTACCAATACCTCTGCTTCCACCTGTTATAATTGCAACTTTTGATTCAAGTAATTTCATTATTTAAGCATTTCATTTACAGTTTTACCAATGTCTGCTGGAGAGTCAACTACATTCAGACCTGACTCTCTCATTATTCTTTTTTTTGCGGAAGCCGTATCATCTTTTCCTCCAATTATTGCACCAGCATGCCCCATCTTTCTTCCTTTTGGTGCAGTTTCCCCTGCAATAAAACCAACTACAGGCTTTTGGTTTCCATTATTTTTTATCCATTTAGCAGCATCAATCTCTAACTGACCACCAATCTCTCCTATAAGAACAATAACATCTGTTTCTTCATCTTCCATAAATAGCTGAACAGAGTCTAATAGAGTTGTTCCAATTATTGGATCTCCCCCTACTCCAATTGCAGTTGAAATTCCATATCCAGATTTAACAACTTGATCAGCAGCTTCATATGTTAATGTACCAGATTTTGATACTATTCCTACATTTCCTTTTTTAAATACAAAACCTGGCATAATACCTATTTTTGCTTCATCTGGAGTAATTATTCCAGGACAATTAGGACCAATTAGCCTGATATTTTTTCCTTTAATATAAGACACAACTTTTGTCATATCATTAACTGGAATTCCTTCAGTTATTGTAACTATGGTATTTATACCTGACTCAGCAGCTTCCATTATAGCATCTGCTGCAAACATTGGAGGTACAAAAATTATTGATGTATTAATATCTTCATTTATTATAGCATCTGCCACACTATTATAAACAGGCTTATCAAGATGTTTTGTTCCACCCTTTCCTGGAGTCACACCACAAACCACATTGGTTCCATATTCAATCATTTGCTCAGAGTGAAAAGTACCCTCACTTCCAGTAAATCCTTGAACTAAAACTTTTGAGTCCTTATTAACTATAATACTCATGTAGTTTAATTTTTGACAAATTTATTTTATTCTTTCGATATACTGTCCTTTTTCAGTATCAATTTTTACTTTATCACCCTCATTGATAAATAACGGAACATTGATAGTTGCGCCAGTCTCTAAAGTGGCTGGTTTAGTAGCGTTTGTTGCAGTATTACCTTTTACTCCTGGTTCAGTGTGA
>ENA-OSEY01001923-OSEY01001923.1-marine-metagenome-genome-assembly--contig:-NODE-1923-length-13848-cov-3.342314_pt1 | contig 13848 bp, 13 predicted proteins | sample MGYA00248465_ERZ534230 | MGnify/ENA primary metagenome ERZ534230 (study PRJEB26409, sample SAMN06344110) | marine metagenome | isolation source: Sea water from surface | place: Atlantic Ocean:Southern...
TGTTGTTCAAGCCCTATGACAGGTTATTTTAGGGATGGTCTATGTAGAACGGTTTCTCAAGACACAGGAACACATACTGTATGCGCAGTAATTACTGACGAGTTTTTGAAATTTTCTTCCTCTAAGGGTAACGATTTAGTTACACCAGTTCACTTTTACCAATTTCCTGGTCTAAAAGAAGGAGATAGATGGTGTTTATGTGTGACCAGATGGATTGAGGCAGAAAAAGCGGGTAAAGCACCTAAGATTATATTAGAAGCAACACATGAAAAGACACTAGAATATACTTCTCTAGATTTACTTATTAAATATGCTCACAAAGATTGACAACTATCAATGAAATTGTTTGAAGCTAAATTAATATTATCTAAATAAGCACTTTACTAGATAATTTTAAGCGACTGTTTTAATCTAAAATTTACTACCACAGTTATAATTTCATGAATAAGTTTTAATTATACGTGTATTGACATTAAGTATCTGTTAGAATAATAATAGTATCTAATTTTCTTGAAATTTGTAAGTGTTCATGATTTTATATTGGTTTGTTTAATGATGTGGGGATAAGGTAATGAAGTAGGATGATGACTGATGGATTAATCCTTGTTATTTACTCCCCACTTTTTTTTTAGATTTGAACTGTTAAAAATTTCAAATTTCTTCTTGATTAGGCTTACATTATAATAATTTAATTAATTTTCCTACACTTCATAAATTTATATGATGTTATATGTTAATGAAATCTTAGGTGCTTCCTTCTGTCTTTTTTCTGTATTCCTTGGGGCCTTTACCTCACATTATTTAAAAAAAATTATTCCAGATTCAGCGATCCAATCTTTTGAAGTAGGGGTAAGATATCTAATGTATCATGGATTAGTTTTAATGATATTACCACAATTCTACCTTGATATTAATCCTTTGGTTTTTCAATTTTTTGTAGCAGGAACATGTATTTTTTCGTTTAGTATATTTTTACTTTCAATGAAAAGTTTGATAAAAATTAATTTAAATTGGCTAGGACCTTTAACTCCCTTTGGTGGAGGAATTTTAATAATTGCTTGGATATTTCTTTTGATCGAGTTGATTGATCCATTTATAAATTAGTTCAAATAAAACTTTTTTTGACTTATATCAAAAAGGGAAACATAACTGTCCCTTTCGGATTTATTTATTAAGACCAGTTCCTTTAATGCTTGCAATTCCCTTTTATTAAAAATTAAGACTAAATTTTGTTGACTAGTTGATATTGGATAAATCCTAGATTCATGTGAATACTTATTTAATCTGTCCCAGTAATTTGTATCAAGATCTTTAACAACTAGATGAAATGCTCTAAATTCTTTTCGAGTTAATTCAATTAGCACACTTGAAAATTTTAGATAAAATAAATTACATTCTTTACAAAATGATAGTTGACCAAAACCATTTTTTTTTATCAATGTTTCTTCACTTTTCATACTAACATAATTTTTGTAAATATAATTTCTTATTTATATTTAATCTAAATAAATTTAATAATTTTATACACATTTAAAAAATTGTTTTATATGAATTTTAAGATCCATTTTTTAATAATGACTTTTTTTGTTTTCAACCTTTTCAGTCAGAGTAAAATAAATAAAGACAGAAACTCAATTCTAAAAATGTGTGGTTGCTTTGAGGTTGAGTTTAAATTTAAGGAGACATTTCAACATATTGATGATGAAAATTATAAGCCTTCAAAAGGTTACAGGTCTTATGCGCTAGAATTTGCATTACCAATTATAAATGAAAAGAAAAAAATATCAATCCAGCATTTACTTGTTGTGGGATATGGTAAAGAGAAAATGATAGTGAAGCATTGGAGACAAGACTGGATTTATCAAAATAGAGATCTCTACGATTATTCAACAAATAATAGGTGGAAATACTTGAATTTACCAAAAATAGATGTTAAAGGCCAGTGGTCTCAAAAGGTTTATCAAGTTGATGACAGCCCAAGATATGAGGGTACTGGGACTTGGTTACATGTTGATGGTAAAAGTTATTGGGAAAACGTTTCTAATGCTCCGCTTCCAAGAAGAGAGAGAACAAAGAGAAAAGATTATAATCTAATGATCAGAAACAATAGACATCAAATTACAGATCATGGCTGGGTACATATTCAAGACAATAAAAAAATTTTAAAAAATGATAATGAAACTATTTTACTAGCAGAGGAAAAGGGAATAAATACTTACAAAAAAGTATCAAATAAAAAATGTTCTCTAGCAGAAAGTTGGTGGCATGAAAATAAGGATAAATGGACCTCTGTAAGAAACACTTGGGAAAAAATTTATGATAAAAAAAAGGACTTACAATTAAATGAAAAAGTGGATGGAATGAGACTTTATGAATATTTATTATTCACCACTGATTATGAAACAAAAGAGAATCATCAATCATTAATAAATAAATTTATATTAGATTGATGTACACTCTATAATTTGATCAACATTTAAGATTATTGTAGAGTATTTTTAACTAAAATTTAAAACAATGAAAAAAACATTTTTAACATTAATTACCATTTTAATGGTGTCTTGCACTCAAACTAACAATAAAGCAAATTCTGAAAATAATTGTAACTCAGACCCTGAATATTTTTTACTAAGGCCAGAGGTTGAAAAGGCCTACGGGTATTCCCATGCAGTAAAAATTTGTAATCAAATTAAAATATCTGGAGCCGTAAGTATGGATAACGAAGGTAACCCAACTGCTGTAGGAAGTTTAGAACAACAAATGAAAAATTGTTATTCAGATTTACAAAAAATACTAGAACATTTTAACTCTTCATTCGATGATGTTGTAGTTGAAAATATTTTTACTACCGATATGGGAAAATTTTTAGAGGTTGCTTCATATCGAAATGATATTTATGGTGACAGATTCCCAACTGGTTCTTGGTTAGGAGTGAAAGAGCTGGCATTACCAGAATTCATGATTGAAATAGAGTTAGAAGTTCATGTTTCTGAAGAAAAAAATGAAATACAAGAGTACCCCGATCAAGATAATGATTGATTAAAGACATAAATCTCGACATATTCTAATTTTTAAGGAACAATGGCTTAAAAAAAATGGTAATTTCAATAAAATTAAATTATGAAGCTTTCTACAACCAATCAAAATAACTCTGAAAGAGTGCTTAGATTTATTCTATCAGTTGTTCTTATACCCGCTCCAGTTGTTTATCAGTATGACCCCTTTTCGATAGTCCAGGCTATTGTTGGGGGTATTTTACTCTTTAATGCTATTTCAGGTATGTGCGTTATTTACCGTTTTTTTGGTGCAAATACTTGTAAGTTATAGTTTTGAGTAAAAATTTATTTATCCAAAATTAGCATATCCCAAACTTCACCAACATCATTTTCTTCTAAAACAAAAGGTTCGTCTCCTACCCATATGCAAGGTGTGCCAGGAAAATAAGATTTAGTTCCAGCAGATATAACTTTGCCATCTACTACTTTTAAACTTCTTATAACACCTGAGGTTTCACCATTTTCTAGAATATATTTTTGACAATTTTTCCAATAGGTTGGATATTCGAAGTCCATATCTTGAGAAAAACCTGCTAAGTAAATATTTTCTTCTTCATCTACAAATAAATCAAACACATCACTGTTCTGCCAACCATCATCTACTGATCCAATTTGGCATGAGGTCCGAGCCCCATTTGTCCAATATGTTGGCTTGGTTAAGTAGCCGAGAAAATTGTGAGGTGCCATTACAGTTCCAGCTATAATTCTCTTATTCCCGAGGATTTTAATGTATTTAGCTTCTCCGTCTCCATGTCTTGGGCGATTTAGATTTACTCTTTGTTTGTTTTTCCAAAAAGCTGGTATCAAGTTGTGAGATTTCATGTAGTAACCAACATTATAAATATTATTTTCAGAATCAAATTCTATTCCCCATGTCATAGAATCAGCATTAGTTGTCAAATTAAATTTTTCACCATTTTTCCAATAGCACGAACCATTTTGAAAATATCCTCCTACATAAATATCATCATCATGTAAAATAATTCGTTGTCCTTCAGAAAATTGTCCTTCAAGTTCAATTAATGTTTGATCTGTGCCATCTAAATTTAAACTCCAAATGCTTCCAGATCCACCATATTTCCATCCAGTAACATAAATTTTATCATTGTGAAAAAACAATCCAGTAGCTTCATCAGAATCTCCGCTTAAAATAATTTTATTTTGATTTATCCAAATAACAGCACCATCATTTAGTGTTGATCCAGCAACAATGATGTTTTTATTTTCCAAGTTATTATTTAAGAAGTTATCTGATTCAAATAAAGCCTCTTCACCTGAACATCCAAGTAAAAGGACAAAAATTATATTTTTAAAAAATTTGGACATATTTTTTATAAGTATTTTGAACTTTTGAAACTACAATTCACTTAAATAAAATAAGCTAACATCACTTCTTTATTCAATTTTAAAAAATTTTCTATAAACATTCAAAATTTCAGATATTTAAGTTCCAAAGCAAAATCAACCAAAATTTATTTTTATGGATAACTTATCAAAAACACAAAAACTTATTATAGCACTCCTGCTCTGGATTTCCGCAGGCTTTTTTTTCTATATCTATTTTTTTAAGTAAAATTTTAGTGCTTATATTACTTATTGCTTAAAGTTGATTATAAACTTAAATTATTCTAAATAAAAAATAAGATTTATATCATATCTTCAGAATCTTCAATAATGTAATTTTCACTTTTTTAAATATAAAATCTTAGTTCAAAAAAAACTTAAAAACGGACGTGCTAATCAAAAAAATTAGTAAATTTGCGCTCCTTAAAATAACATTGAAACAACTATATTATGGCTAAAGAAACTTTTGATCGGTCGAAACCTCACTTAAATATTGGAACGATTGGTCACGTTGATCATGGTAAAACTACACTAACAGCTGCTATCACAAAGGTTTTAGCTGACGCAGGTTTTTCAGAGGCTAAAAGCTTTGACCAAATTGACAACGCCCCTGAAGAGAAGGAACGTGGTATTACAATAAATACTTCACACGTTGAATATCAAACATCAAATAGACATTATGCCCATGTGGATTGTCCTGGACATGCTGATTATGTAAAAAACATGGTTACAGGAGCAGCTCAGATGGACGGAGCAATTCTTGTTGTAGCTGCTACAGACGGTCCAATGCCTCAGACAAGAGAACACATCTTACTTGGTCGTCAAGTTGGAGTTCCAAGAATCGTTGTCTTCCTTAATAAAGCTGACATGGTAGATGATGAAGAATTATTAGAATTAGTTGAAATGGAGGTAAGAGAATTACTTTCTTTTTATGACTATGATGGTGATAATACACCTGTAATATTAGGATCGGCTTTAGGTGCTCTAAATGGAGAACAAAAATGGGTTGATACCGTTATGAAATTAATGGAGCAAGTTGATACTTGGATTGAATTACCAAAACGAGATGTAGATAAAGATTTTTTGATGCCTGTTGAAGATGTGTTTTCAATTACTGGGCGTGGAACAGTTGCAACTGGTAGAATCGAAACAGGTGTCGCAAATACTGGCGATGAAATTGATATTATCGGTATGGGGGCTGAAAAAATGAAATCTACAATTACTGGTGTAGAAATGTTTAGAAAAATTTTAGACACAGGTGAAGCTGGAGACAATGTTGGAATATTACTTAGAGGTATTGAGAAAACTGAAATCAAAAGGGGGATGGTTCTATGTAAAACAGGATCTGTAAAACCTCACGCAAAATTTAAAGCTGAAGTTTATATTTTGAAAAAAGAAGAAGGTGGCAGACACACACCTTTCCATAACAATTATAGACCTCAATTTTATGTACGAACAACAGACGTTACAGGTAATATTGTTTTACCGAATGGAGTTGAAATGGTAATGCCAGGAGACAACCTTACAATAAATGTTGATTTAATTCAACCTGTGGCATTAAACACTGGTCTCAGATTTGCAATTCGAGAAGGAGGTAGAACTGTTGGAGCTGGACAAGTCACGGAAATTTTAGATTAATTGTATAATTATTTTTGAATAACACCTTGGACATTTCAGTTTTACGGGTGCCCCTAGTGTCAAGAAAATACGGGTTTAGCTCAGTTGGTAGAGCACTGGTCTCCAAAACCAGGTGTCGGGAGTTCGAGCCTCTCAACCCGTGCTGAAAAATAATAAATGGCAGAAATTATTAACTACATAAAGGACTCTTTTGAAGAACTAAAAAGTAACGTTTCATGGACGGAGCGCTCAGAGCTTCAACGCCTTGTAGTAATTGTCCTTGTATTTTCAGTTCTATTTTCTCTAGCAATATGGGGTGCTGACACGGTTTTATCCAGAGTAATCAAATTTTATTTTAACCTAATTGGATAATATGGCTACAACTACAAACGAAAAAAGATGGTACGTTGTTCGTGCTGTAAGTGGCCAAGAGTCTAAAATTAAGGACTACATAAAGTCAGAAATCTCTCGCTTTGGTTACGATTCAGCGGTAGAGGACCTTTTAGTTCCAACCGAGAAAGTTATACAAATAAGAAATGGAAAAAAAATAAGTAAAGAAAGGACATATTTTCCTGGCTATATAATGATTAAAGCCAATCTCTCAGGAGAACTACCTCACATAATAAGATCAGTCACAAATGTTATTGGATTTTTAGGTGAAACTAAAGGAGGAGCCCCGGTGCCAATGCGAGAAGCAGAGGTAAATAGGATGCTTGGAAAAGTTGATGAATTAGCGTTAACAACGGAACACATATCAATTCCTTTTGTTGTTGGGGAAAATGTTAAAGTGATTGATGGTCCTTTTAACGGATTTACAGGTTCTATTGAGAAAGTTAATGAAGAGAAACGTAAACTTGAAGTAATGGTTAAAATTTTTGGAAGAAAAACCCCATTAGAATTGAGTTATATGCAGGTAGATAAAATTTAAATTAATACGAATATGATAAGATTGTTTTTAATCACTATCATATAATAAGATAAATTATTAATGGCAAAAGAAATAAATAAAATTTTAAAATTACAAGTTCGAGGAGGAGCTGCAAATCCTTCTCCACCTGTTGGTCCAGCTCTTGGATCTGCAGGTGTAAATATTATGGAATTTTGCAAGCAATTTAATGCTAGAACACAAGATACTCCTGGAAAAATTTTGCCAGTAGTCATAACTGTTTTTAAGGATAATTCATTTGAGTTTGTTATTAAAACACCTCCTGCTGCTGTTCAACTCATGGAAGCAGCCAAAGCAAAAAAAGGGTCTGGGGAACCAAATAGAGAAAAAGTAGCCACAGTAACCTGGGATCAGGTTAAGGTTATAGCCGAAGACAAAATGCCAGACTTAAATGCATTCACAATTGAATCAGCTATGAAAATGGTTGCTGGCACTGCTCGTTCGATGGGGTTTCAAATTTCAGGAGATGCACCCTTTTAATTTAAATTGTAATAATGCCTAAACAAACTAAAAATCAAAAAAAATTAATTTCAAAAGTGGATCCCAATAAAATATATTCTTTGAGGGAAGCATCCTCATTGGTTAAAGAAATTACTTTCACAAAGTTTGATGCCAGTATTGACATGGCTATACGTCTTGGTGTAGATCCAAAAAAAGCTACTGAGATGGTTAGGGGCATTGTGACTTTACCTCACGGGACTGGTAAAAATGTAAAAGTATTGGCATTGGTGTCAGCAGATAAAGAAAATGAAGCAAAAGAGGCTGGTGCTGATTTTTTTGGTCTTGATGAATATTTGCAAAAAATAAAAGACGGTTGGACCGACATTGATATAATTGTAACTATGCCCAGTGTAATGGGAAAACTCGGTCCATTAGGAAAAATATTAGGTCCACGTGGTCTGATGCCAAACCCTAAAACAGGGACTGTCACTATGGATATCAAAAAAGCGATATCAGATATAAAAGGTGGAAAAATTGATTTTAAAGTTGATAAAACTGGAATAATTCACACATCCATTGGTAAAGCATCCTTTTCTGCAGATAAAATTTTTGAAAATGCTGATGAACTTATTAGAACCATCGAAAAAATCAAACCATCAACCTCAAAAGGAACATACATTAAAAGTATTTTTATGTCTAGCACAATGAGTCAAGGCATTTCCATTGACACAAAATTAGCATAAAGAATAATTTTCAAAGATGATAAAAGAAAGAAAAAAACAGGTAGTAGAAGATCTTAAAGGAGCCTTAGAGGAAGTTAAAAATTTATATTTAGCTGACATAAGTGGTCTAAATGCATCAGAAACAAGTGATCTGAGACGTACTTGTTTTAGTGAAAAAATTAAACTACAGGTAGTTAAAAACAAATTGTTAGCCAAGGCCATGGATAATTCAAATCATGATTTTGGCGAATTGATAGATACCCTTAAGGGTAATACATCTTTAATGATTTCTGACTCTAGTAGTGCTCCTGCTAAGGTTATTAAAAACTTTCGAAAAAAATCTAATAGACCAATTTTGAAAGGAGCTTTCATAGAGCAGACTGTTTATATTGGTGATGATCAAATTGACAAACTAGTTGCTATTAAATCGAAAGATGAAGTTATTGGTGATATTATATCATTGTTACAGTCACCCATTAAGAACGTAGTTTCCTCACTCCAGTCAGGGGGTGGGAAATTATCTGGAATTTTAAAATCACTTTCAGAAAAATGATTCCTGACAAAATTAGTTATACACCCAAATAAAAAAAGTTTAATTTAGAAATATAATAAAATGGCAGATTTAAAAGAATTCGCAGAAAAACTAGTCGGTTTGACGGTCAAGGAGGTCAATGAATTGGCTGATATTTTAAAAGATGAGTACGGTATAGAGCCGGCAGCAACGGCAGTAGCTGTTGCAGGACCAGCAGCTGGAGATACATCAGGAGATTCTGCTGGAGAAAAGTCGGAATTTGATGTAATCCTAAAAGCAGCAGGAGGTTCAAAACTGGCTGTTGTTAAATTAGTTAAAGAGTTGACAGGTCTTGGTTTAAAAGAAGCTAAGGATTTAGTTGATAAAGCACCTACACCACTGAAAGAGGGTATAGCAAAGGATGAAGCTGAATCGCTTCAAAAATCTCTTGAAGAAGCAGGTGCAGAGGTTGAGCTTAAGTAGATCTAATAATAATTATTTTTGTATTAGACTTTTGGATAATCCGAAGGTCAAACCTCTTTTTATATTCATTCAATTTATTCAAATACAATTAAACTTGATTTAAATGCCAATTAAAAATAGTCAAAGAACTAGTTTTGCTGGGGCAAAACATATCCCTGAGTATCCAGACTTTCTTGATATTCAAATTAAATCCTTTCAAGATTTTTTTCAACTAGAAACAAAATCTGACGAAAGAAATGAGGAGGGACTTTTCAATACATTTAAGGAGAATTTCCCTATTTCTGATACTAGAAACCAATTTGTTCTTGAGTTTTTAGACTACTTTGTAGATCCACCAAGATATACTATACAGGAGTGTATTGAAAGAGGACTTACTTATTCAGTTCCACTTAAGGCACGGCTGAAACTATTCTGTAATGACCTCGAGCATGAAGATTTCGAAACCATTGTCCAAGATGTTTTTCTTGGAACTATTCCTTATATGACGCCTAGTGGGACATTTGTAATAAATGGAGCCGAAAGAATAGTTGTTTCTCAACTGCATCGTTCTCCTGGTGTATTTTTTGGCCAGTCTTTTCATGCTAACGGAACAAAATTATATTCCGCAAGAGTTATACCTTTCAAAGGCTCATGGATTGAATTTGCAACAGACATTAACAGTGTAATGTATGCTTACATAGATCGAAAGAAAAAATTACCTGTAACTACTCTTTTTAGAGCAATCGGATTTGAACACGATCGTGACATTTTAGAAATCTTTGATCTTGCAGAAGAGATAAAGGTTACCAAGACGGGTCTAAAAAAAATACTTGGAAGAAAATTAGCTGCACGTGTTTTAAAAAGCTGGATTGAAGATTTTGTGGATGAAGATACTGGTGAGGTAATATCAATTGAAAGAAACGAAATAGTTATAGATAGAGATACTATCCTTGAAAAAGAGCACATCGATCAAATTATAGAAGCTGGAGCAAAAAATGTTCTTTTACACAAAGTGGACGCGCACATGTCTGACTACGCCATTATATATAATACTTTACAAAAAGACCCTACTAACTCGGAAAAAGAGGCGGTTGAACATATTTACAGACAATTAAGAAATGCAGAACCACCTGATGAAGATACTGCAAGAGGAATAATTGATAAATTGTTTTTCTCAGACCAGAGATACAACTTGGGAGAGGTTGGTCGTTACCGAATGAACAAAAAGCTAGGATTAGATGTTGAGATGGATAAACAAGTTTTAACTAAAGAAGATATAATTACAATCATAAAATATCTTATTGAGTTAATTAACTCTAAAGCTGAAATCGACGATATTGATCACCTTTCAAATAGGAGAGTTAGAACTGTTGGAGAGCAGCTTTCATCACAATTTGGTGTTGGATTAGCCAGAATGGCAAGAACCATAAGAGAAAGAATGAACGTAAGAGATAATGAGGTGTTTACTCCAATTGATCTTATAAATGCAAAAACACTTTCCTCAGTTATCAATACTTTTTTTGGCACCAACCAATTATCTCAGTTCATGGACCAAACCAATCCTTTAGCTGAAATTACCCACAAGCGAAGGCTTTCTGCCCTAGGTCCTGGAGGATTATCTCGAGAACGAGCTGGATTTGAGGTACGCGATGTTCATTATACTCACTACGGCCGACTCTGCCCAATCGAAACACCAGAGGGACCAAATATTGGATTAATATCCTCGTTAGGAGTTTATGCAAAGGTTAATAACCTTGGATTCATAGAAACTCCATATCGAAAAGTTGAAAATGGTAAAATCAATTTAAAGGAAACTCATTACTTAAGTGCTGAGGAAGAAGAGAATAAACTTATAGCCCAAGCTAATATAGAATATGATAATAATGGAAAAATACTTGATGAAAAAATCATTGCTCGTGATCAAGCAGATTTTCCAGTTGTTGGTCCCCAACAGATAAATTATACTGATGTTGCTCCAAACCAGATAGCCTCTATCTCTGCATCACTAATTCCTTTCCTAGAACACGATGATGCTAATAGAGCACTAATGGGATCAAACATGATGCGCCAGGCAGTACCATTGTTACGTCCAGAATCTCCAATTGTTGGTACAGGGCTTGAAAAGCAAGTAGCTTCGGACTCTAGGGTTCTTGTAAATGCAGAAAATGATGGAGTTGTTGAATATGTTGATGCTGATAAAATTACCATTCGTTATAGCCTAACAAAATCTCAGGAACTAGTTAGATTCGAAGGAATGAAAAAAACATACAATCTTGTAAAATTCAGAAAAACAAATCAAGGAACTTGCATAAATCTAAAACCAATTGTAAAAAAAGGTGATCACGTTAGTAAGGGTCAAGTTCTTTGTCAGGGATATGCTACTGAGGATGGAGAATTGGCTCTTGGCCGTAACATGAAAGTAGCCTTTATGCCTTGGAAAGGATATAATTTTGAAGATGCGATAGTTATTTCAGAAAAGGTAGTAAGAGAAGATATTTTTACATCTATTCATATTGATGAATACTCACTTGATGTACGAGATACAAAACTAGGAACTGAAGAATTAACAAATGATATACCAAATGTTAGTGAAGAGGCTACAAAGGACCTTGACGAAAACGGAATGATACGTATTGGAGCAGAAGTAAATTCTGGTGATATTCTAATAGGAAAGATAACACCAAAGGGAGAATCTGATCCAACTCCAGAGGAAAAACTGTTGAGAGCTATTTTCGGTGATAAAGCAGGTGATGTAAAAGATGCATCTCTTAAAGCCCCTCCCTCTCTTAGAGGAGTTGTAATTGATAAAAAGCTTTTTACACGTTCTATAAAAGATAAACGTAAAAGAAATTTAGATAAAGAGGAATTAGAATCACTTGAAAAGATTTACGATGAGAAGTTTGAAAAATTAAAGCAAATTTTAGTTGAAAAATTATTTTCTATTGTAAACGGCAAAACTTGCCAAGGTATAACTAACGATTTAGGTGAAGAAATTCTACCAAAAGGGAAAAAATATTCGCTGAAATTACTCTCTTCAGTTGACGATTACACTCACTTGTCTAAAAGCACTTGGACAACTTCAAAAGAAACCAATAGTTTAATTGCAGATTTGATTCATAATTATAGAATTAAAGAAAATGATCTTCAGGGAGCTTTACGTCGAGAAAAATTTACAATTAGTGTTGGGGACGAACTTCCTGCGGGTGTAAAGAAACTGGCAAAAGTTTATGTTGCGAAAAAACGTAAGCTTAAAGTAGGTGATAAAATGGCTGGACGTCATGGTAATAAAGGGATTGTGGCTAGAATAGTTCGTGAAGAGGAAATGCCATTTTTAGAGGATGGCACTCCTGTAGATATTGTATTAAATCCGCTAGGCGTTCCATCAAGAATGAATATTGGTCAAATTTATGAAACAGTTCTTGGTTGGGCTGGCTTAAATTTGAATAAGAAGTTTTCTACTCCAATTTTTGATGGTGCTACGATTGATGAAATTAATGCTCTAACTGATGAAGCTGGAGTACCTAAATATGGAAATACCTATTTATATGACGGCGGGACTGGTGAAAGATTTGATCAACCAGCAACTGTTGGTGTTATTTACATGTTAAAGCTTGGTCACATGGTAGAGGATAAAATGCACTCGAGATCTATAGGACCATATTCTTTAATTACTCAACAACCACTTGGTGGTAAAGCTCAATTTGGTGGTCAGAGATTTGGAGAAATGGAGGTTTGGGCTCTTGAAGCTTATGGGGCATCTAGTACTTTACAGGAAATTTTAACCATAAAGTCTGATGATGTACTTGGTAGAGCTAAGGCATATGAGTCAATTGTAAAAGGTGAAAAAATGCCTAATGCGGGTCTACCCGAATCATTTAATGTACTAATGCATGAACTCAAAGGTTTAGGTTTAGATATAAGATTGGAAGAATAAAAATATCATTTATGGAATTAAATAAAACAAAATCATTTAATAAAATCTCAATAGGGCTAGCTTCGCCAGAAACTATCCTTGCTGCGTCAAGAGGTGAGGTTCTTAAGCCTGAAACTATAAATTATAGAACTCATAAGCCTGAAAGGGATGGATTATTTTGTGAGCGAATTTTTGGTCCTGTAAAAGATTATGAATGCGCTTGTGGAAAGTACAAAAGGATAAGGTATAAAGGTATAGTTTGTGATAGATGTGGTGTTGAAGTTACTGAAAAAAAGGTACGTAGAGATAGAGTTGGGCATATAAATTTAGTTGTTCCTGTTGCGCATATTTGGTATTTTAAATCACTTCCAAATAAAATAGGTTATTTATTAGGCCTACCTACAAAAAAATTAGATATGATTATCTATTATGAACGATACGTAGTCGTTCAACCAGGATCTGCTACAGACCAGGAAGGAAATTCTTACAATAAAATGGATTTTTTAACTGAAGAGGAATATTTAAACGTTCTTGAAAAACTTCCCCCTGAAAATCAATTTCTTGAAGATAGTGATCCAGAAAAATTTATTGCTAAGATGGGAGCTGAATGTTTAATTGAACTTTTATCTAGAATTGATTTAGACGAGCTTTCATATGAGCTTCGACATAAAGCTAATAATGAAACATCTAAGCAAAGAAAAACAGAGTCATTAAAAAGATTACAAGTTGTCGAGTCATTTAGAGAAGCAAATATTAATAAGGAAAATAAACCAGAATGGATGATTTTAAAGGCAATTCCGGTCATCCCCCCAGAGTTAAGGCCTCTAGTTCCACTT
>ENA-OSEY01001924-OSEY01001924.1-marine-metagenome-genome-assembly--contig:-NODE-1924-length-13838-cov-2.991570_pt1 | contig 13838 bp, 12 predicted proteins | sample MGYA00248465_ERZ534230 | MGnify/ENA primary metagenome ERZ534230 (study PRJEB26409, sample SAMN06344110) | marine metagenome | isolation source: Sea water from surface | place: Atlantic Ocean:Southern...
ATGTTTTACTGGTGATGTCAACAATCCTAATACTTTGGGGAAGAGAATGCTCTCACACTCTGAAGGTGGTGCATTTGGCTGGTTTGGTTCTTCTGGAGTTGGATGGATTGTGACGGACATCCAGAGAATGTGCTGTCAAAAGATGAGCTACTTGATAATGTTATGCTGTACTGGCTCACAGCATCTGGGGCTTCATCGGCAAGACTTTATTGGGAGAGTTTCGGAAGTTTTGGTGGTGGAGAGAAGGTAACTATACCTACTGGGGTCGCATCCTTTCCTCAAGAAATTATAAAATGCCCTCGGTCTTGGTGTGAGGAAAGTTACAACATAACTCATTGGACAACAATGCCAGTGGGTGGCCATTTTGCTGCCTTTGAACAACCAGATCTTTTGGTAGCTGACCTACAAGAATTTTTCAAACCTTATAGATAAATCTGCTTCTTTGCTCCTAGGGTTCTTCGCAGCTCCATCCATTTTCTGGAACTACCAATTCCGTAAGGTATCTAAAAACAACCTCTGTTACACATTCACTGTTGGTGAGAAAAGCCCCATGACCATCTCCATCAGAGCTAATAAGCACAGCATTTCCAATAGAGTCTACAAGTCCTGGTCCCCAAGCTATAGGGGTAGCAGGGTCTCCTTCCATAGCGACAACAAGCGCCGGTATTTCTAAATCTGCCTGCCCTATATGCAATGGGTCGATTGACTCTTCCAGTCCAGCGCAACCCGTATCGCCACGTATTGCCGGCCCGAAATGAGGAAGTTGATCCGCCACCTCATCAACGGCTTCCTTGATGAATTCCTTTGATGGTCGTTTCGGGTCATCTGCACAGTTAACTAAAAACAGCACTGCTTGTGAATTGTCATACGATCCATCTTCTCTACGCCCTGCTAGTTGGTCGGCTAACTCCTGATGAATGGATCCATCCCCGTTATCAATCATTGCCACAAATCCTTTGATAAGATCGGGCCATGTGAACGGGGAATACAAAGCGGAGGCAGTACCAAGCATGAACTCTCCACGGGTCAATTCTCTTCCGCCATCCACTGAAAAGTTAGACATCTTTAAGGTTTCATCAACAATATTAAAAGCCTCTTCTGCGCCCCCATATTGGTTCAGAGGACATGACCGGTCATTATCACAACTCTGAGCGAAACGACTCCAGGCTGTTTCAAATCCTTGACCCTGTATTGGTGTGAAGGAACTGACATGATCTGTGGGTGATACCGGTCCGTCGAGGATCATGGCTCGCACGTGATCTGGGAATAGCGAAGCATAAACGGCTCCTATGCGAGTGCCGTACGAATAGCCTAAGTAGGTAATCTGTTCAACTGATAAAGCTTCGCGAATTCTGTCCATATCTCGTGCGACATTATTTGTTCCAATATGTCTAGCTAGGTCGCCGCTCATCTCTATGCAAGCTTTGGCATATTCCTCTGCCTGTTTGTATAGCTCACTGAGGTCTTCCCCTTCTTCGAATACCGATTGTTGATCGTTGTCAGGTTCAAAAGGGCATTGAACTTGTGCTGATTTTCCCACTCCTCGTGGATCAAAACCGATGACATCAAATTCGGGAAAAGCGAATTCCCACAATGACCCATACATTGACACTATCTCTGTTCCTGAAGCACCCGGTCCTCCGAAATTTATGAGCAAAGGACCTAAGGAAGGATCAGTTGATGCTGGAATGCGAACGAGATCAATTTGAATAGTTTCGAAACTAGGTTCTTGATAGTCAATGGGAACTTCAACTACCCCACATTCATAATTTTGATAACAAGACTTCCATGTTATTGAAGCTGGGGTAGCACTACCGGCAGTATCAAAAGCTTCAGTGGATTCACTATTCGTTGATGATGTTTGATCACGGTACGTGGATACTTCTTCACTCCCACAAGCAAAAAGGCTTATTAAAAAGAACAAGAAAAAAAAGAGAAAAACCTGCTTGATTACCTTACGCGACATGAATGATTTTTAGGTGATCTAACATCTCTTCTCGTGTAGGTCCCAAAGATGGCTCTGGAACTCTTTGATCGCGGTCTGCCCAAACTTTCATAATCTCTGCACTAATCTCTGGTTCCGTGAGAATTGAAGGATCAGCTAACAGATTCATCATTTTCATAAATCCACGCCACACTATTGCCGAGGATCGTGTAGCTGGTATCAATCCATCTTTTAAGATTGATCGTTTCATAATAGCGATCTCATCATCCTCCCGATCGGAAGCAGTTCTACTGCCTCGATCAGAATCAACGGAAGCTTGGTACCAAGGTAAAATATTTTTCTCAACACTCAAGAGAAAACTTTCCGACTGTGCCGTTGTATCTGCTCCATGGTCTCGTATTGCATTAGCAAGCAAGTGTGCTTGCCAAAAACCGGTTGAGCAACCTCTTCCATATAGAGGATTGGTGCATATGAGGGCATCACCGATCATATGAAAACCATCAACAACGACTTCGTCACCTTTTCTCAATGTACGTTTTCGATTCAGTAGGCCAGCCATCGAATGAACACCTGTAAGAGGAGTGGCGCCGAGACTGATCCATTCTATCGCAGCAGGAATAGCATCAACAACGCTTTCAAATATTTCAACGTTCTTTATTCCCCAAAATGTCTTATCAGTATCAGATGTAGCAAAAGTGATCGAAAACGTTCCATTGTCACCCCAAAAGACTCCATATTTCAAATACCCGAGATCACCTGCGACCAAACGATCCCCAACGGGGAGATCGATACCATCAGGTAAACGGTAAAAGCGTGAGTAGTAAATAATTCCAGTATCCTCAACAACTTCATCTGGCACTTCAATACCGACATCTCTGAGCCACTCTGGAGCGTTTGATCGTCTGCCATTCGCCGCAATGATGCAATCAAATTCTTCGTCCAAACCACTGTCATAATAAAGTCCGGTAACTTTCGGAATTGCAGCTTCGCTTTTCTTTACGCCGATAACACCCAGCCCAGTTCGTATCTCTACGTTTGGGTTGTTCATAACCGTATTACGTAGCACCCATTCAAATGTTGTCCGTCGGGCTGCCAGCATACGGAGATTAATATCCTCATCTAACACTTGCTGATCATCAAGGGTTTCCGGCATGTGGTCAACTAAATTGATCTCGGTAACCCCAGTATCAAGTAAGGATTTCAGAACCTCAGGGTGGTTGTCTCGAAGAATATTATGCAAACGTCCAAGAAGAGCATGAGAGTGCCGCACTTGTGGAGCTCCCCTTCTATCCCACTCAAATGCTTCATCATGGGTCTTGGGCATAGGTGTCTGGTCACGTTCAATGATCGTTACATCATGGCCAGCCTTAGAAAGTTCAAGGGCAGTGGCCAATCCTGTAACACCAGCTCCGATAACTCCAAACTTCACTTAATCACCACACATTCCAGTCTTATTTTATGGTCGCTCATATTCAATGAGAACTTTTAAAGGAGATCGTGTGGCATTTTTCGTTATAAATGTCGTGTCAGCCCCTGCTGCAAGTCGAGGATTTTTCATAAAATTACTTAAATGAGATGAACCAATGACAGCCTCAAGTCGAGCCATTTCATAACCAAGGCAAAAATGCTTCCCTAAACCGAAACCTAAATGCCCGTAGCGACCCTCGGTTCCATGATGACCGCTTTTTCGCTCTTTATATAGATGCAAATCATCTCTTCCAATACTGAAATCTCTTGGATTCCTAAAAATAGTTTCATCATTATTGGCTGATGCAAGTTGAATGTACACTGTTTGATTAGCAGGAATAGTAACGCCGCTGAATGTCACGTCTTTAACGCTGTAACGTAATTGTCCCAACACAGGAGGTGAATGACGCATCATTTCCGAGAATGCGCAATCAAACAATTCATGATCTTCTAATGCGGCATCAAGTTGCTCGGGGTGTAACAGCAACTGGGTCCACATATTCGCTATCCCTTTATCAGTCGTTTCTCCACCTGCAACTAACAACAAAGAAATAAAAGCCTGGATCTCGGTAAGTGTTAAGCGCTGCCCTGATGCCTCTGCATGAACAATCTTTGAAATAAGATCCTCCATAGGGCACGATCTCCTGTCTTCAATAATTGGCTCTACATATTCAGCTAATTGCTCATGGGCCAGAATACCTAGCTTTTGTTTCTCAGAACTGAATCGAGCTAATCCAGCCATCATTGTCGTATACCACTCATGAAAACGGTCATGGTCGCTTTGATCCATCCCAAGCATGTCAACAATGACATTAACTGGCAGTCGAGTCGTGAAAGCATCAACAAGATCAACCACTGGCCCTTCCGGAAATTTTCGTATGAGGTCCAAAGCGTTACGATCAATTGCTTTGTAGTAAGGCTCGAAGCGTTTCCCAACAAACTCCGGCGCAACTATTTTTCGGTGCATCACATGCTCAGACCCATCCTTATCAAGCATGGTTGGGCCAAAAACAACACCCAAGGTATCTCGATAGAGTCGATTTGAAAAGTCTTTATAATTCGCAAAAGCCTCAACACAGTCCGAGTATCGAGTCAAGACCCAAGTCTTTGTTATTTCATCAAAGAAAACAGGCTCATCATGCCTCATACGTTCCCACAAAGGGTAAGGGTCTAATAGATGTTCCTTGCTATGAAGCATTTCGGAAGTGATAGCTGATACAGACATTAAAAAAACAGTACTGCAACAACTTTTTTCATTCTATTTCATGCCAAAAAACCTTATTTTCTAGGGTAAAACAATGAGAAATCCGATTTTTTTCAAATATCTATAGGCTAAGTCATCGGATTGTAGCCATACGCGTATTACGCTTACACAGCAATGGCTGATTACACGATGCAAGACAAAATAGAAGAACTCCAGAAGAGAAAATCAGAAGCACTTCAGGCCGGCCCTGAACGAGCAATTGAACGTCAACACGAAAAGGGAAAACTCCTTGCTCGTGAAAGAATTGACTACCTATTAGACGAGGGATCATTTCACGAATTAGACATGTTAGCTCGCCACCGAGCACATGAAGCAGGTTTAGAAACGCGACCATACACTGACGGCGTAGTCACAGGATGGGGAACAGTTGACGGACGTAAAGTATTTGTCTTCAGCCAAGATTTCACAGTAATGGGTGGTGCGTTAGGAGAAGTATTCGCTGAGAAAATTCACAAAGTGATGGATCTAGCGTTAGCAACCGGAGCTCCAATGATAGGACTCAATGATGGAGCTGGTGCCCGAATCCAAGAAGGGGTTGTGAGCTTAGACAGCTACGGAGGAATATTCCACAGAAATGTTCAATCTTCTGGAGTAATCCCACAAATCAGTGTAGTGCTGGGTCCGTGTGCTGGAGGCGCAGTCTACAGCCCAGCTATGACTGATTTTATTTTCATGGTGAGAGAGAAATCACATATGTTCATTACCGGTCCCGATGTTGTCAAAACAGTAACCGGTGAAGAGGTCACGTTAGAAGAACTCGGTGGAGCATCAAGTCATGCAAGTAAATCTGGAGTGGCAACATTCGTCAGCGATAGCGAAGAGGAAGTACTTGACGCAGTTAAAACCCTTCTCACATTTCTTCCCAGTAATAATATGGAGGAGCCACCATCACTTGAGTCAACAGATGACCCAGAACGTCTCTGCCCTGAACTCGCTGACATAATGCCAGACAGTCCGAATCTCCCTTATGACATGAGGGAAATAATAGCGTCAATAGTTGATGATGGAGAGTTCATGGAATACTTCCCTTCGTGGGCTCAAAGCATCGTATGCGGATTTGCACATCTTGACGGCAATGTCATAGGAATAGTCGGAAATCAGCCACTTGTTCTTGCAGGAGTACTAGATATTGAATCCTCATCAAAAGCCGCACGCTTTGTTCGAACATGCGACGCATTTAACATTCCCTTACTAACACTCGTTGATGTACCTGGATTCCTACCTGGAGTAGATCAGGAATACGGAGGAATCATCCGACACGGGGCAAAGCTCCTGTACGCATACTGCGAAGCAACAGTTCCCCGCATACAGGTCATTACTCGAAAAGCATATGGAGGCGCATATGTTGTCATGGACTCAAAGTCAGTAGGGTCCGACCTTTCATTTGCTTGGCCGACAGCTGAATTAGCTGTAATGGGCCCCCAAGGAGCAGTTGAAATTCTTCATAGAAGAGAACTTCAATCCGCAGCAGATCCTGAAGCTAAAAAAACTGAATTAGTGGATGACTATACTGAACGGTTCGCCAACCCCTATATTGCAGCAGAACGTGGTTATATCGATGATGTTATTGATCCAGCAGAGACAAGACGAAAAGTAATTGCAGGATTCTCTGTATTGAAATCAAAACGCGAAGACTTACCACAACGAAAACATGGCGTGATTCCTCTATAGATCAATGACTGAAGAACCGCTATATATAAAAATTACGCCTGAACCAAACGAGGATGAGAGAGAAGTAATTCTCAAAGCCTTTAAGCAACTGTGGCCGAAAGACGAAAAGACACCTATTTCATACAAATGGAGATTCAGTGGAAGATGGTGGGCTGATAAATCTAACCCACGGTCTCTGCACCGTTCGTGGAGAAATTAGAACCCGCAAACAAACTGTTACCTCACAATCAAACTAAAATAGTGAGCGTGTACATAAAAAAAATAGAGTACCAAAAGGTCGTAGAAGATTTAATTTCAGATATCTATGGAAATTCTCTACTACTTTTCCCAAAAGAAAACCTTCCAACACAAATACCGCCAGCGGTAACACAACTAATAGAATGGCCTAACGTCCCGAATAACTCTAAGTTCGATTCAATTCTTTCAATAGGTAACCTTGCTTCAGAACCTGACCTGCCCCAACTTCTTTTAGAATTGAAACACCACCTAACCCACGACTCAAAGCTTTATTTCTGCGAACGCACAAAAGTCCCCAATGGGTACAACGGGTCAGCGAAATATGACATCAGCGGAACGTTTTGGGCAAATGAATGGTCAGTAATCCGATGCGAACGTTTTCGTTTAGGAAAATCAAAGAAATCCCCCTCATATGTAACGGGAATAGCAAGAATGAAAAGATCAAGAGATCAAAATTTGTAACCGAAAATAACACGCTAAATCTAAACATAGCGAGTACCGTTTAATCACGTGAGTTTAATTATTCAAAAATTTGGTGGTACCTCTGTAGCCGATGCAGACCGGATGAAGGAAGTAGCCGATCATGTGAAAAGAACTAAAGCCCATGGACATTCAGTAGTGCTTGTCGTAAGTGCTATGGGTAAAGAAACAGATCACCTTCTTCGCCTTGCCTCAGAGGTATCACAAACCAGACCAGCCAGAGAAATGGATATGCTCATCACCGCTGGTGAACGAAAAGCAATAGCTTTAATGTGCATGGCTCTTCACGATATGGGAGTGCCAGCTGACTCGTTCACGGGAAGCCAAGCAGGATTTTTAACGGATACAAATCACCAGAATGCAAAAATACTAACAATAGACCCTCAACGAGTTCAAGAAGCTGTAGACGCCGGACGAGTTGCTGTTGTCGCAGGATCCCAAGGCGTCTCAACAGATAACAATGTAACTTTTCTCGGAAGAGGAGGCTCAGACACAACTGCAGTTGCTTTAGCTCACGCTCTAAATGCCGATGCGTGTGAGTTATATACTGATGTGCCAGGGGTCTTTACAACAGATCCAAGAGTCTGTGAACAAGCAAAAAAAATGCCATCCATAAGCTTTGATGAATTACTTGAAATGACAGCAGTCGGATGCCCGAAACCAGCTATGAGATCTGTTGAAGTCGCTCGTTCATATGGAGTTAAATTACACGTTCGCTCAGCATTTACCTGGGAACCAGGAACCTGGGTTACAAAGGAGGAAAATTCAATGGAAAAACCTATCATTTCGGCAGTTGTTCCTGATACATCTCAGTCAAAAGTAACGGTATCGGGGGTTCCAGATAATCCCGGAGTAGCCGCAGCCATCTTCAGGCCACTAGCCGATAGTGACGTAAATGTAGACATGATTGTCCAAAACACATCTGATGAAGGAGTAACAGATATTTCCTTTACGTTACCTACTGAACAAATGGAAATAGGTAAAGAAATAATGACGTCCGTAGCTTCAGAAATTGGGGCAGGCGAGGTCAGCACAGATGATTCAGTGGGTCGCGTATCAGTCATTGGAGCGGGAATGGCAAGCAATCCTGGCGTCGCAGCCACAATCTTTGAAACTCTTTCATCTGAGAGCATAAATATCCATATGATCTCTACATCTGCGATTCGAGTTTCTTGTGTAGTAAATAAAGCAGATATTGAAAAGGCTACGAATAAGTTGCACCAAGCGTTTGAATTGGACAAAGGGTGAGTTGTAATCGACTGGAACAAAACCCCTTCGTCACTTCATATTTCTCATACCCACGAAGGAACCTTCTTTTGGGGATGGAATAATAACGGCCCAATCAATGGGGTAGAACTCCGACGGCTAGCAGGCACATTTGTAGGTAATCGATGGGCTACGCGTGATGCTAATCTCACGACCTTCACTATAGATAATCCACTACTAAATCAGCAGTCAATTACGGCCTTAGAAGTAAAGCCAACTGATATCTACTATCTGTTTTCAAAAAAGCACCCAAACCAGAGGTGGAGTCCCTCAATGCAATGGATGCACAAACTTTTAAATGATTTAATACATGCAATAGGAAGTGACCTGATATTTCCTTCACTTACTCATGATGGTCTCCGTTGGAAAGCAACTTGGAATCTTCTAAATCATGAAGGTTTATCTCAACAACGAAAACAACAGTTTAAGTTAATGCCGGAAGTAGTTGGCTTTAGATCTGAGGAAGAACTCATGAGCTTTCAGAATCACGTAGTTGATGCTTCTTGCCGTCAAATTCTCCAGCATTCAAACTGGAAACCACACCTACCACGGAAACGTTCCCCTGAATTTAAGTCTCTTAGAAATATTTGTTCGGCACTGTCAGAAACATCAGGCTATTTCATCACCGACACAATCAACATAGATAACGCGCTACTTGAATTGTCGTCAAACCTTCAATATGAAAAATTATACGCTGAAACTGGAATCAAACTATCTTGCCAAATGAGGTTATTGCCAAACGATAACGACGAACCTTGGAAAATAATTTTTGAGGCATATAACATTGCATCTCCAGATAATGTTGCCACTTGGAAAGATCTCTTACATGACACAAGACGGAACTTTGAATTTGAGCTGTCTCATCATCCTGACGCGTTACGAAACTTCATGAGTGAAACTATCGACCTGATAAGTTCAAGCGTACCTGGTTTAGACCATATAGGGTTGGAGGCAACTACTGATACAGCAACGTTATCTATTGATGATGTTTCACTGCTACTTATAGATGGCATTCATATTTGTGACAGGCTGAAGGTCCCAGTTCTTGTTCCAAAAGGGTTACTTAAACAAAGTATTAGATTAGCTGCACGCGCTACTCCTAGTGAACGAGGAGGAATTACCGCAAATCTTGGAAAGGCAATGGTTGACGTTGACTGGGACTTAGCACTTGGTGACCAGTCACTTTCCGAAGATGAACTTCTTCAACTAGCAGAGTCCAAAACTAACCTTGTACAAATAAAAGGGGAATGGGTTCATATAGATAATCGGCAGGCCGAAATCGCACTAAAGGAATTAGAAAATAGAAGAGAAAATGATCGCTATTTATCTCCTACAGATTTACTAAGAATTACTGCTGAGATAGGTACAAGTGAGAGTGATTCAGAATTCGAAGCAGCTTTGGTTTCCTCAGGAACTTATTCAGCTGATAGCTGGCTCACTAAACTCCTTGACGGGCTACCAGATATCGACCTAACGGAGGAAAACGAGTCCAGTGCATTTAATGGATCTCTTCGTCCGTATCAAAGACGAGCGCTCAGTTGGCTACAGTTTCTTAGCAGGATTGGACTTGGGGGATGTCTCGCAGATGACATGGGGTTAGGGAAAACACCAACTGCACTAGCACATATCCAATTAAGAAATTCTGAAAAGCCTAATCTTGTTATTTGCCCATTATCAGTAGTTCATAATTGGGAACAAGAGGCATCATTCTTCACACCAGATTTAAATGTTCTCGTATTGCATGGAGCAAAACGACCCGTAGGAGATGATCTTATAAATATCATCAACTCCTTCAATATCGTTGTTAGTACTTACGGCACTGCCACAAGAGATATAGAAACTCTATCAAAGGTGAACTGGGACTTAGTCATATGTGACGAGGCGCAATTTATAAAGAACCATCAAACCCATGCAGCGACAGCAATACGTCAATTGGCTGCGGATCAGAAAATAGCGCTCACAGGTACTCCAGTAGAAAATAGGTTGTCTGAGCTCTGGTCAATATTAGATGCAGTTAATCCTGGAATGCTCGGAGGGGTAACTTGGTTCAAAGATAAGTTTGCAACACCAATAGAGCAGAAAAAGGATCAGAACGCCTTAACTAACATGCGTAAGTTGACTGACCCTTTTATCTTAAGAAGAACAAAAGATGACAAATCTCTTGTTCCTGATCTACCTGAAAAGATTGAGCAAATTGTTTGGTCACACCTCACCCCTGAGCAGGCTGGACTATACCAAGCTGTTCTTAATGATTTTTTAACAGAAGCAGAAGCGTCAGAGGGTATGAAGCGTCGCGGATTGATACTCGCAACTTTGACGAAACTTAAACAAATCTGCAACCATCCAGCACATTTTTTAGCGGACGGAAGCAATCTTGATACACGCTCAGGAAAAGTTACACGGCTCGAAGAACTACTAACTGAAATAAACGAAGCCGGTCAGAGAGTGCTTGTTTTTACTCAATACCGTGTCATGGGTGATCTTTTATCTGACCATCTGACAAAAACAATTGGTGCGCGGCCAGATTTTCTTCATGGGGGAGTCACGAGAAAAAAACGTCAAAAGATGATTGACCAATTTCAAAATGAAGAGGGACCACCTGCTCTTTTGATTTCGCTAAAAGCAGGTGGAACAGGTCTGAACCTAACGTCCGCGAACAGGGTTATTCATTTTGATAGGTGGTGGAATCCGGCAGTAGAAGACCAAGCTACTGACCGAGCATGGAGAATAGGTCAGCAAAAAACTGTTTTTGTCCACAAGTTAGTTTGTCGGGGAACACTGGAGGAAAGAATTAATCAGTTACTTATTGACAAGAAAGAACTTGCTTCTCAAAGCGTAGGTACTGGTGATGAATGGTTTACTGATATGGGAACAGACCAGCTTCGTGAAATATTTTCTCTCAATTTAGCAACGGCGGTGCAGGAATGATTAAGCCATCATCTCAGCTCGGAGAGAGTATCATGCAACTCATTTCAGCCTATACAAATTATAAAGACCCTCTCGGCCCAGGTGTAGCAATCCAACGGAAAGGAGCTGTGAGAGACTTCTTCGTTCAAAAGGGCTCGATCTCATTTGAAATACACGATAAACGGGAAAGAGCATTTGATGTTGAAATCCACACCACCCCACCATCGGAAAACGTCCGGCGAGCGGCACTTTCCGGTGACCTTCATGAAGCGGTACCAAAAGTAGCTGAAATTCAAATTCATCACGTGTGCCCTGATTGGGCAACTCCTTGCCGGCACGAGATAGCCGCGCTACTCCAGCTTTTGAAAGAATGTGAAGACGATCCCAACGTGATACTCAAATGGCGAGGTATAGAAGTCGAAAGCGAGTCAGTTGATGAAGAAGCACCAATTAAGAACGACAAGGAAATTACCTCACGAAAAAGTACAATCCAGCAACTGCGGGATACTATGCCGGGAAGATTCATAAATCTCAACGAAGAAAAGAGCAATGAATCTGTGTTATCCCCTGATATGGAGTTATTTTTTTCTTTCCCTGAGGAACACGAGCCAGCAACAAGACGTACTGCAAAACATCCAATCAGCAAAGAGATGCATGCTCCGTCAGAGGTACTAATTGATGGACAAAATATCTACCCAATCTTTGAAGATGCAATCGAAACGATTAAAGAATTTCTTGGTACGAACTAAAATTCTTACTTCGGGTGGAAAAGCCCCACAAAGGCCCGTTCTTGTGAGTACCCTCAAGGTATGAACATCGGAATAGTTGGCGCGACAGGTCAAGTCGGAACAGTAATGCGTGAAATTCTCGCGCAAAGAAATTTTCCCATTGAATCAATTCGATTCTTTGCGTCACCTCGTAGTGCAGGAAAAGAAATAGAATTTCAAGGACAATCCATCCTTGTAGAAGATGCTGCTTCAACAGAATGGGAGAACCTTGATATTGTATTATTTTCTGCCGGAGGACAATTATCAAAGGAGCTAGCCCCAACAGTTGCGTCTGCAGGGGCAATCGTCATTGACAATTCTTCCGCATGGAGGATGGACCCTGACGTCCCATTGGTAGTTCCTGAGGTCAACGCCCACGCCATCAAGAGTATTCCAAAGAATATTATTGCTAACCCAAACTGTACAACTATGGTGGCGATGCCAGTTTTAAAACCACTACATCTAGAAGCTGGTCTTCGTGATCTTATAGTTTCAACCTATCAAGCAACCTCAGGTGCGGGACTGGCTGGAGTTCAAGAGCTAAGCGAACAAATACGTGGGGCAGGTGATATTGCCATAGATCTAACACACGATGGACAAGCTATTACATTTCCTCCAGGGAATAATTTCCCTGAGCCAATCGCATTTAATGTTGTTCCTTTCTGTGGCTCACTAATTGAAGATGAGTTAGAGGAAACAAACGAAGAACGCAAACTTCGCGACGAAAGTAGAAAAATTCTTGAAATTGACGATCTTTCTGTAACAGCAACCTGTGTTAGGGTTCCAGTTTATACCGGACACTCACTAGCTATAACAGCTGGGTTTCAGAATCCCATTACTGCTCAAAGAGTGAAAGATATTCTAAGTAACGTATCAGCAGTCGTTCTTGAGGATATTCCTACCCCTTTAAAATCTGCAGGTGTTGATCCAACATTCGTAGGCCGAATCAGACCAGATACTGTTCTTGAAAACGGAATTAACTTATTTCTCTCAGGCGACAATTTGAGAAAAGGTGCCGCATTAAATGCTATTCAAATAGCCGAGTTATTGCTTAGTTAGATAAATCTTAAGGTGGATTAGTTACATATCGATCTAGGGCCTGTTCCACATCAACGCCAACTTGATTTGCTAATGAGAATACCCATGCGATGACATCGCCAAATTCATGTACTCGTTGATCATGAGTTCCTTTCCTAATTGCCTGAGCAAGTTCTCCAACCTCTTCTGCTAGCCAAGCGACGGACATTGCAATACCGCGCTCTCGATCCTTTTCTCCGTAAACATTTTCTATATGACTTTGAAATTCTGAAATCTGCATAGATACCCTTCACCTAGCTAACAAAAGACTATGTTGTGACCGTCAAAGATATGTTGACCCCTCAATAGAATCTGTGAGATAGGGTTTATTGCTTTTTTGATGTTTACAATACGCTCAGGTATGAAATACGGGTAGTGGCGCAGGTTGGTAGCGCGCCTCGTTCGGGACGAGGAGGTCGGGCGTTCGAATCGCCCCGAGCCGACCATTTTATTTTCCCCACCAGTTCGGATTGGCTTTCAGCTTTTCGAGTAGTTGAGCATCCGCTTCTGGGAATTTGTAATCCCCTAATTCATGCGGCCCAACCCAAGCCATGGATTGTCCTTCGCAGCCCTCGGGCTCGCCCATCACCAGAGCGCCTTGATAAAAAGAGAGCTGCACGATCTTCTCTGGATAAGCATGTTCCAGCGTTTCCACGCATTCGCGCACATTCACGAGTACGCCGAGTTCTTCATGCAGTTCCCGCTGGAGACATTCAGGAAGCGTTTCGCCGGGCTCACATTTGCCGCCGGGAAACTC
>ENA-OSEY01001925-OSEY01001925.1-marine-metagenome-genome-assembly--contig:-NODE-1925-length-13834-cov-6.351821_pt1 | contig 13834 bp, 37 predicted proteins | sample MGYA00248465_ERZ534230 | MGnify/ENA primary metagenome ERZ534230 (study PRJEB26409, sample SAMN06344110) | marine metagenome | isolation source: Sea water from surface | place: Atlantic Ocean:Southern...
TTCTCTCCAATTAGAGTGTCGTATTTATTTGGTAAAGTTTCTATAAACTCACTACAATATGATAGCTGGGCAGCTTTATGAATTTCATCTTCGCTTGCATCCAAATTTGCGTATTTAATATTGTTTAGAACAGTGTCATCAAATAGAGTTGTCTCCTGACTGACTAAAGATATTTCATTTCTGAGTGAGGATAGTCTTGTTTTATATATTGATTGATTATCAATTCTTATATCTCCCCCCTTAGGATCATAAAATCTTGGTATTAAATTTAAAATTGTAGATTTTCCTGATCCACTATGCCCTACTAGTGAAGTCATTTTTCCTCCTATGAATTCAAGGTTAATAGAATTTAATGTAGTCTTTTCATCTGTTTCATAAGAAAATTTAAGGTTTTTAAATTTTATATCTGAATTTCTAACATTAAGAGTATCAGCGTTATTTATATCAATAATATTATTTTTTTGATCAATAATAGGTATAATATTATTAACCATTACATCCCGCACCAAAAATGAGAAAGGTAATTGCGGATGCGGAGGCCAGGTAGTTGTGGCGTCCATCGCATTAACTGATCTGGGAGATACTCTTGAATCTAGAGGACCATGTGGGCAAGGAGAACCTTTCAATACTCCTCCACCAAGACCAGGATGATGTGATGATCCTGTTCCTGCTCCGTGTCCTGTGCAAGTTCCCATGAATAATGCACAACCAAGTGCTCCTCCTGCTGTTGGAATGAATGCCATTAGGTTATTGTGAAAGGATTTCCGTACGCTGCACCTGCGCGGGCAGCATTGTCACCTGCTCTACCAAGTTCATGGTAAACAGGTAATGTTCCGCTACAACTCCACGCTTGACAACCAGGTCCGAGTAAACTAGACATTTGATAAGAAGTTACAATACTTTCACCATTACTACCTGTAGTTGTCCCACCTGTTGAAGGTGTAGGAGGATTACAAGTAAAATGTGTCGTACCCGAATTTACTGGTGTCATAGAAAGCGTAACATTCAAGTTCGCTCTAGTTGTAGGATCCGCACGATACTGCGTCATCATATATTTAGTTCCCGTGGATGACTCTGGAAGATTGATAAAAGGACCTTGAACAGTTTCAATTTTGTTTTCTTTGTAATTAGTATACTCTGGAATCGCTTTTTGAGTCATTTCATCCATTACAGTTTCTTTTGTTTCCGATCTAAGTTCTTTATCCTCTCTTAAAAGAGTTTTTAAAGAGTCATCAAGATCAGAATCATCCATAAAATTCAAATTATACGAAGAAACTTGATTTGTATCGCGGATAGGTTGTAATTTACTAGCAGAATACAGTGATTGACCTCTTGCTTGGACTCTTCTACGGTCAGGATCTAGTTTTATAGTGATTGTATTACCCTGAGTTGTTGTAGTTGCTTGTGTATCAGTCTCAAAAATGGCATCTAGAGTCGCAAAATCCTCTTGTGAGAGTTTAGGAGCGTTAGGAACGTTAATTAATTGACGTTTTTGCTCATTTTCAGTAAGAACTGCTCTAATTTCTGCATCTGTAAGACCTAATTGTATCAAATTTTGATATGCTTGAGGATTATCTGTCGCAAATGAGTCTATATCGACCATAGGACTACCTGCTGTTGGTAAATTATTCAAAATTTCGGTAATTCTGACTCTAGAATCGTCAGGTACGTAATTATCATCGGGATAAATTTCATCAGTGCGGGTAGTTTTCTTGTAAACGTTGCGAATCCATGCTCTTGGAGCGTTATCCGCGTCATATCCGCTACCTGCATTTGTAATTTCGACCGCAGTAAGGACTCCATTCGAGAATGTACCCTCAATTTCCGCGTTTTTACCACTTTCAATTAGAGGTGCAGTGACAACAAGGTCAGGTTCTTCCCCTAAAGTGTTCATTCCAGTCCCTCCATCGACAATTGTAGCACCTGTTACGCGACCATTTGTGATTGTAAGCGTTATATCAGGTTGTTTTACTGTATTATAGATGTCTGGTGCGTCACCATCTACGTCCGCAGTAAGAAATTGCATGGATTTTTCGATAAATTCATACTTTCCAATCAAGATTGCGCGGTCGGGAATGCCTTTTCCTGCTATTGTGGTAATTTGGTGCGCCCTATTTGACGTATATTGAGTATCTTTTGCAAAATTATTACCATTTCCGTCTAAGTATGCGACATGATACTGGAAGTTTTGATCATCAGTGTGGAAAACGCGGGTAATGGTATGTCCGTTGATGATATCATTCGCTCTAAGTAGGTCAAAACCAGATGAACTGCCTACTGAATTGATTTGTCCTACTGTTTTTATCCTAAGTTGTATTTGAAATGTAGTTGTGCTTCCATTTGTATGAGTATGTGAATAGGATATCTCGAATGTATCACCTACTGAATATCCTGATCCATTACTCATGACCTCCGCTAGTTCCCAATTAGTTCCGTTAATGGTGCCATTATCAAGAAGATTAGGTTCAATACGAAACTTTACCCTGAGTCCTGTTGTTGAATTATTGTTATAGTTAGGAGAACCAGAAGTCATCTGTGCTCCGTTTAAGTCATATATCTCAAAATCCTCGAAACCTGCTTCACCATCAACTACCCAGTTGTTATTTGCAGTGGAAAGGAATGGCGTACCTTGTAATTGGTTCTCATTCCATATATCAGTAAAGGTAGATGAACCCATTTCTGCTATCTCAAAGTCCAACGCTCCGTTCGGCACCTGTGTGGATAGCGCATCGTATTTAAAAGCAATCTTGTTAGATGTGGTTCCAAACCCGAATAGAGTTGGATGAGGGCAGTCGGGATCGCCCGTATAATCAATTGGTGCAGTATATCTAAGATCTGTGGTCGCTGCGGTGCAGGTAAATGAACTTGTGCAGGGGAAACAATTAGATGAAGTGGTTTGATTATCACCACCATACCCAGAACCAGACCCACCACTCGTAGTTCGGATCTCATCTTCAATATAATACGCAGGAGTTCCTACATGACCCGCTTTAACCGACGTATCATATAAGTATGAGAACCATACGTCAGAGTAAGCAAAGTCAAAAGAAAGTTCTGAAGGAGTATAATCAAAGGTTAATCGACATATTTTATTATTTTTACAATCATGGTTCTTAAATATCTTACCACATGCACCACTTGTTTGAAAATATGATTGATCACTATCACGACACACTTCAGTCTTATTATACATGACGAAGTTATGGTCTCTATTTGGTATGTAATATTGGGTATTATCTCGAATCGTTGCAGTAGGATATTCACTGTAAGTTATCGATACCTGCCCTGATGCCTCAGGATCGTACGCATAACAGTGATTATCGTTAAGGGAATTAGAGTTACAGATAGGATTCTGTCCTCTAGCAGTGATTTTACATCCCATGTTCTAATTTCTTAAGACGTTTATATATCAGGTCGTAGTTACCCTTAATATTTAGATAGTCTTCTTCACCTTCTGGTTTGTAATAGGTTTTATCTGGGGTTGGCATTTCGGAAACATACTTCTCTAGTGTCTCTAATCGCTTTCCTAAGGCAACTAGACAGTCATTAATAGCATTCAACGCTGTAGAAATCTCTTGTTGATCTTGTTCAGTCATTCACTTTCTTCAAAATAAAACTTGTGCCATCGTCACTTAGTTCATACTGCACTTCTGTTCCTCCGTTCCAACCCATCTCTTGACACAATTCGTAGGGGATAGTGAGTAGTAAGTCTCCGTAATCATCTTCCTCTAGTATTTGTGTGAATCTATGGGACATAATGTTCATCTATAGTCTGTTATTCGGTGGATATGTAGAGGGGTGATTCCTTTTCCAATCCATCCATAGTGTATATAGTGAATCCTTATTCTTTACATTGTAGATAGAAGCAGCATGATCTGCACACTCATACATTCTATTATCTAAACAACCTTCCATTCTAATTAACTGTTCTATTGCCCATACTCTTCGGTCTTGTCTACCACTAAATTCTTCGTTTGTTTTTAGATCGTCCTCTAGGGGCATTTTTATTCTCCAAAATTTTTTTAATACTGATGTAAATGAAATTATGAATAATATATCAAGTGCTCTGGGGAACCTTTGTAGGTTAGGGTAGTGGCCGTTTTTATATATGACGGTTACCGTATAACTGCCAAATCGTTCTTAAAACTGTTCTGAAAAGTGTTAGATCATTTTAGAATCCTCTGATTTACTCATATTATAGCATAGGGTAATTACATTGTCAACACTCTCCTACCTGAGAATTAGGCACAACGTCCCAAGTGTATCCGATTGACTTAATATAATCGAATACGCTTATGTCCTGGTTCTTCCGTACCCTCCACTCGTCTCTCTCTACTCTGAGATCATGAACATATATCTGCATTTCGTATATACTAGAAAACTGTCCTAGTAGTTCATGCTCTTCGTTATAGAGTGAGTAGATCATTTTAGACTTAGTTGAAAGCATACAGTTGTTTTCTTAAACCCTTACAGTGTTATTATAAGGCATAAATCCCTATAATGTCAACCCCTTACTGGAAATGTGTGCATATCCTCGAATGACTTGACAACTGTTGAGATGCGTGCTAAGGGTGCATTACTCTGAGAGGTTAATCGAGAGATAAAACACTTACCTAGATTTATTTACATATTTATTTAATTTCCGTGTTTCTGTTTTTTATACCACTCTCTCCAATACGTCCATAGCATTAACGTCAATTCTCTTGTCGTTATCCTTACATATTTTAGTTGCTGTTTTAATGATACCCCACTCATGTCGGTAGATGAGAACATTGACCTGTGTGTATTCTCTTCGGGCGTGTTGTCTCTCTTCATCTGTTTTTTTATACTGGTGAATGCAATAGGTAATATAATCCTTACATTTAAAAGTGATAAAACCATCTACCCCTTTGAATGTGATATTATCCCCTATTTGCATTGTTTTGAATAATCTGGGAATTGTGCTAGAATGTCATTGAGTTGTTTATTCAACTCTGACCTCACTCTATATAGTGGTTCTGTATAATCTTTGTTCTCTGTTAGATTACATGATTTAATCGCTTGATTGATTGCTTCGATTCCCTTCTCTAATTGGGTAACGTGCTTATCAATTTCAACAAGTTCCGACCACTCGTAAAGAACATGATGCACTAGGTAAAATCCTCCGCTCCATAACTTTTTGCTTCTAGGCAAGTTTTATGAACATCAAGTAACTTATCGAGGTTAACCCCTTCTAAGTCTGTCCACTCGCTAACATAATCCCATTGTTCCCAATGTGTAGAACCGTCTTTAAAAGTTGGTGCTGAACATAGGTTATTTTCGTCATCTATCCAGAATGTTCTCCCAAAGTGTAGGGATAAGACAGTATTGAACATTTTTTCATACTCATTCAATACTGTCATTATACTAGACTCCCTGAGATAAATGGAACTACTGTATTATGTGCTTTGATAAACCATTGAAAGTTTTTAGCGAACACTTTTGTATGTGGTCTAAACTCTTGTAGCAATGCGTTGAGTCTGCTCTTAGTGGTGTTAGATTGATAACCACCGTCAAAGATTGCCATGAATGAATCGCCTACTGTTGCGATATGATTGCCATGTAGGTAAACTAGGCAATTTCCTTTTTGATCGTAAGTTGTGCAAGTGTTACCATCTGACCATGCGATACCGTTGCGGATCATTGAGTTCATTGTTGCTTCGACTTTTCTCATAATAAAAAGGTTTCTTTGTTTGTTATACTATAATTATAGGGCGGGCGACCCACAAATGGGGAAACCCTGTGCCACTAATCAAAGTGTCACAAGGTACGTTGACTTATCTAAAATTAAGTGATTTAATTTCAGATGTGTCCTCTTCGAGATCTTCGGGAATTTCTAAAACTGGTAAATCTCCTGCGGTCTCTTCGATTCCCTTAAGTTTATCGAATTCGGGATAAAAAAGATCGTCTAGAATTTTCTCGCTTAAGACCTCTTGCTCATCATTCATATAAACACGATAGTTTTTGAATGCTTGAAAAATTAACTCGTATTCTTGTCTGGTCATTTTTTAACCCTCCCCTCTGATGTATCCGTTTTCAGATTTGATAAATCTGTCTAGTTTAGCAATGTCTAGATCAGCATCATCAAAATCGACCTTAGCACAACCGTCAACTCCCCACTCTGCTAACTCTTCAACAAATTCTGAGAAGTCTGCACAATAGCAAGCAACATTTTGAAAGTTGTCAACTTCGAGGATTCTGTTGATTACTCTGTTTGTTTTCTCTTCAGATACATCAAGACCGATCATAAGAGTGTCGTTTTTTTGAAGTTTTTTGTATTCTGAAATTGTCATGTTTTTTAGAAGTTTGTTTCTTATACTATTATTATAAAGGTAAACTAGTGACAATGGGGTTACCATGTGCCACTAATCTAACTGTCACACTATCGCACTGCGAATACTGTTTTTAGGTTACGATCTTCTACAGATGCCCGACCGTAGTCTCTTGCCCACTCGATTGCACTTTTCTTAGCAACTTCTAAATCCATTGTATAGTGTTCATGATAACCTAGATCAGTATCTGGAACTACAACGGTATAGTCAAATTTATTTCTGGGGTGGTTTGGTTCTCTCTTCAGATTCTCAAGTTGAATGATCTTTAACTGCTTGAGTGACTCTTCTAAAAGTTCGATAGTTGTCATTTTTAAAAATCTCCTTAGAATGGGTTTGACCAGTTATATGCTTGATAATCTGTAACTAGACCATCTTTATTGAGAGCATCAACAAAATCATTAAAAGCACAACGTTTAGCAACTTTGTCTCCTCTCCAACTAGGGTTAGATTTTAGGAAGTCTGACCAATCCCATCTAAATTGCTGAACTGCTTGCTTTTTTGTCATTCTCATAGATTTGTTTGTTGTTACTCTTATTATAAAGGATAGGATAGTTGAATGGGGGAACTATGTGACAGTATTCCTACTGGCACAAGTCCTCAAATCTTTTTCTTGCTTCTGCTTCGATCTCTGGTAGAATACCGTAGTCAGAATTTTGCTCAAGTGTTGTAAGTTGATCGTATGTTAGACCATGCTCTTTTGCGTAGTCTATCCATGCTTCATCATAGCAAGTTTCGAGTATGCTCTCGTGATGTGATACTGACATTTTACTGATCTCCTAAGAATAGTTCTCCGCCTGTTTGAATGTAGTCATAAAGACTTTCAAAATCGGTTTTGTATTTTGGATTGATTCCCAACTCATCAAAATATGTGAGCATCACGTTGATTACTCTCATCTGTGCATCAGTGAATTGATAAGTGTTGTTCATAAATCCTCTTTGTTTATACTACTATTATAGTTCATAATAGTGCGAATGGTCAAATTATGTGACAGTATTTGAACTGTCCATTAATGGTTTAAAAATGTCCTCGTATGTGATAGCGTTAAAATTCTGGTATATTCCAATTAGTTCATCATCAAGTGATGTGCAATTGTCTAATATACTTTTGACTTCATTCAAGTGAATGAGCAACTTTTGTTTTTCTGTTAATTCTTCCATCACTCTGGACGTATATCTCTAAATTCAAAATCGTAAAACATATCATCACGATCTACCGCACTATCGGGAAAATGTCCACGATTATAAATTTCGATTGCTTCCTCTTCTGTAGATGCTTCGATAGTAATATCGTTATAACCTGTGAATTTCTCTTGAATAATAAATGTTTTCATTAATCGGCCTCCAGATTGAAAGTAATTACAAATTCATTTGTGTAGTCCTGATAATCAGTAACTACAAGTGGACATTTGTTTAACCACTCTTGAAAGTCCTCATATCTTTTTTTGTAGACTCTCTCATATTCTAACTCAAGATCAATCTCTTCGTTAGCTCTCTGCTCTCTTGCATCTGATGTGTTCATTACCAATCTCCGTTAGAGTCAGCATAGACATCTTCATTCCAATGCTCTGTTTTTTCTAGGATACCACAATGTCTCATAATGCCATCATAGATTTCCATACCTGACCTTGACATACGACCACAAGTGTAATCCCAACCCAATTCGGTCAAGTTGTCAACGATAAATGAAAGTGATACTTTTTTCATAATAATGATGTGTTATACTAAATTAACAGTTTAATCGACCCCCCCCCTATGGTTTTGGATTAACTCCAATAATCCTTGCGTGTGGATTTCGATTTTTGGCGGTGTCAACTGCATCTTCCCGATTAACAGCATGAACTGACTCTGTAAAAACTGTTCCGCCAACATACATTTTAACTTCCCACTTCATACTAATACCCCCTCTAGTGAAAGTTGAGTATCAGCAAAAACTTCCTCTTCAATATCCTCTATTTTTTCATTGAACTCTCCGAAATCTTCCGAATAATCTGACCAGCCATAGTCTCCATCTTCGTACATTTGTTTAGCGTGTTCCTTACTTCTTGCTTCAAAAGTGTAAGTTCCATACTTCTCAAATTTTACATTGATGTAATATCTTTTTAGTGTTTGCATCAGTTTGACTCCTCCAATAATTCAATAGCATTTTCAAGGATTTCATCAATGGTCATTGATGTTCCATCATTATCTTTAGGTAACTTACCAAAACCGCATAGTTTACCCATTTCTCTAATATCATAGAGATCGCATAGTAAATCTGATATATCCATAATTCTCCTATGTGTTCTGATTGATGCAATCCCATACATCAATGAAAGTCTCTAACCAGTTCATCTGGTAAAAATTGAGTTTGTCTGTAGTGTCTCTACCATAACGTAGATCATCTGCACTCATGTAATCGGGTAAACCTTGAGACTTACACCAATTAGTATAGATTTCTGCTAAGAAAAGCATTTCTTTGGTCATTTTGTCTCCTGTTTGCTTACATACTTATTATAGTAAATCCATATCCTTACGTCTATGAATTGGTGACACCTTTTCATCTGTCACACCCATACTATCCACAAGTGCATCAACTTTGCTACCATAGTCCTTACCTTCTGATAAACTATCAAGGTAATCACTACTATTGTCCACTTCCTCCTCTACAGGCACTTTGAATGTAACATCAAATGTATCTGTGAAGTCAGCATAATTTACTATCTCAACAGGGCATTGATCTAACCACTCTTGAAATCTTGCGTATGGTGTAGTAAATTTATATTCCATTAGTCATCCCTCTCCCAATCGTTAGCGTGTCTCTCATGTATGAACTCTTGATAGATTTCATAAGAACCAACTGCGTCAGTTACATAATCCTCTAAGATTTCATAAGCATACTCATCATACTCATCAATATGATCTTTGAGTTCCTCTTGCTTCATCATTGCAACATCACAAGTAACTCTGTGAATTGCAAATTCAAACAATTCTCTAGGACTCATATCCCCGATCATTAGATTAGCAAACTCACGTTTTAGATCGCCAAGTTGCTGTGGTGTTAATTTTGTTGAGTTCATTAGACTTCCTCCATGATTTCACTTGTATCTTGAATTGTAAACTCTACACCCATACTATCGGTATAGAAACTTATATCCTCTACCTGACAGTTAGTTAGAGTATCATTCTTTAAAAAGTAGAATGTAATATCGTCATTACCATCATAGTATGATAGTGCTTCGATTAGTTCTGATACCTTCATTAATACTTCCCCCCTGTGTTGTTAATGTCTATGAAAGTGTCATTATTATCTGTAAGGTCAATGTCTCCCTCTTTGATCTCTTGAATGATCTCATCATAAGCATCATCCCAGTAGTCCTTACAATCATCCAAAAACTCTTGCTCTGGTTGATTCTCAACATACTGCATCATGTCGTTGTAAACATACTCTACCAAATCTTTGGTAGTCATGCCATCAACATAGCGATCAACAAATAGTTCCTGTAAATCGCTGTACTGTGAAGCGGTTAGTCCAGTTCTCTCCTGTTTGAGTTTGTCGTTTAAATTCATTGGGGGTTTCCTGTGTATAATACTATTATAGTGTATCCAAGTCTTTTCTGACATGACCATGTGCAGCCTTTTCAACTGGTTGATCTTTGCCTTCAGATAGACTACTTAACAAGTTCTCCATATCATGCTCAATGTTCTCTTCCAATTCACTATCATATAGTCTCATTGAAAGTTCTGAGTTTGATACATCATAACCTTCTCTGTTCATCGCTTTCTCCACAATGTTCCATATTTCATGAAGTTCATCATCTTCAAGGAAAGTATGAAGTGCATAGTAGTGTTCTGTGTCGTAACTCATAATGGTGTGTCCTCTAAGTTTGATAACTTTGTATCTACAAATTTTTGGTCTAACCAGTTGTAAACACTTGCAAAGTCTTTTTCATAGTCAAAATCAAGTACCTGACCTTTAATTTTTTTATCAAGTGATGTGACTATACTACCATTACAAATCATCTTTCAATCTCCAATGAATCAATAAAGGCAACACAATGCTCAGTAAATTTCTTGACATCAATGGGTGCTACCTGATCGTTTTCTTCCCCAATATAATAAAATTGGTTGTTGATGTTTGAAATCAATGTTTCAAGTGCAACTTCGTTTTTAGTGTAACTCATTTTACTCTCCTACAAACTTGTACTGGTACTCTTCAAGTAGAATGTCTCTGACTCTCTCACGATCAAGAGAATCGCCATCCCCCCAAGTGCATAGTTCATTACTGTCATCACTACACATTGATAGGTAGTTCTCTGTTGCACAAAGGATGTCGTGCTTGTTAAGTGGTTGCTTTGTCTCTCTACTCATCATAGGATAGAGTGGGTCATTGACACCGTAGAATGAATCAACATAGTTCACAAAGTTTGTGAGCATATCGTTGAGTTCTGTAGATGAAGTTCCTGAGTTCATAAGTCCTCTGTGTGTATGTACTTATTATAGTGGATACAATCAAGTAATCTACATTTGATGTGCAGCTACTTTAACTGTCACTCTTGTCGTTGACTTCTTTTCTTCTCTCCTCTACTCTTTTAAGGAACTCTTCGTCTGGTGTGAATACAATCGGCCCCTCTGCGATTCTCTCTTCCAATTCATCTAATAATGGGTCTTTTTCGTTTTTCATAATGCGTAAGTAAATAGGATAAAGTTGAATAAATTGACACCCCAATGTAAAAACCAAAAAAAGGATGCCATAAAAATGAGTTTCTCGGTTACTGTCATTTTACCTCAAATAAAGATAACCGCCAGCCCAACCTACAAAGTTAGGGTCATGTAACTTTGCTCTGTCCAAATCATCACTTAGATTAAATCTAATGTGCTTTGCGGGTGCTTTCCATCCAGCTGGTTTGTAAACTGCACCAGTTACTTTGTCAACAAAGGCATGAACTGTGGTGTCTCTCCACTTGTTTCTACCTTGAAATTCATCAAAACTTTCTCTAACTACCTTAAAATACTTCTTACCTACAATGTAACGAAATCTATCAAGATTTGCTTCTCCTCTAAGGATTTCTAACAATCTCTCTCCATAATACTCTGCTGAATCTCCCTTCATAATCCATCTTTCGTAAGATCGCATTGTATCTTGTTTGTAATTCTCTGTGAGTGCTTTACAATACTCATCTGTATATCTCTCAACAGGAACATAAGTTCCGTTGCTCTCAACATTTTTGTTGTAATAATCCATTGTGTTCATTTGGGGGCTCCTTACTATAATAATATTATACACCCACCACAAATAAATGCAATGGGTGTGTGTGCAGCTTTTACATCCGTCTTTGTTGACGATTCAATCCCTCTGTTTTATTATAAACGAGGACTTGACCTTTTCTTTGGCCACTTTTCTTGACACCATCATAGGATATTTCCTCTGGTGGATTATACAAGTTTAGGTAGTTGTAACCTATTGTTTTTCTTCCCTCACTTGTTGAGAGAAGTTTTTTGATGCCTGACTTATCAAGATTTAACTTTGTAAGTCTTTTGGCTGCGGCTGGTGTTTCTTTAATAGAATACATGATAAAAAATTTAAAAATTAGGCAACTGCTACTTCGTCATCATCTGGTATTTCTACTGGATTGATGCTAGTATCTGCGATCTCATAATTGTCATAATACTTATGGTCAATCGAAAATCCATTCCATTCATTATCTACAAAGAGATACAAAAACTCTTCTCCTGACTTTGAATCAAATGCAAACTGAGTAAAGTTTTTACTGAGTCTGGGTCTTTCATCATCCCCACCATAATATTCTGGTTGTGGGTCACGCTTGACAAACTCTTGCTTTTCATAGTCATATACATTGTCTGAATAGCATGATGACATATTGCCACCATCTATCAACTCGGCAACTTTCTCTTTAGTGTTGTAATGTTGCTTAAGAATACGACCTAACCACTCTGGGTATCCATCCCAATGATGATATGCTGAAAGTATTGAACCATCTTCAAGTTTAATTCCGATTCTTGATCTTGTTGACATTTAAAAAAGGGGGATAATTGGATGCGAGAAACAAAAACTGGACTTACGACAATAAGAGCGAATCATTGATGCTCGCCAGTTTTGTTTCCCTATTATTAATATAGCATAAAAAAACCCCCTGTGTAGGGGTTGTGTGCAGCCTTTTTAACTGTCACATAGGAATAAGTTTCTGTGGATGTGCCATAGTACATTATAACGATTAGATGGCTTCTTCTTCCCTTCCCTTTGGAAGTGAAATAAAGACTTACCATTTAATTTTAGATGTATTCCACCCTTCAAAAATGTCCACTCTGCATCTTTTACTCTGTCCATGATCTCATCATAGGTCAATTCATATTCTACATCATTCTTAATATCATTGTATATTACATGAGTGATGTTGAATCCATTACGAATTATCAAATCAACTACCTTGAATTTATTTTTCTCTAAGAATACACAAAATTCTGCAAGATATTTTCCCTCAATTTGATTTGTGTGGTATCTGTCTTTACCATTATTATTAATCGTAGAGTTACCACAAAATAATTCTATAAACTTTCTTGAGTCATCATCTATATCAAGTACCTCGCAAAAATGTTTCTGTGTAGTTAAGTGTACTTGGGTTGATGAACCACTTGCATTTTTTATACTCTTATTTACTGTTCCGTCAGAGCCGTCTATCTTAGTACGAGAACCACCGATCTGTTTTAGACCATGTGCATCACAAATATTCTTCTCCTTAATATCAGAATATTCTTCTCTGATCTTATATCCTTGAGATGCTGTGAGTGGCATGAATTTTTGTATATCTACATCTAATATACTGTATATTTTTGCTTATGGCAATTCCATGTGACACTTTTTTTAGTGTCCTTCTGTGACTTGAAATAGTCACTATTACACCTATAGTGTATCTCTAACTGTTTACACTTTGGATAGATGTATGGTTCTTTTTTTAAAGGTTTCGAGTATTCTCTGAGTGGATTTCGTTGGATTAAAATGTGATCGTATTTGTCTGGGGTCATAAAGTGAATATATTGCACTTTATTTAGACAAGTTAATCGTCATAAACTAGACACTCAGGCTCATCAGGGTGCATTTCGCAAAACAACTCTAGTACATTAGGGTCATGATGATCTCCTGCTTCAATCTCGTCATGATGATGCTCGGCATAAACTTCGAGTTCGTGTAACTCTTCCTTATAATGCCTTCTAGCGGCTGATGAGATAGTAGGGTCTGTTAACAAATCCTTATCCTTTTGGATATGATCTTCTATGGTTTTCATAGTGTCTCCTCCTGTTACAATACTATTTATTTGACAAGTACTTTTGTATTGCCAATAAGGTTTCGAGTGGTATCCAAGTTGGTTTTTCATCCTCAAATTGAACCTCGACTTCAGTATAAGTTTCTCGATGAAAAATACTGTAACTCTCTCTAGTGTTTTTAACCACACTAAAAGGACTAATCATTCGGATGCTCTCCACTCTTT
>ENA-OSEY01001927-OSEY01001927.1-marine-metagenome-genome-assembly--contig:-NODE-1927-length-13821-cov-2.900902_pt1 | contig 13821 bp, 8 predicted proteins | sample MGYA00248465_ERZ534230 | MGnify/ENA primary metagenome ERZ534230 (study PRJEB26409, sample SAMN06344110) | marine metagenome | isolation source: Sea water from surface | place: Atlantic Ocean:Southern...
GAAAGATAGGATTAACAAACCAATAACTTCATTAAAATGTATAGAAATTAAAAAAAATATGGGTTGGTGTGATGATGTAAGTGAACCATCAAAATATAATAAATTAATTAAAATTAAAGATAATATTAAACATGAAAAACTAAAAAGAAAAGATGATAAATATAATTTATTAATTCCTATAAAATTTAATTTTGACAAACCTAAAGTTGGATATGGGAGTTGTATATTTATTCATCTTACAAAAAATTATAAAACAACAGCAGGGTGCATAGCTTTAAAAGAGAAGGATTTTTTAATTATGCTTAAATTAATTAATAGAAAAAATTCTGAGTATTTAAATGGTATAAATGTAAAACAGTCATATAGCGATTTTTTTGAACCAATTAATTGGAAAACTAGTAAAGATCAATTTATCAATACTAAAATTTCATTGATGCCTAAAAGAAAAGTTTTAACAACTATTTTAGAGTTAGATTACAAAACTTTATTAGGTGGTGATTATGCAAGAATATTTTCTATAAACCCTAAAAAGATCAAAATTGCTATTATACCATCAGATACAAAAATATTTTTAGGACAATCTATAAATAGTTTTAATCCAGCTATTGAACAATCAGCTTTCAATGATTCAGTAAAGTCATGTCTATCTGACAAGCTTGACATAGACTTTGTTCAAAATGAAAATGATTCAGATTTGTATATGTATTTTGATGTTTCCTCTAATGAAAATCTAAGAAGGATGAGTAGAAAAGAGCCTTTTATATCCAAAGCATTTTTCATTTTAAAAATTGATGACATATCTGAAAATACTCAAATTATTGATCATGTTATTTTAAGTAAAGCTGCTAAAAATTTTGATTTTGTGGAAAGAGCTGGTATTAAAGCATTGCAAGAACTTTCTCATGAATCTATGAAAGTTTTTTGTAATTGATGTAAATGTCGGAATTAACCAACTTTTTTTTGATGAATTTTTTCTGGATCTAAATCTCTTCGATAATATTCAAAAATTTCCCCAGTACCCTGCCAATTTTCTATTTGATTAATAATTTCAATCTTGCCTTTAAACTTTGATGAAATTCCTTTTTTTACATGTCCAGTGCTAAAAATTATTCCTTCTCTTTTTTTTGCCCAGTTTAAATAGACTTTTTTTAAAGTTTTAGCATAACCATTTTTTTTATATTTATTTTGTATGACAAATGCATAAGTGTACAATGTATTAAACTTTCCATAATTCTCATCTAGCCGACACCATGGTTCTTGAGATAGAAGCTCTAAAGGCATGCCGATGATATATCCAATGATTTTTTTTTGAAATCTAGCAATGATTGGGAGAGAACCTTCTCTATTAAAATATTTTCTTATCGTATTATCATTTAAAATGTATTTTTCTCCATACTCGTCAGCTAAAGAATGTGAGATCTCAATTAAAGGGTCATAGTCGTTTTCACCTAATCGTCTTATAAGTTCGTTGGTGAAATTTCCACTTGAGGCTATTTCATCTACTTCAGATAAAGAACTATCTTGAATTATAGTTTTATTCATTTAGTGAGTTTAGGCACTAAATGTAATTATCGACATTTTCTTTTTTTAAATACTTAACTTATTCAGGTTTTTAAAGATTTTATATCGCGGTATATTTGCCGTCATGATTTCTTTCAATGAGAAAATTAAAAGAAGATCAAAGGAAATTAATTCCTTTCTTTGTGTGGGTATAGATATTAGTACTGATTCTTTGGGTTCAGATAATCTTGAAGATCTCATATCTCATTCTAAAAAAGTTGTCGATGCTACAAAGGACATAGCTTTAGCCTATAAACCAAACTTCGCTTTTTTCGAGAAGTGGGGGTCTAAAGGATTTGAATGGTTAGAGGAGATGATGGGCTACATTGGAGATGGTCCAATAACTATCGCAGATGCAAAAAGAGGTGACATAGGAAATACTGCAAAACAATATGCAGCTAGTATTTTTGGCCATTTTGGCTTTGATAGTGTTACTCTAAGCCCTTACATGGGAGAGGACAGTATTATGCCATTTTTAACCAATAAGGAAAAAGGAGTTTTTATTTTATGTAGGACTTCAAACCCATCAGCAAAGACTTTTCAAAGTTTAAACTTTCATGATGAAATTAAACTATATGAACAAGTAGCAAAATGGGCAGATTCATTAAATGTCAACGACAACGTAGGACTCGTTGTTGGTGCCACTGCGCCTGAAGAACTTATCAAGGTAAGAAGACTTGCTCCGAGTTTACCTATTCTCATTCCTGGTATTGGAACCCAGGGAGGCGACCTTGTGTCATGCATAAAAGAGGGAAATAAATCAGGGATAGGAATTTTAAATATTTCGAGAGACATATCATTTTCAGGAAGTCATTCAGCAAATGATATACGCCAATCAGCAAAAATGTATGTTAAAAAAATGAATGAGGCCTTAAATGTCTAAAGAAAAGATTATAGATATATTTAAAAAAACTGGTGCGCTCTTAGATGGTCATTTTGTGCTCACATCTGGAAGGCATAGTTCTTCTTATTTTCAATGCGCAAAAGTTTTACAATATCCAAAATATTTAAGTCGATTCGCGCAAAGTATTGCGAATAATTTCATAAATAGCGACATAGATGTTGTTATTTCTCCTGCTATTGGTGGCATTGTTCTTGGTACTGAGGTAGGGAGACTATTAAATGTTAAAACTATTTTTGCCGAGAGAAAAAAAGGTGATATGTGTATCCGTAGAGGTTTTGAAATTAAAGAAAATGATAAAATACTTGTAATAGAAGATGTTATAACTACTGGCGGCTCTGTTAAAGAGGTCATCGATGAGGTTACAAGGTTAGGCGGTAAAATATCTGGAGTGGGAGTATTAGTTGATCGTAGTAATGGACAAGCCAAATTACATAAAAATCAGTTTTCGATTATTGAACTTGAAGCGGTAAGTTTTGATCCAGATAAAGTGCCAGACAGATTAAAAGATATACCAATTCAAAAACCAGGAAGCAGGAATATACAATGATAAAAAGGAACATTATTTTACTTACTATATGTTTAGCTATAGTGGGTTGTGGAACAAAAAAAGAAAATAAGGAATCAGTTATGGATAAAGAAATAGCAGTTATATCAACAAAATTTGGAGATATTAAGTTGGAATTTTTTGATGAAATAGCTCCAAAACATGTTGAGAGTTTCAAGCTGCATGCTCAAAATGGTTATTATGATGGAACTATATTTCACCGAGTCATCCCTGGTTTTATGATTCAGGGTGGTGACCCTTTATCAAAGTCAGAGGATAAAAGTAGACATGGCACAGGCGGAAATGCTGCGAAGTATTTTGGTATTGGTGATGAAAATTCTGAATCTACATGGGATTTGCCTGCAGAGTTTAGTGCTACTCCTCATGAAAGAGGCATATTGTCAATGGCCAGATCACAAAATCCTGATAGTGGTGGTAGTCAGTTTTTCATTTGTGTTGCAGATGCAAGATTCCTAGATAATCAATACACAGTTTTTGGTAAGGTAGTAAGCGGGATGGATGTTGTGGATTCCATTGTCAATGCCCCTAGAGATGCTAGAGATAATCCTGATGACAGGATAGAAATGAAGGTTAAGCTCGAAGACAAATAAAAATATATGTCTAAACCATATCTAGGTTTAGCTTTAGGAGGGGGTGGTTCCAGGGGAGTAGCCCACATTGGTGCACTTCAAGCTCTTCATTCTTCAGGGATAAGTCCGGATATCATTGCTGGTACTAGCTCGGGGTCTACTATTGGCGCAATGTATGCTGCAACCTTAGACCCATTTTGGATTGAAAACCGGTTTAGAGATTTTATGGAGACCGATCTTTTTTTTAAGTTTCGTTCAGGTTCATTAATCGATGGCAGAAATGAAGAAACTTTTTTAGAAAAAGTAACTACTAAAGTAAAACAGCATTACATGGTAGTTTTAGGTTTAAACAAATCTTTTGTAGCAAAGCGAGAAATCATTGAAAAGGCTGTTAACTTTTTAGTCCCTTGTAATGACTTTAGTGAATTGAAAATACCTATGGAAATTGTAGCAGTAGATATTCAATCTGGCGAAGAGATTATTTATCATGAAGGCGATTTAAAAGAATCAATTGTTCAAAGTTCTTCAATTCCGGGATTTTTTGAATCTACTATAAAAGATGAAAAAATAATTGTAGATGGAGGAGTGGCTTCTCCAATTCCTATTGAAACTTTAAAGAATAAAGTAAGTACAATAATGGCAGTAGATATAACTAACAGCAAGCTAAAACCATTAAAAAGTCCAAATATGATTGAAATAATGAGGAGATCTGATATAATTACTTCTTTAAAATTAAAGGCAAAACTTTCTAGTGAAGCTGATATATTGGTCAAGCCTAATGTGGCTGGTATTCATTGGTCGGACTTTGAGAATTTTAATAAATTATTGTACAGTGGAAAAAGCGCTATGGAAAAGATTTTGAATAGATTAAAAAATTCAAATGATAACAGTATTTATAAAAAATTGATTGGTATTTCAAATTAAGTCTGGTGTTCCATGTTTAGATATTTAGTCATTTATACATTCTTTTATGCATGTACTTGTTTTGCGCAAATCGTAAATCCAGTAACAATTGATGTGACCAGTGATAGCCTTGTGAGGGCAGGAGAAGTAGTTAACATTGAAATATCTGCTAAAATGGAAAAACAATGGAAAATTTATTCAATATATAAGATTGTAGATGGTCCACTTCCAACTGAAATAAATATCAAAGGCGATATAATAAGCGAGATTGGAAAAGTTATAGAGCCTGAGCCAATCGAAGAATATGACCCTGGATTTGATGTAACATCATTTTATCATAAGGGTAATACTTTATTTTCTTCCCAGGTTCTGCTTAAAGATGATTTACCCCCTGGTAACTATGAGATATCTGTAATGACATATTATCAAGTCTGCAATGAAAGACTCTGTTACCCTCCTGTGGAAAAGAATAATGTCGTTAAAGTTAAAGTTGAGCCTGGCGAGCCGCGAATAGAAAAAACTACATTAACTTCTTTGAAAAAAAATCATAATGGAGAAAATGGTTTAAGTTCATTTTTAAATTTAATTATCATTGCCGTCGGCGGAGCAATCCTTAGCTGGGTTATGCCTTGTGTTTATCCAATGATACCAATCATTATATCTTTTTTTGGTAAAGTTAGTGAAGATAAAAATATTGGTCGCTCATCTGTTGCTGCTCTTTATGGATTAGGGATAGCTGGTACTTTTATTTTTATTGGTTTACTTGTAAGCTTTTTGTCATGGGGTGTTGAAGATGCTGCCGTCCAAACAGGGTACGCTAATATAGGAAATTTCATAGCCACTAATGCGTGGTTGAATTTGGCATTAGGTGTGCTGTTTATCTTTTTTGCATTGTGGATGTTCGGGATTATAAATGTTAATGTTACTGGTGCATTGTTAAGCAAGACTGATCAAGCTGGTCAGAATGCAAAAAATGCATATTTAGGTTCATTTATTCTTGGTGTTGCTTTTGCTATTACCAGTTTTAGTTGTACTGTTCCTGTTGTGGGAATGTTACTTGTTGTCGCGGCCAGCGGAACGGCTACCGGTTTATTTACCAGCCTTTTAGGAATGACAATATATGGTGTTGTATTTGCATTTCCATTTGTGATATTATCTTTGTTTCCGTCTTCTCTTGAGAAATTACCCAGATCTGGTATATGGATGGAAAAGGCAAAAGTAGTTTTTGGATTTATTGAGCTTGCCGCAGCTGTAAAGTTTTTATGGGTTCCTGATATAGAATGGGGTATTGGTTTATTGCCACGAAGCGTAGTTCTAAGTTTATTTTTACTTATTGGGCTTTGTTTAATTGCATATTTATCAAATCTTTTTTCTTTCCAAGGTTCAGATGTGAATGATCAAAAATCAATTAGTTACATTGGTATTGGTGTTACATTAGTTGTACTTGCTCCACTAGCATTATCATTATTTTCTGGACCAACTTATCATTACAGCGGATTACCAAGATTTGCTGACGAGTTAATTGAGGCGATGGTACCGCCGCCTCCCACTGAGGATGAGATTGCGATTAAAGAAGGTTGGTATGTTGATGACTATGATGGCGCTTTAGAACAAGCAAAAAAGCAAGGTAAGCCTCTTTTTATTGACTTTACTGGTATTTATTGTGCTAATTGCAGAGTTATGGAAAGGAGAATTTTTCCGCTTGAAAATATTAAAAATCATTTTGATAATATGGTATTAACAAGGCTCTACGTAGATAAAAAGGATTCTCTTAGTTCTGTTTACGCTCAAATGCAGTTTGAGAGATATAAGACAGCTACTCAGCCATATTATGTAGTTTTAGATCCTTCAAATGAAAGTACATTAGTTGACACAGGAGGGTATATTCCAAACGGTTTTGATAAATTTTTATCTAGAGGTTTAGAAAAATTTAACATTAAAAATATGGATTAGGTTGAAAATCGAATGTTATCTATAACGCAAGGAAAAATTTTAAATGAGATGTAATAATATATTTTTAATTCCACTATTATTTTTTTACGCACTTAGTTGCGGTAATTCAGCTGAGACAAATCAAGAAAAAATTAGAACTGCGAAAAAAAACAGTAAGCCTATTACAGTTTCCTCACAAAAAAATAGTTCAAAAAAAAATAAGGCTTCTAAAAAAAATCAAAATTCTGCTTTCCCAAAAATCAAGGCTCCTGATTTTAATCTAGCAGATCTTGACGGAAATATTTTGAATTTTTCTGCCTATGAAGGGCAAGTAGTTATGCTAACGTTTTGGGGAACATGGTGTGGCCCATGCGTAAAAGAAATTCCAGATTTTATTGAACTATATGATAAGTATAATAAAGAAGGTTTGGAGATTGTTGGTATAGCTATCCAGTCAGGAAGTCCAGAAAATATTAAGCTATTTTCAGAACACTATAAAATAAATTACCCCATACTAACGGATATTAATGGTAATGAGTCATACAAAGCCTTTAGTGATTATGGTACAATTTCTGGTGTCGGTATGAGAGCTGTACCTACCACATTTCTGATAGATAGGGACGGCTACATTGTCAAAACGTACAGAGGTGCTCGTCCAGGCAATGTTTTTTTGAAGGATCTAAAACCATATTTATAGATAATTATAAATATGCCTCGCCTTTTTAAAAATCTCCTACACTGTATTTGGTTTAATTTATCATTTATCATTGCTAGTGACCAATACTGGCAACAATCAGTCGACTATGAGATGAATGTAACTCTTATTGATAGCGTAAGACAGCTAGCTTGCAGTTCAACCATCATGTATAAAAATAATTCTCCTGATGAGTTAAATGATATATTTATCCATTTATACCCAAATGCTTTTCAACTCGGTTCAGTAAAATCCAGGGATTACCTAAATGGATATGGCAGAGAATCACGTGCGGCTTATTTCAAAGATGGTTTAGATGGATATGAGAGCAAAATACACGTAAGAAATCTTACAATAGCCAAAAATGATAATTTTATTTCCGATAACTTTAAAATTGATGACACTGTTTTGCGAGCAAAATTAAAACAGCCACTTTTGCCAGGAGAAAAGCTTAGAATAGACATTGACTGGAACCACCATGTGGGCGGTATGGTAGAGCGAGCGGGCTATTATGAGGGTCAATATAATATGGCACAGTGGTACCCTAAAGTAGCTGTCTACGATAAAGAAGGCTGGCATGCTGACCCATTTCATGCAGAAGGTGAGTTTTATGGAGAATTTGGTAATTTTAAAGTAACGTTTGATCTGCCTGCAAAGTATATCATTGGTGCATCCGGAGTAGTTACTAAAGGGGATCCTGGCTGGAACATGGTAAAAGTAGACAGTTCAATAGATTTTCAGGATTGGTTTGAAAATTTTGAAAAAAATTATATAGAGCCGGATTCTTTAAAAACGAGGACAGTACAATTCCTAGCGGAAAATGTCCATGACTTTGCTTGGGTTGCATCACCAAATTTTCTCTATGAGCATGGAAGATATAAAGATATTGACGTACATGTTTTGTACAACCGGGTCAATGCATATGATTGGAACAGGGTGGTTAGAGAGAGATCTGTGAGAGCTTTAAAGTGGCTAACTGAGAAATTTGGAGAATATTCATACCCTCAAGTAACAAACACTGACAGGTTGAAGTCAGGAGGTATGGAGTACCCTATGCTTATTATGGATGGTAGTGATAGTGAGAGTCTGATTTTACATGAAATTGGTCATATTTGGTTTTATGGTATTTTAGGTAATAATGAACTTGATGAGGCATGGATAGATGAAGGTTTTACCACTGCTCAAACAAGAGATTATATGATGGATCGTTATGGCGCAATTGGGTTTGACTGGCAATCAGATGAATGGACTGATAAATATCAAAGAAAATTTTGGTCATTCAATAATAAACTGCATAATGACCAATGGTCATCAATTAATTATATCTTAAGTGGATATGATGAGCCAATTAGTAGAAAAAGTTACCTTTTTAAAAATAGCACTTCATACAGGCAAAATGCATATACAAAACCCTCGCTAATGTTAAATGAATTAAAATACATTTTAGGAGATTCACTTTATTATCTGTCTATTCAAGATTTTTATAAAAAGTGGGAATTAAAACATGTTGATGAGGAAAAATTCATAGAATCGGTTGAAAAAGTAAGTGGAAAAGAGTTTGATTGGTTTTTTGATGCTTGGCTTCATGATACCAGAGTCATGGATTATAGTATTCAAAAATGGCACGCTATAAAAAATGATGATGGTACGTATAAAGTATTTTTAAAAATAAAAAATTTAGGTAACAGGCACATGCCTCAACTAGTAGAGACTGAATATTCTGATGGATCTACTAAAAGAATTTGGTGGGAAAATAATTATTGGAATAATGAAGATGAATTTATATTTGATGTTTCAAAAAAGCCTGCAAGACTAAGCCTAGATCCCGATGCTCAATCGCTGGATGTCGACTACAGGAATAATTCGACAAAGCTTAAAAGAAAAATTACATTTGACTGGCCAGGTATGAATTATAAACCTCGTGACAAAATAGTTTATACATGGTTACCTTCTTTGTATTACAATAACATTGACAGTTACTCCCCGGGTTTACAGATAAGGAGATCTTACGGTAGTTTTGAAAATCAAATTATAAAATTAAACCACTCTTCAGAAAAAGATCCTTTATCTAAAAAGCATAGTTTTTACTGGTACTATGAAGGAAGTTTCAAACCCGTTCATAATTACAGAAATTTAGAACTTAATTTTAAAATTTTTGATCAGCCAGGTTTAAAGTCACTGAAACTTGAAATGAATAAAACAAAATTTCCAAATGGCTATCGAAGTAAACCCAAGCAAAATTATAAATTAGGTTTTTACGTTCAATCAAATGTTGATACACAAAGAACTAATTTATTCACGCCTGGTAAGCTTTCTTCCGTTTATTTTAATCATTTAATGAAATCTAACTACTTTGAATTTGAAACTGACATTTCAAATTCTATATCGCCATTTTCAAAATGGGATTATTCAAAAATTTCGTTTACCATAAAATTCAAACAAGCTAAATCCTTAAGTTCAGGAAATATTTTTAGATACCTTACAGGATTTACTCATGCAGGTATTAGAGCGCGTTCATATTTTGGAAAAATCTGGCATCATGAGCAGAAATTACCAATTCAAGTTTCTTTTAAAATTGCTGGTAATCAACCACGGTCAATGTATGAAAAATCTTATTTAAGATCTGAAAATAGTTTTTTTGATTTTAAAAATTTTAATGGAAAATACCATTTTCCTAGCGACGGTAATATTAGAGGTTTTATAAATGATAATTATAGTACAGATGAATTAGCAGCATTTTCAAGTGAAATGTATTTTTTAAATAAAAAAGTCAATTCAAATGGCTATTTTGAGAACAGATTAATTAATTCTGAGATAGCGTTATTTATTGATGCTGGGGTTTTTAACAGGTATGATAAGATTGAAAAACTTGCGAATGCTGGACTAGGGTTTCGTTTTAGCAGCGCAATATTTAATAAACCAGTTTATTTGCGTGTAGACTTGCCACTAATTATAATTCAGGATGAAAAAATAACAAAAAATACTAACATTATTTTTAGCTTTAATCGTGCAATTTAATCTGCCATAAAATTTTTATTTATACTCATAAAAACAATTGAATATATTGCCAGAGGCACTAAATTCTGATCCTGTATTTTGATGTTAAAATTTTTTTAGTAAAAATCATTTCAATTTTACCTTTGGAGGATAATAGTGAAAATTAAGTTAGCAGTTGTAATTTGTCTATTAACCAAAGCCATTTTTGCGCAAGAAATATGTCCCGTTGAAAATGTAAACGTGTTCGGCGGTGATAGTCGAAATGTCATTTCATGGAGTGAGCCAGCAAATCCTTTTGTCTCAACTTTTACACTAGAAGTAATAACAGACACATACGGTTACGAGACTTCATGGGATTTAGTTGATCAATTTGGTACAATCATAGCAGAGGAGCCATCTGATGGTGATTTTTCGAGCAATGAAGTTTACAACTGGGAATTTGACATAGATCCTGGCACCTACATTTTTACGATTTATGATTCTTACGGAGATGGTATGTATGATGGTGCAGGTTTTACAATATGGGTCGATGGAGTCATGGTTCATGAATTTTTGGGCAGTACAACAGACACTGAAGATAATTTTGAAGAATATCAAGTATCATTTAATACAGACCAAGGCTGGTTTGGCGTCAGCTCACAGACATATGCTGATGATATTCCATTTGAAAAAGGACAATATATCACAAGTGATATGGTTGAAGATCTTGCTTCTAATAGCCTAGAAAAAGTTTCTTCTGGCTCGTTTAATTTGCAGAGACCTGTACCTGAGGGCTGCGGAGATTTTGTTTCTTACAGAATTTATCAGCAAGATGGAACCGTTCTTGGTAACACTACTGAGCTTGAATTCGCACATACTGGTCTTACAAATGGTACAGAATATTGTTACTATGTCAGTACTGTTTATAACGTTGATGGTACAGAAACAATATCTGATGCTAGTGCTACAGTTTGTGGAACACCGCAAGAATGGGTTGCTGAGGCTCCCGCTAACTTAATGACTTTTCCTGGTGATGAGGAGGTTTTACTTATATGGCAAGGGCCAGGCGGCGGCGGTGGCGGTGATGGAACTGAGGGAGATAATATGGATAATCCATTTGTAGTGACAGCGTTGCCGTTTTCTGTTGAAGGCACTACTGTAGGTTTTGAAGATGACTATGATGAGGTATGTCCTTATTCAAACTCAGCTTCTGCAGATGTTGTCTATATGATGACGAGCTCTGGTGCTACTTATGATTTTAGCCTGTGTACAAATACGGCATATGATTCAAAAATATACATTCTTGATATTGATGGTAATACTGTTACAACAGATGCAACAACTTACGGAATAGCTTGTAATGATGACGCATGCTCTACTCCATCCTTCACTAGCCCATACGTTTCAGAATTGCCGGGTATTAATCTTGATGCCGGGCTGTACTACGTTGTAGTTGATGGTTACGGAAGTAACGATGGCACATATACGCTCGACATCAATCTCTCAGCTCAGCAAAACTATCAAGGTCCAACAGTTTCTCAAAATCAGAGCAGAAACGAGTATGATTTTCTTGGTTATAACGTGTACGTCGCAGATGTGCTACAGAATGCTGATCCTATAGAAAGTAGTAGTTATACGGTTACAGGCTTACAAAATGAGGTTCAATATACTTTTGGAGTTGTTGCTGTTTATGATGGTCCTGTCGGCGGTGATAATTACGAAAGTGCGATGATTACTGCGGTTGATGCTTCTAGTTTTATTTTTGGTGATATAAGTGGAACTATCACTGACCCAAATGGAGCTCCGTTAGATAGTGCTGTCGTATCTGCTGGCGGTGTGAAAGATACCACTGGCGCTGATGGTGCCTACATGCTAATGAATTTAACTGTTGGTTCTCAAGCTGTTACTGTAGTAAGATCTAATTTTGCTACAGAAACAGTTTCAGTTAGTGTTTTAGCTCAAGCCGAACCAACAGTTCAAGATTTTGTTTTGTCTCCTGATATGCCTTCTCCAGTTGCATTAGCTGCAGTTCCTGGGGATGAAAAAGTTTACTTGTCTTGGAGAACGCCAGGTTCAGTTGCTGAATATGATCTTGCCTATTACGATGAAGTTTTTGAAGGACAAATAGGTTGTGGATATGGTGGTTGTTTTTTTGGTGTAAGATTTACTCCTGCTAATTATCCTGCAACATTACAAAATATTGTAGTTAGTATTTTAGGTAATGAGTATGGCGGGGGAACATCTAATTTAGCAACTGTATTTGTTTTTCTAGATCCAGATGGATCTGTATCTGGACCTAGCGGAGATCCGGTGTATAGTATGAATCAATTAGATTTTAGTACAGAAGATGGTGCATTAACCCAATTTTCAGTGGATTTATCTGATGCAGGCATAGAGGTATCTAGTGGCGATGTCTACATCGTTATTAGCGATGGTGGTGGATTCCTTTCTCTAGCTAATGATCAAGAACCTGCCACTCCAGAATATTACGATAGAAATTGGGTATCAACAGGAGATGGTTTTGAAACAATTGCAGATGCTTACATTGCATTAGCTGGTAATTTTGGAATTTTAGCTGGGTTCATTGGAGCTCCTGGCGCTCCCGAAAGCGTATCCTATGCTGTACAGTCTAGTCCAGCTGAAACTGATAATAACTTAGAGCTAAGCTTTGGTCGTCTCTCTAACTCTAACCCTGATCAATCAGATATTGTTGAATCGTCAGGTTTTGGTGATGTTCTACCGGGAATTTATGTACCTAGGTCGATACCAAATACTTTGAACAACCTAAGAGAAGAAGATCCCGAGGCATACAACGTGTATTCAATAGCTGATGATTTAACAACCACTTTAGTATCTACCACAGTAGATACATTTGATACTATTAGCGTTGAGTCTAATTATATAAATTATTGTTATGTTGTAAAAGCACAATATGATACCGGAGAACCTTCAGATGGTGGTTATGGCATTGTTGAATCTAGAACCTCAAATACAGCATGTGCTGTTCCTTTTGCTGTAGGTGATGCAAATTTTGATAGTGAAACAACAATTGAAGATGTGTTAACATTAGTAGATTTCATTCTAGAGGAAACCACTCCAAGTAGTGCAGCTTTTAATAATTCAGATGTAAATATGGATGATGAACTCAATATTGCTGATGTTGTAATGGTGGTTGATATTATATCCGGCTCTTCTACAGCTAGATCAGTTAATTATGGAAATTTTGCATCTTTAGAATTAATACCAAACTACAATACTTCAGATTTAACATTTAATCTTTCATACGATGGGGGTCTAAAGGGTCTAGAATTTGATATTGAATATGACTCTGATATTCTTAGTCTAAGTGCACCTTCTTTGGTAGTTATGCAGGAAAACGTAGTGAGTACTTTTAATCATATTGATGAAGGATTAATAAAAGTCATTGTTTTTGATATTGCTGGTGATTTCATCATTCCAAATGAAAATAATGATTTACTTAAAATGTCATTTAACTTCTTCGGGGATGTACTTGATGAAAGTAGCGTGAATATTAACAATGTAATTGTTTCAGGGCCAAAGGGCAGTATAGCAAACGTTTCTTCTAATGTTGTCTCAGCGGCTATTAAACTGGTTCCTGGTGTGTTTGCGCTTCATCAAAATTATCCGAACCCATTTAACCCAAACACTGAAATTAGATTTGATATTCCTGAGGTAACTAAAGTGGATATATCTATTT
>ENA-OSEY01001928-OSEY01001928.1-marine-metagenome-genome-assembly--contig:-NODE-1928-length-13815-cov-3.117921_pt1 | contig 13815 bp, 13 predicted proteins | sample MGYA00248465_ERZ534230 | MGnify/ENA primary metagenome ERZ534230 (study PRJEB26409, sample SAMN06344110) | marine metagenome | isolation source: Sea water from surface | place: Atlantic Ocean:Southern...
ACTCCCGACCCTCTGGTCCCAAACCAGATGCGCTACCAGACTGCGCTACACCCCGTTAAAACTTTATTATTATCTAAAAGCAAGAATGAAAAGCTTTTTTTTGATTTTTTGCTCTCAATATTGTTTATTACGTCTTATTATAAATTATAAAATAAAATATAAATACTTAACCATTAATCTTTTTCTTCAAAAAGTATTTGATTATCCCATGTCAAAATAGTATCTGCCATTTTCCCACGTGGGCCTTCAGTCACTGTGAGTACTATTGCTTCTCCAGTTTCTAAATCAGAAAGACCTGATCTTTTCAAAGTTTCTATATGCAAAAAAATATCATCATTAGATTTAAAAATATTAGCAAATCCAAATCCTTTTGATTTATTAAACCACTTAACTCTTGCTGGATGCAAATCAAAATCATTAATTTTATTTATAGAATGATCATTTTCTTTAGGATTTTTTATATCCTCTGAATTCAGGATATTATAAATTTTTGATACTTGTCTACCTTTATCAGTTTCTAAAAATTCAAACTCAATTTTTGTGTCTTCAGATACAGAAGTTCTTCCAAAATTTTTTAAAACATTCGCATGAAGGAGTACATCACCCCCCCCATCCTCTAGCACAAGGAAGCCAAAGCCTTTATCTATATCAAACCATTTTACATGGCCGAATACTCTTTTCATCGTTCAAGACTCCCTCTATAAACATCTTGAACTTTTTAAATTGTAAAAAAAAAATTAGAAATAAGCAACTGATTTAGAATTTATACTTATTATAAAAAAAATTATGGATACAAATTATCAATAGACCACTTCTGATCTAAATCTAATCTCTTCCATAACTCTCTTTCATGTAATCGAAATTTTCCTTCCTTCCAGAATTCTATTGATAAGGGACGTATTCTAATACCTCCCCAAAAAGGTGGCCTAGGTGGATTAGATTTAAATTTTTTTTCCATAAGAGCAATTCTTTCTAGAAGTTCTTCTCTATTCTTTAATTTTGAACTTTGTTTTGAAGCCCATGCTCCAATTCTTGAACCTAATGCTCTTGAATTGTAATAATCATCTGCAACTATTCCATTTTCTTTTTCTGCAATTCCTCTGATTCGTATTTGCTTTGCTAATGATTTCCAATGAAAAGAAAAAGCTACATTATTATTATTTTCTATTTCATTGCCTTTTTGTGAATTATAATTTGTGAAGAAAACGAAAGAATCGCTATCAATTTTTCTTAGTAATACAGTCCTAATATTTGGGAACCCAGTATCATCAACTGTTGCAAGTGTTATTGCATCAGGATCATTGATTTCTGTTTTTTTTGCTTCATTATACCAATCCACAATTTTTGTAATAGGATTTTTATCCATAATTTCTCCATAAAATATTATCTTTGATAAAAAAAAGAAATTCATTTAAATATACAGCATGATATAATTACATATACTTTTATTAAAAGGTTTAACAAATATTTAAAGAACAAATTACTCGGGATAATAATGTTTGAGAATTTATTGAAAAATAAAAAAGGCCTTATTATGGGCGTAGCTAATAACAAATCCATTGCTTGGGGTATAGCAGAAGTTTGCAGCCAAGCTGGAGCTAAACTTGCATTCACATATCAATCTGAAGCTTTATTAAAAAGATTGCAACCATTAGCTAAAAACATAGATAGCAATATGTTAATTGAATGTGATGTAAGCGATCCTAAATCTATAGATCAAACTTTTAAAAAACTAAAAGATCATTGGGGTAGTATTGATTTCGTTGTCCATGCTATTGGATTTTCTAATAAAGAGGAACTTAGAGGACGATATATAGAGACTAGTAAGGAAAACTTTACCAATACACTGGCTATATCTACTTTTTCCTTAACTGAAGTAGCTAAAAAGGCTGAATCAATCCTAAATCAAGGGGGATCGATTCTTACTTTAACTTACTATGGTTCTGAAAAAGTACTTCCACACTATAATGTGATGGGTGTTGCGAAAGCAGCACTTGAATCATCAGTAAGATATTTAGCAATGGATTTGGGCAAAAAAAACATAAGAGTTAATTCATTATCAGCTGGCACTATAAAAACACTCGCAGCATCAGGTATTGGAGATTTTAGATATATCATGAAATGGAACGAGTTAAATTCACCACTAAAAAGGAATGTAACACAAAATGAAGTTGGCAAAGCAGCACTTTTTTTATTATCAGATATGTCATCAGGTGTTACGGGTGAGAACTTACATGTAGATTCAGGTTATCACATCGTTGGTATGAAAGCAGAAGACGCTCCAGATATTGACGTAGTAACGGGTAGAAAGGAAAACGATCATTGAAAGATAAATTACCTTACGAAAAAGGATTTCACGTCTCATGGGACCAAATTCATAGAGACAGTCGTGCTCTAGCTTGGCGATTAGAAAATAAAGGACCTGAGAATGGTCATTGGAGAGGATTAATTGCAATTACACGCGGTGGAATGGTTCCAGCTATGATTATTGCTAGAGAATTAGATATCAGGCTTGTAGAAACTATCTCTATTAAATCTTATGATCATAAAAATCAGTCTGAAGCAAAAATACTAAAGGATCCAAATGCAAATTTAATTTCTGATGGATCAGGGATTGTAATTATTGATGATTTAGTTGATAGTGGTAAAACTATGCAATTAGTTAAAGAAAAGTATCCAAAAGCTCATTATGCATCAGTTTATGCAAAACCTCATGGTAAAAAAATTGTTGATACTTTTATAACAGAAGTCAGCCAAGATACTTGGATTTTTTTTCCATGGGATATGGCATTACAGTATGTTGCCCCGTTTCGTGGCGATGGTTAATAGTAAAAATAGAGCTACTTCGTAAATATATGAAGACTGTACATATCTATGAAAAAATCATTTAAAACCAAAGAAATCAATTCTTTAGATGACTTATTAAATATTATAAATCATTTAAGAGATCCAAAACATGGATGTGAATGGGATATTAAACAAACTGCTAAGACATTAAGTCCTCACATCATAGAGGAAGCCTATGAGTTAGTAGAAGCTTTAGAATCTGAAAACACAGAAAACATTATAGATGAACTAGGAGATGTACTTCTGCAAGTAATATTTCAATGCCAAATCGCTACTGAAAATAAATTGTTTAAATTCAGAGACGTAGTCGATAAGGCCGCAAAAAAAATGATCAGAAGACATCCACATATTTTTGGTGAGCAAAAAGAAAAAAGAAGTATTGAAGAACAAAAAAAATTTTGGGAAGAAATCAAAACAAAGGAAAGAAAAGAAAAAGGAGAAAAAAATTCTACTTTTACTAAGTTTAATAAATTTAAACCACCTATCAACCAAGCAATTAAATTACAAAAAACTGCAAGCTCTCTTGGTATGGACTTTTCAAATACTAGTGAAGTTATTTTAAAGATTGAAGAAGAAACACGTGAAGTTAAGAACACCTTAAAAAACAATAATTACAAAGAAAAAAAAGAAGAAATTGGGGATTTATTTTTCTCAGTAATTAATTTAACAAGATTATTAAATTTTGACCCAGAAATATGTATTTATGAGGCTAATAAAAAATTTGCTAAACGATGCGAAATTTATTTTTCTCTAAAAGATAAAAAAAACGATCCCTTAAGTAAAGAAGAGGATTACAAACTATGGCAACTAACAAAAAAATTTGAAAGTGAAGAATGAGTATCATTAAACAAGTAAAGGCAAGAGAAATAATTGATAGCAGAGGGAATCCTACATTAGAGGTAGATGTCTTTTTAAATAGTGGTGATTTTGGTAGAGCATCTGTTCCTTCTGGGGCATCAACTGGGAAACATGAAGCCTTAGAGTTAAGAGATTGTAATTCCAAAATATTCCATGGTAAAGGCGTCACTAAAGCTGTTAATTCAGTTAATAATGAAATAAATTCATTATTAGTTGGAAAAAATGTACATGAACAAGAACTAATAGACCAATCAATGATAGATATGGATGGAACTTCAAATAAATCTAACTTGGGAGCAAATGCTATTTTAGGAACTTCTATCGCGGTTGCTCAAGCTAGTGCATCATTTAATAAAAATCCATTATATCGTAATTTCTGTTCTGTTAGTCAAACTAAATACAAATTACCAATGCCAATGATGAATATATTAAATGGTGGAATGCACGCAAATAATGATCTTGATATACAAGAATTTATGATAATTCCAACTTCTGCAAATTCATTCTTCAACGCAGTAAGAATGGGGTGTGAAGTTTTTCATACGCTTAAAAAGATTTTGCACAAAAAAAACTTCTCAACTGCAGTTGGAGATGAAGGTGGTTTTGCACCACAATTAGCAAATACGGATTTAGCAATTGAAATGATTTTAATGGCTATTGAAAAATCTGGATATATCCCAGGGAAAGATTTTCTTTTAGCATTAGATTGTGCCTCAAGCGAGTATTTCAAAGATGGATATTATTGTATGAATGGAGAAAAACTTAAATTAAATTCCAAGGAAAAAGTAAATTTTTTAAAAAATTTAGTTGAAAAATATCCTATAATTTCGATTGAAGATGGGATGGCAGAAGATGATTGGGCAGGATGGCAAGAAATATCCCTTCAACTAGCTAATAAATGCCAATTAGTAGGTGACGATTTATTTGCGACTAATCCAAAAAGATTAGAAAAGGGAATAAAAGAAAACGCTGGAAATGCTGTACTTATAAAATATAACCAAATTGGTACTATATCAGAAACTCTAAAAGTAATTCAAATGGCGAAATCTAATGATTTTCTAAATATTTTTTCACATAGATCAGGAGAAACCGAAGATGTTTCGATATCAGATTTATCTGTTGCCACAGGTGTTGGGCAAATTAAAACTGGTTCTCTAAGTAGAACTGATAGAGTAGCCAAATATAATCAGTTAATAAGAATAGAACAAGAACTTAAGGAAAATTGTTATATTTCTGAAGATTTAGAAAAATTTAGTAATTAATTATTTGACAGTTGAAATGAAATATATTTTGCAATTGTATTTTCTGCAGCTAGTGCAATTTCTTTTCTATCATTAAACTCTTCACTATTAAGTGAATCATGAAACTTTAGCTCTACAGAACCAGAGGACAAGCACAAGATTTTTGTAATGTGTGAAATAATACTCATACTTCCCCACCACCCGTAAAAATCTTTTGATAAATTTTTATTATGTACTTTATAGTATATAGAAAGAGGTTGAACCTTTTTGATATATTTATTTTGATTATAAATTCCATCAAATAATAACTGGAAAAATCCAGATTTAAATTTTAACACCCGTAGCCCATCAGTACTTGTACCTTCAGGAAAAAAACAAATTAATTCACCTTTCTCAATTTTCTTTTTTAATATTAAAGAATCCTTTGAAATTTTTTGAGGATTTCTATCAATGAATACTGTATTGGCTATGCCGGCAAGAAACCCCAAACCAGGCATTTTCTTAACATCTGATTTTGCAACAAATATTATATCTAAAACACTTTGTATTACTAAAATATCTGTCCATGAAATATGATTACTTACAAATATTGTTGAATTATAGGATTGTTTTCCAATAACCTTTAATTTTAAACCAAACAATCTTAGAATTAAAACTGACCATGATTTCCTTATTAAAAATACTGGATAATTTAAGTTTAAGGGTTTTAGTATAGCTTTAAATATCAAAAATATTATAACAAGAAAAATTGTTAATGGAAGAAAGACTAATAACCTTAATAAACCTTTAAGAACATGAAAAAAACCAATTGGGGGTATTTCATCTACATTTTCTTTTTCCCAAGTATATTTTTCTTCAAGATTTTTCATAATACATTTTGTATTTGTTTGTCATATTAGAGACATCTATCATTATAAGTATATCTATTGTATTCATCTCTTTATCCACAAATGCCCCCTCTCCTACTTTTGCACCCAATCTTAAATAACTTTTTAATAAACTAGGCATTTGTTTTAAAGCGTTTGATTTATTAATTTCATCTTTTGGTATAATGCTCATTTTTATATAACCATGTTCTAGCGCCATCGGTCTAATTTTTGGAGGTGCAAGATAATCACTATGAATATGACTAAGTGCCATTTCAATTTTTTTAATATTATTTCCACTAAAAGACGCAACGCCAAACAGAATTTCAACACCTCTTTTAGAACAAAAACTACCAAGTTCTATCCATAAATAATGTAAGATCAAAGTATTTCTATACTCATGATCAATACATGTTCTCCCTATTTCTAAGCATTCTTTATTTGTTGATGTTATTGGGTTTAAATTAAACTCTTGAGAAGAGTAAAAACCTATACCATTTTTGGAGTCCTTAGTAAGCATCAATCGAGTTACAGCAATAATTTTACCATTTGGAAATTGTTTAGAATTTTTATGATCAATTATAATTAAATGCCTGCAAAACTCATCAAATTTGTCTGATTCCAAATTAGAAACTACTGATAGATTTTTCTTAGACCCTCCCATCTCTTCTATAAAGACTTTATGCCTTAGTTTCTGGGATTCAATAAGCTCATTTTTATTTTGAGTAAATCTTATCTCAAATCTTTTCTGATATAAATTCATTTTAAATTATTTTTTTATCAAATTTTCTTAAATTTATCTTGATAAAGTTTTATTTTTTCAAAATATGTTTTTGAAGATTGTCTAATGGACTTTATTTCCTCTTTGTTAAGCTTTCGCACTATTTTCGCTGGTCTTCCAAGTGCTAGGGTTCCATCAGGGATAACTTGGTTTTGTACAATTAAAGATCCCGCTCCAATTATACAATTTTCTCCAATACTTGAACCATTTAATAATATCGAACCCATACCAATAAGAGTATTGTCAGATACTATACAACCATGAAGTAAAGAAGAATGTCCTATTGTACAACCTTCTCCTATTGTTAGGGGATAACCTTTATCTGTATGCAGAATTGAGTTTTCTTGTATATTAGATTTACTTTTCAACAAAATTTTCTCATTGTCACCGCGTATAGTTGCACCAAACCAAATAGATATACCTGAATGTATTACAACATTTCCTATAATATGAGATCCAGGGGCAATCCAAGTATTTCTTGGATCAATTAATCTAGGTTCAAATTTATTTAAATTATAGATAACCATCGGATTAAGTATTATTTATAAAATCGTCAAATTCAGTATTTAATTTAGAAATAAAATCAGGCAATGTATTTTGTCTATTTCTTTTAATTTTTTCAATTTCAATAATTTTTATTATATTCTTTTTTACTTTTTCAAAATTATCATTAACCAATATATAATCATACTCAGACCAATGACTAATCTCAGAACGAGCCTCTTTCATTCTAAGTTTTACCGTTTTATCATCATCTTTATTTCTATTGAGTAATCTTTCCTGTAAGGTTTTAATACTAGGAGGTAAAATAAAAATTGAAACTACTGAAGGAGCTAAATAAGAATTTCTTATTTTTGTACCCCCCTGCCAATCTACATCAAATATTATATCTTTACCATTAATTAAAAATTCTTCAGTTTTGCCTTTTGGGGTACCATAATAATTCCCAAAAACTTCAGCGTACTCTATAAATTCTCCATTTTTTATCATTTCATCAAATTTATTTTTATTAGTAAAAATATATTCTCTTCCATTTTCTTCACCATCTCTAGGTGGACGAGTGGTAACAGAAGTAGAGAAGTAGATATTTTTATTTTCTTCTACAATAGCATTTGCAAGAGAAGTTTTACCTGCTCCAGAAGGAGAAGAAATAACAATTAGTATACTTTTAAAATTAAATTTATTAACCATGATTTATTTATTTATAAAATATTTTTGTTCTATTCCTTGCAAAAATAAAAGCGAGGTAAAATCTGAATAATCAATATGTAAGTCTGTATATTTTTTCACAATTTTCTTACTTTTGTAAGCAACTCCGTGCCCAACAGATTTCAACATGTTTATATCATTCGCTCCATCACCAGCAGCAATTACATTCTTTAAGTTAAGATTACTTTTTTTACAAATTTTTTTTATTAAATTTAATTTCCCAATTTCATCAATAATAGGTTTTTTCAATTTGCCAGAAATCTTTTTATTTTCAATTATAAAATCATTTGAATAATAATCTGTTACATTAAGTAATTTAGCCACCCTTTCTACAAAAAAATGATAGCCACCAGAAACAATATATGTTCTTGCACCTCTTGAATTCATTGTATCAACAAGTATCTTTGCACCTTTCGAAAGATTTATACATTCAATAAAACAATTTTCTAGAATATCTATTTTTACTCCTTCAAATAAAGCAGTTCTTTGAATTAATGAATCTGAGAATGAGATTTTGCCAGTCATCGATCTATTTGTAATTTCTATAATTTTTTCTGATAATCCTGTAATTTTAGCAAGTTCATCAATGCATTCTTCATAAATTAAAGTACTATCCATATCAGCTACGAGAATTTGTTTTTCTCTATTAGTTTTTGGAACTATATTTACATCCACTTTCAAACTTCTGGAAGTATCTAGATCGGAAAAGCTCATTTTATTTCGAGGAGAGAACTGGCACCCTGTTTCTCCTAACCTTATTGGTTTTTTCCCACCAAGTATAAATAAAACATCCTGAATAAGATCATCACTTAAAAATTCTTCTTTAGTAATAATCCCAATCAATTCGTTCATTATTAAGAATTTTGAACAAAAGCTTCCAATTCTTCAGCAATTAAGAAAGCGAGTTCTAAAGATTGACTAGCATTTAATCTTGGGTCACATGCTGTATGATATCTTGAATGCAAATCCTCGTCATCTATTGATTTTATTCCACCTGTACATTCAGTGACGTCTTTTCCTGTCATTTCTACGTGTACACCACCAGGGAAAGTTCCCTCAGACATATGAATTTTGAAAAAATACTTTACTTCAGCTAGTATTTTCTCAAATGGCCTAGTTTTATAACCATTAGAAGATTTAATCGTATTACCATGCATTGGATCACAAGACCATACAACTCTCAATTTAGCATTCTTGACTGAATTTATAATTTTAGGAAGATGATCACTAATTAATTCTGATCCAAATCGCGTAATTAATGTCAACCGACCAGGTTCATTTTCCGGATTCAAAATCTTACACAGTTGAATTAGTTCATCAGGGTCAGTGGAGGGACCACACTTAAGGCCAATCGGATTTTGTACTCCTTTACAAAATTCAACATGGGCACCATCTATCTGTCTTGTTCTATCACCTATCCAAATCATGTGACCAGATCCAGCAACAGGTAAACCTGTAGTACTATCTAATCTACATAAAGCTTCTTCATATTCTAATAAAAGTGCTTCATGGCTAGTATAAAAATCAACTTTTCTTAAAGAATCTGAATTTTCTGAATTGACACCAGCTGCACTCATAAATTCTAAAGAATTTGTGATCTTAGTAGCTAAATCAAAAAACTTTTGATATCCAACTTGTCCTTTAGTACTTTCTAGAACCCAAGAATGCACTCTGCTTATGTCTGCAAAACCACCTTGGCTAAATGCCCTTAATAAATTCAGTGTTGAAGAAGATTGCGTATAAGCTTTTAGCATCCTTTCTGGTTTAGGAAGTCTATGTTCAATAGTTGGTTCAATATCATTTATAATATCACCTCTATAAGAGGGTAGCTTTTGGCCATTAATAATTTCAAAGTCAGAAGACCTAGGTTTAGCAAACTGACCAGCCATTCTTCCAATCTTTATAACAGGCTTTTTTCCTCCAAAAGTTAAAACCACAGCCATTTTTAGTAAAACCTTAAAAGTATCTCTTATTAAATCAGCAGAAAACTCATCAAAACTTTCTGCACAATCTCCACCTTGTAATAAAAAAGCCTGACCGGATTCAACTTTGGCTAAATCCTTTTTTAAATTCCTAACTTCACCAGCAAATACAAGTGGAGGAAGACTTTTTAGAGAATTTTCAACCTTATTAAGCTCTTCTGGATCCTTGTATTCAGGCATTTGATGCCTTTTTTTAGTTCTCCAAGATGATTTATCCCATGATCCAATCATAACTTCCCAATCATACTATTACATTTTATTACAAACTCATATTAATAGATTAATACTATTTAGTTATTGACGTAAATATTTCTTCAATCAAATATCAAAAAAGTATGAATCGTTTTAACCATTAATAATTAGATTATGCAAGAAGCTTGATTAGTTAACTATGAATTATTTAAAAAAATCTAAACTTAAAAGTTTTGTTTTTATTCTAATAAATGATTTTTCACTTATTGCATTTAGTAATGCAATAGAACCATTGAGGTTAGCAAATAGACTAGCTCAAAAGCAATTATATTCATGGAAAATAACATCTGAGACTGGGGAAAAAGTTAAATGTTCTTCTGGATTTTATTTAGATGTAGATAGTTCAATTCATACAATTCAAAATGATGATTATCTAATAATTTGTAGTGGAGAAAATATAAAAAAAAATATAACCAAAACAATACTTAATTGGATAAGAAAACAAGCTCGAAAACAAATAAATATAGGATCTATATGTACTGGAACATATATCTTAGCTAAAGCTGGTATAATCAGTGATGTTACATCGACAATACATTGGGAAAATAGAGAAGCCCTAAAAGAAGAGTTTGAAAATTTAAATATTACTGATTCTATATATACAATTGATAAAAAAAGATTTTCTGCTGCTGGAGGTACGGCATCAATTGATCTCATGCTAAATATTATATCTCAGGATCATGGTGTGAGTTTTGCAAAAAAAATTGCTGATCAAGTTTTACATGACTCAATAAGAACTGAATTTGACAAACAGTTGCCACTTCTTCCTAATAGAATAGGTGTAAGAAACCCAAAGATATTAAGTGCTATAAAGATCATGGAAATAAATATAGAAGATCCTTTAAAGCCATCAGAAATAGCTCTTGATTTAAGAATTTCCTTAAGGCAACTAGAACGACTTTTCCAGCGTTTTTTCAAATTATCACCAAAAAACTATTACATGAAAATTAGACTTCAAAAAGCTAGACAACTTCTTTTACAAACTGAAATGAATGTATTACAAATCGCAATGGCTACTGGGTTCACTTCATCATCACATTTTTCAAAATGTTATAAATTAGAATTTAACATTACACCCTTTAAAGAACGAGGATTTTCTAATAAAGAATTATAGTTCAATTGGCTTTATAAATTCTAGCAGCAGCATACTTGAATTCTGGTATTTTACCAAATGGATCTAAATGTGGATTAGTAAGTTTATTTGCCGGAGATTCTGTGAAACAAAAAGGAATAAAAAGCATTCCCTTACTCACATCTCTGTCTTCTCTCAAAAGAATTTCTATTATACCTCTTTGTGTTTCTACTAAAACTTTTTCTCCTCTTTTCAAACCTAAATTTCTAATATCTTTAGGATTCATTGAAACGGTAGGGGTAGGTTCCTGGGCTTCTAACATAGCCGATCTTCTTGTCATAGCTCCCGTATGCCAGTGCTCTAGTAATCTTCCAGTTGTTAAAATAAAAGGATACTTTTTATTAGGTTTTTCGTCCGGTGGCATAAGATCCGCTGGAACAATCTTAGCTTTTCCACTAGAAGTTGGAAAACCTTCAGAGAACAAGATTTCGTTTCCAAAACTTGTTTCGTCATCTACAGGATAACAAACTGCACCTTCTTTTTCTAATCTTTCCCAAGAGATATTATTTAAACTAGACATCGTAGATGCCATTTCTTTATAAACAGATGAAACATTTTTATAGTTCCAGTTAAGTCTACACCTATTTGCTAAATCAACTATAAGTTTCCAATCTTGTTCAGCATCACCTGGAGCTTTTCTAACTGGAAATCCAATTTGCACCTGTCGATTTGAGTTTGTATAAGTTCCTGCCTTTTCAGGCTGAGCAGAAGCTGGAAAGATAACGTCAGCAAACCAAGCTGTTTCTGTAAAGAATATGTCTTGTACAACTAAATGCTGTAATTTCGATAAAGCTGTACGCGCGTGATTTTGATCTGGATCAGACATTGCAGGATTTTCTCCCATAACGTACATTCCAAACATTTGACCACTGACAATACGATTCATAATTTCCACAACAGTCAATCCTTTTGAGGGATCTAAAGAACGACCCCATTTGTCTTCAAAAAAACTTCTTATATCAATGTCTTCAACAGACTGATAATTAGGATATACCATCGGTATTAAACCTGCATCAGATGCACCTTGAACATTATTTTGCCCTCTTAGTGGGTGTAATCCGGTACCAGGTCTTCCAACATGGCCTGTTATCAAAGACAAGGCAATCAAACATCTTGAATTATCTGTTCCATGGACATGTTGAGAAATACCCATACCCCAGAAAATTATTGAGTTTTCTGAATTAGCATAAACTCTTGAAAATTCACGTACATAATCAGCTGGAACTCCAGAAATCTCTTCCATTGCTTCAGGTGAAAAGTCCTTTACTTTTTTTTCAAGAGCTTCAAATCCTTCAACATTTGCCTGGATGTATTGCTGATCATAAAGTTTTTCCTCAATAATTACATGTATCATTGAATTTAATAGTGCAACATCGCAACCTGGTCTAAAAATTACTGGATGGGAAGCATGACGCATCAAATTTTGTTTTCTAGGGTCAAAGACTAGAAGTTTAGCACCGCGTTTAGCTGCTTGTTTAAGATAAGTAGCGGCTACAGGGTGATTTTGCTCTGGCCTTGCTCCTATAACCATTATACAGTCACTGTCATCTGCAGCAGTAAATGGAGCAGACACTGCACCACTTCCAATACCCTCCATTAAAGCTGCTACAGAGGACGCATGACATAACCTTGTACAATGATCAACATTATTTGTTCCAAAAGCTTGTCTTATAAATTTCTGAAATAAATATGCTTCTTCATTTGTACCTTTAGCAGAACCGAACCCACACAAAAAATTTCCACCATATGTATCTAATATTCTTAAAAAACCTTTTGCTGCGACATCTAAGGCTTCTTCCCATGAAGCTTCTCTAAAAGTTTTATGTATTTCATTAAAATTAAGATTAACTTCTGGATACTTTTTGGCAGATTCCAACCTTATAAGAGGTTTAGTTAATCTTTCCGGAGACATGACATAATCCATTCCAAAACGACCCTTAACGCAGAGCTTTCCACGATTAGCAGGCCCTTGTCTTCCATCTACTTTGACAATCTCATTTCCTTTTACACTTACTGAAGTTTGACATCCAACACCACAAAATGGACAAACACTATCGACTACTTTGTCTGGATAAATTTCTCTTTTAGTAGAATTCGAATTTAAAAGACTTTTTTCCATTAAGGCACCTGTTGGACATGCTTGCACACATTCTCCACATGCTACACATGAACTTAGTCCCATAGGATCTTCTAAATCAAAAATAGGCTTTGATTCTTCGCCCCTACTACCCATTCCTATTACATCATTGACTTGTATTTCTTTACAAGCTCTCTCACATAAACCACAGGAAATGCATGCATCTAAATTTACCGCAATGGAAGGATGTGAAGCGTCGTGAAAGATACTATCAACAGGAATTTCTTTTGAAGCACCTGGCCTAGCACTTGGAAAACGAGGGGTTTCTTCACCTAAAACTTTTCTAGTTTGATCCCAAAAATGCGAGTCCGGGTCAGGACTTTCTTCACGCTTTGGCATATCAGATTTTAAAAGTTCAAAAACTAACTTTCTATTTTTTTCAACTCTTGAATTAGAAGTAACTACTTTCATACCAGGAGTTGGTTTTCGCAAACATGAAGCAGCTAATGTCCTTTCGCCTTCTATCTCAACCATACAAGCTCTACAATTTCCATCAGCACGATAACCAGG
>ENA-OSEY01001929-OSEY01001929.1-marine-metagenome-genome-assembly--contig:-NODE-1929-length-13812-cov-3.047980_pt1 | contig 13812 bp, 14 predicted proteins | sample MGYA00248465_ERZ534230 | MGnify/ENA primary metagenome ERZ534230 (study PRJEB26409, sample SAMN06344110) | marine metagenome | isolation source: Sea water from surface | place: Atlantic Ocean:Southern...
GCAGAAATATTGCTGAATTGTTAGATAAGAATAAGATATTGGGATTTTTTAGCGGAAAAATGGAATTTGGTGATAGAGCTTTAGGAAATCGATCAATACTTGCAGATCCAAGAAAAGCAAAAATTAAAGATGAGATTAATTCAGCAATTAAATATAGAGAGTCCTTCAGACCCTTTGCCCCTATAGTAATTGAGGAATATGCGTCTAAGTTTTTTGAGGTAGAAAACGGATTTACCAATCAATATATGGAAAAAGTTGTTAAAGTGAGGGATAGATTTAAATATAAGATACCTGCAGTAGTGCATTACGATGGTTCTTGCAGGGTTCAAACAATTAACAAAATACGAGAGCCAATATTATATAAAATATTATTAGAATTCGAAAAGATATCAGGACTTCCTATACTACTTAATACATCTTTTAATTTAAATGGTGAACCCATTGTTTTAAGTCCCGAGGATGCTATTTCCACCTTTTATAAAAGCGGATTAAAACAAATCGTAATTGAAGGTCATCTTATTCAAAAATAATATTCTTAGTTTTTTTAATGATTTCAAAAAAACCGGTTAGAATTATCCCTTTTTTAGATATTAAAAACGGACAATTAATTAAGGGTATAAATTTAGAAGGTCTGAGAATTTTAGGAAGTGCTAAAGACTTTGCTGATCTTTATTATAAAGATGGCGCAGATGAAATTTGTTATTTAGATAATGTTGCTTCTCTTTATGGAACAAGTAATTTGTCAAAATTTATTAAAAATACAGCTAGAAAAATATTTGTGCCCTTGTCAGTGGCAGGCGGGATAAGAACTTTAAAAAATTCTCTAGCAATGTTCAAAGCTGGTGCTGATAAAATTGTAATAAATTCAGCAATTGTAGAAAATATTTCCTTTTTAAAACAAAACGTAAAAAAGTTTGGCTCAGCTAACATAAGCGTCTTAATTCAGGCTATAAAAATTGGTAAAAAGTATGTGATAAGTAAATCAAATGGGAGAGATATTAAAGATTTAGATCCAGTGAGTTGGGCAAAAAAGGTAGAGGATGCTGGAGCAGGAGAAATAATTATCACGTCTGTAAATAATGAGGGTTTAAGAAAGGGTTTCGATTTAAATATCACAAAAAAAATATCAAATGCAGTTTCCTTGCCCGTAATTGCTCATGGAGGAGCAGGAAGCTTTCAAGATATTTATGACGTTATAAAAAAAACAAACGTAAGTGGAGTTGGTATAGCATCGATGTTGCACTATGATGCAATTAAATACTTACCTAAAGTAAAATCAAGAATTGGAAATACTGATTTTTTAGATAAAGTAAAAAAAATTCCAAGAAAAAAAATCTTATTAAGCGAAATAAAAAAATTTTTAAGAAATAAAAATATACTTACAAGATAATTAATGAGAAGAAATAGACCTGAAATTGGAATAATTGATCTAGAGTCTAACAATTTATACAGTATTTATAATAGTTTTTTAATTTCTGGATTTAAACCTAAAATTATATCTCCAAAAGAAAAAAGTTTTAAATACGATTTAGTAGTTATGCCTGGCGTTGGTGCATTTAAAACAGGTATGGGAGTAATTAAAAAATACTATTATGATGATAAAATTCATAATTATTTAAATAAACCAAATTCTTTCCTATATGGGATATGTTTAGGTATGCAACTTTTATTTAGTTCAAGCCAAGAGTTTGGTTATTCAAATGGTTTAAAATTGATAAACGGAAAAGTGAAAAAATTTTCCAAACAAAATAGTCTCAAAACAAATATGGGATGGGCGAAAGTTTCAATGAAAAAAGAAGAGCTACTATTAAATAAACAACAATTCGATAAAAATTATTTTTACTTTGTTCACTCTTATTATGTAAGTCCATCAGACAATAAAGATATATTTGGAATTTCTTATCATCAAGACTTTAAGTTTACATCTATAATAAAAAAGAGGAATATTATTGGTACACAATTTCATCCTGAAAAAAGTGGAAAAACTGGAATATCTTTTCTTAAAAATCTAAAAAATAGTTTAAATTAATATGAGTAACAAAATACTATATGGCCTACCCAAAAAAGTTTTATTTTGTAAAAAAAGTCTTATTTCAAATCAGACTCCCAATTCTACTCAAGAATTTAGACATACTTTAAAAAGTAAAAAAAAAACAACTTTTATAGATAAAAAAGGTATTTCTGATCCTTGGAAATATTCTAGACTTAAGAAGAAGATTAATTGGAAAAAAAGAGAAAAAGAACTTTTAAAACTCTTAGATAAACATAGAGGTCAAGGCGAGTACGACTGCATAGTTCCTGGAAGTGGCGGCAAGGATAGTTGCTATGCAGCACATGTATTAAAATTTAAATATGGAATGAACCCGCTTTTAGTAACTTGGCCACCGAACTTATATACCGATTACGGTTATGATAATTTTAAAAATTGGATTAAATCAGGAGACTTTAAAAACATTTCTGCAAAAAGAAATGAAAAGCTTCTTAAGACCCTTACAAAACTTTCAATAGAAAATTTACTTCATCCTTTTCAAAATTTTATTTTAGGTCAAAAAGCTTTTCCACCAAAAATTGCTTTAAAGTATAAAATTCCCTTAGTCTTTTATGGAGAAAATGAAGCTGAACATCACAATGCAATAGCGGATAATCAGAAGCGTTTAAGAGATAAATCTTTTCATATATTTAAAAATTTATCAGAGTTAAGATTTGGTGGACTAAAGATTAATGAAATTTGTAGTAGTTATAATTTCAGACTAAAAGATTTTGAACCTTTTTTACCTATTGAGGCAAAAAAATTAGACACTTTTCCGTTAGAGGTTCATTATCTTGGATATTATTTAAAATGGATACCGCAAGAAACTTTCTACTATGCTGTTGAAAACTGTAATTTCAGACCTCGTCCGTTTAGAACAGAGGGAACTTACAGTAAATATAATAGCATCGATGATAAAATTGATGATTTACACTATTACACTACATTTATTAAATTTGGCATTGGACGAGCGACATACGATGTATCTCAAGAGTTACGTAATGAACATTTAACTATTGATGAAGGCAAAAAATTGATAAAAAAATATGATGGGGAATTTCCAAAACGATATTTTGATGAGATAATTAAATACTACAATATCAAAATAAATTTTCACAAATTATGTGATAAGTTTAGATCACCACATTTGTGGAAAAAAAATAAAAAAAATTGGAAATTGAGACATACAGCAAATAAGGACGGTACTGATGACTAGTTTTGAAAAATTTTTTATTGATCATAAATCTTCCACGAGAAAGGCAATTTCAAAAATCAATAAACTTGGAGGGTCTAGTTTAATTGTTACAAAAAATAAAAAAATATTGGATGGAATTCTTAGTAGCGCAGATCTTAGAAAAGCAATTATGAACAAGAATATTTTAGATAAAACTATTGAGAAGATTTATAATAAGAAACCAAAATTTATTTATTTTGATGAGCTTGATACAAAATTAAAAAAGACTATTCCAACTATAAAGAAAATAAATATTATTCCAGTAATAGATAAAAAAACAAAAAAAATTTTAGATGTTTTGAATTTTGAAAAATTAAGATTTTTACAGAGTAAAAAGTATAAAAAAATTAATGCAAGTATAGTTATAATGGCTGGCGGTAAGGGAACAAGATTACTTCCTTACACCTCAGTGCTTCCAAAACCATTACTTCCAATTAAAGATAAACCAGCAATAAAACACATAATAGATAAATTTAAAGAATATGGACAAAATAAATTTTTTATAACTGTTAATTATAAATCATCATTATTATCCTCTTATTTTAAAAGTCTTAAAAAAGAGTCAAAAGAAGTGAAAATAATTAATGAAAATAAACCTCTCGGTACAGCTGGTGGCTTAATAAACGTTAAAAAACTTGTAAAAGAAAATTTTTTTTTAACTAACTGCGATACTATAATAAAATCAAATTATAATGAAATTTTAAATAACCATTTGCAAAACAGAAGTGATGTTACAATCGTAGTAGCAGAAAAAAAATTTGTAATTCCTTATGGCATTTGTTTGAAAAAAACAGAAAAAATAGAATTTATTGAAAAGCCAAAATACAAATTTAATGTTAATACTGGATTTTACGTACTCAATAAACGTTGTTTAAAATTTCTTAAAAAAAAACGATATTTAGATTTTAATGATTTTTTGAAAATTTGTATTAAAAATAAGAGAAAAATAAATTATTTCAAAATCGATCAAAAAGATTGGATTGATATTGGTCAAAAAGAAAAATACCAAAGTAATCTTAATAAAGAAATTTAAATTGAAGAATAAAAATGCACTAATAATTGGTTTTGGCTCAATAGGTAGAAAACATTTTTCAATAATAAAAAAATTAAATATATTTAAAAAAATATATATTTTAACAAAGCAAAAAAAAAAATTAAATATAATTTCAAGTTTAAAAGATCTGAATTCTATTAAACCAAGTTATATAATAATATCTTCAAGAACAAATATGCATTTTTCTCAATTAAAAATATTGGAAAAAAAAATAAAAAATTCTTATATTTTGGTAGAAAAACCTTTGTTTGAAAAAAAAAAAATTTTAAATGTCACTCAAAATAAAGTCTTTGTTGGATACAATCTAAGATTTCATCCAGTTTTGATTTTTTTGAAAAAATTTTTAAGAAAAAAAAAAATTTTTTCCATAAATATTGTTTGTAAGTCTTTTTTGCCGAACTGGAGAAAAAATATTCATTATTCAAAATCAAATTCTTCAAAAAGATCTTATGGAGGTGGAGCACTTTTAGAATTAAGCCATGAATTAGATTATTTGCAATGGCTTTTTGGTAAAATCAAAAAAATTGAATTTTCAAAACTTAAAAAAATCTCTAATTTAAATGTTGATTGTGAAGACAGTTCAATAATTATAGGTAAAACAAGTTTTTCTCATTTTTTATTAGATTTAAATTTCTATAGCACTCGCTCAGAAAGAACCCTAGAAATTGACGGTAAAAATTTTAATATTAAGGCTGATTTAATTCAAAATAAGATTGAAATAATAAAAAATAAAAAAGTAAAAATAATAAAATTTAAAAATAGTAAAGATAATACATATATTAAACTTCATGATGCAATTTTAAACAAAAATTTTAAAAATGTTTGTTCTTACTCTGAGGGAAAAGATTTGATGAACATTATAGATAAAATTAAAAAAAAAAATATTAGATGAAAATTGTAGCTTTTGTTTTTGCTAGAGGAAATTCTAAAGGAATAAAAAACAAGAATCTTTTAAAATTTAAAAAAACTACTCTATTGGGCCATGCTATAAATCAAGCCAAAAAGATAAATGGTGTTAAGCAAGTATTTGTATCTTCTGACAGCAAAAAAATTATTAATTATGCTAAAAAATTTAAAGCAAAGACCCCTTTTTTAAGACCCAAAAAGTTGAGCAGAGATAATAGTCCAGAAATAGATTCATGGAGACACGCAATAAAATTTCTCTATCAAAAGTTAAATTTAAAACCAAATTATATTATTTCAGTTCCGACCACTTGCCCATTAAGAAAAGTTTCAGATTTGAATTTATGTTTGAAAACAGCATTAAAAAAAAACCTAGATATAGTTTTCACAGCAGTTAAATCATCGAGAAACCCATATTTTAATATGATTTCTAAAAGAAAAAATAAAATTAATATAATTTCCAAACATTTTGACAAAAAAAATAGAAAAATTTTATCGAGAAGACAAGATACTCCACAATGTTATGATTTAACTACTGCTTGTTATGTTTTTAAACCTAATTATGTTATGCAATCTAATGACTTATTTTCTGGAAAAGTTGATTTTGTTGAAATTCCAAGAGAAAGAGGAATAGATATAGATGATGATTTTGATTATAAAATTACAAAACTTCTCTCCCAAAAATGAATAAACCAATGAATATAATGTTAACCGGTGGCAATGGTCGCTTAGGAAAAAGCATATCTAATTATTTAATCAATAAAGGTCATAGAGTTGTAATCGGAGATTTGAAATTTAAAAAGATTACAAAATCTAGAAAAAATAATTTATTTTTTTTTAAATCTGACTTGACGAAAGAAAAAAACATTAAAGATTTTATTAAATTTTCAATAAAAAAATTAGGAACTTTGGACGCATTTATTCATTGTTCTTATCCAAAAACAAACGATTGGGGAAATAGCTTGAAAAAACTTAAACAAACCAGTCTTAACAAAAATCTTAATGATCATTTAGGCTCATCAATTATATTTGCGAAAAACTTAATAAGCTATTTCTTAAAACAAAAAAAAGGTAATATTATTTTTCTATCATCAATTTACGGTATTACCTCACCCAGATTTGAAGATTATTCTGGGAAAATTTACAGCACTGTCGAATATGGGGCTATTAAAGCTGGTATCATTTCAATTACAAAGTACCTTGCTAAATACTATAAGAAAAGAGGATTGAGAGTTAACGCTATTTCACCAGGTGGCATTAAGGACTCTCAAGAAAAAAAATTTATAGACAAATATAAAAGACACTGTAATTCAAAAGGCCTATTAAGTCCTGGAGATATAAATGGACTAGTTAACTTCTTATTGAGCGAGGAGTCAAAATATATTAATGGTCAAAATATTACTATTGATGACGGCTGGTCGTTATGAAGAAGCATTTAATGGTAATATACCCTTACAAGTTTACAAGATTTGAATATTATAAATTTGAGTTGGCTAACTACGACTTTAAAATAGATATTCTTGATCTTTCTAACAACAACAAAAAATTTATAAAATCTTGGAAAAGTCCAAGGCATCCAAAAGTATTTGCTCCAAAAAGCTTTAATTCGCTTCTAAAATATTTTAAATCAAAAATAAAAAAAAAACCTATTATTCTTAACCTTAATGAAAGTGAAAGAAATTTATGGACATTTTTGGTTAAGTTTTTAATTAAAAAAAACCATCTTAAAGAAGTAGTTATTAAAGAAAAAACTTGGAATATAAAAACACAAAAAAATTTTGTTTGGATCATAAATAGAATAAAAGAACATGGTTTAAACTTTAAAGTATATTTTTTTTATTTGAAAAGCTTTTTTCTTTATTTTCTAAATAAATTATTAGCACATAACAATGAGTTTATTTTTTCAACTGAAAAATTTTCATCTAAATATATACATAATTTTGATTACTCAAATTCAATCGGCTATCTCAAAAAAAAGAATAAACAAAGATATGTACTTTACTTAGATAATGGTGGGCCTTATTTCACAGGTGACACAATACATTTAGGTAATAAACTTCCAAAATACAATGTAGGTAAAACTTACGAGGATTATGAATTATTTTTTAAAAAGATCCAAAAAGACTTCAATTGTAAATTAATTGTGGTTCCACATCCAAAATACAAATCAGCAGACAAAAATATTAAATCATTTAATCCTTATTTTAATAAATTTATAGTCGATAATAGGCCTGATGCGATCAATAAACTATCAAATAATGTAATTTTTTTTTTAAGCAAGGGTTCAAACGCATCAGCATATGCAACAATTTTTAATAAACCGATTGTTTTTTTTTATTCGTCTGATCATCCTTATGAAAATGACGAATTTAAGTCGATAAAACAACATTCAGAAATTCTTGGAACGAAACCTTTCGACATAAGAAAATATCAAAAGATAAGTTTTAAGAAGCATTTAAGGATTAAAAAAAAAAGTTACACAAAGTATTTAAATAGTTTTTTAAGACCAAATCAAAAATTATTCAATATAAAGAATTGTAATCTAATTTCTGACTTCATCAATAATTTAAAATAAATTTATGGAGAGAATTCTAATCGTTGGAGGTACAGGCTTTATTGGATTTAATTTGTGTAAAGTTTGTCTAAAATTAAAAATGGATGTAACAAGTTTATCTTCGAAAAGACCTAGCAGATTAAAAAAATTAAAAAAGGTAAATTATTTGATCGGAGATATCTCTAATTATAATAATATAAAGTCTCTTATAATTAATGATTATGAATATGTTGTAAATTTAGGTGGAAATATTGATCATAAAAACAAAAAAAAAACTTATAAAAATCACTATACAGCTGTAAAGAATTTATAAGAAATATTTAAAAGTAAAAAGATTAAAAAATTTATTCAGATTGGTAGTTCATCTGAATATGGAAAATTTGAAGGTGCTGTAAACGAAGCCACTAAATGTAAACCAAAGTTAGCTTATGGGAAGTCAAAATATAAAGCTACAACTTTTTTAATTAATAGATTTAAACGTAAACGGTTTCCTGTAACAATTTTAAGATTTTTTCAAATTTATGGACCTTATCAAAAACCCAATAGGTTAATACCTTTTGCTATTTGCTCCTCAATTAAAAATAAAAATTTTTTATGTTCAGAGGGTGGGCAATATCGAGATTTTTTATATATTTCTGATGCAGTAAAATCTATTATTAAAAGTTTTAAAAATAAAAAAATTTTAGGGAAGATTGTTAATGTTGGATATGGAAAACCTATTGAGGTCAAAAAAATTATATTAATGATAAATAATCTTATTAACATGGGTAACCCTGTATTTGGAAAAGTAAAATTAAGAATTGATGAAAGCAATATCATTTACCCGAATTTGACTAGATCTAATAAATATTTAAGATTGGAGAAGAAAAAAAATATCTTAGAGGGATTAAAAGAAACTATCAATTTCTACAAAAAAAATATAACAAATCCAAAATGAAAGTGATTATTTTAGCTGGAGGTCTTGGTACAAGGCTTCACGAATATACTAAAAGTCTTCCAAAACCAATGGTGAAAATTGCTGGTAGTCCAATTTTGGTTCATATTATGAGACACTATGCAAAATATGATTACAAGAACTTCATCGTCGCTGCTGGATACAAAAATAATATAATTAAAAAATACTTCAAAAATTTTAAAAAAGACTCAGTACCATTTCCTTTTAAAATTGGAAAAAAGATTTGTAAAATTTCAATAACAGATACGGGCAAAGGTACTTTAACAGGAGGCAGATTAAAAAGATTAAAGAAATATTTTAAAAAAGACGAGACTTTTATGTTTACTTATGGAGATGGAATTTGCGATGTAAATTTAAATAGATTAGTCAAATTTCACCAAAAAAGTAAAAAATTAATTACAGTTACTGCTGTTAGACCCCCAGCAAGATTTGGTGAAATTAAGATTTCAGGAAGTTCTGTAAAATCCTTTAAGGAAAAACCTCAGACATCTCAAAGTTGGATAAACGGAGGTTTCTTTGTATCAAATTTTAAATTTTTTGATTACATAAAAAATGACAAAACTATCTTAGAAAAAAGCCCATTAGAAAAAGCATGTAAAAACAATAAGCTTGCTGCTTTTAAATTTAAGGGTTTTTGGAAGTGCATGGATACTATTAGAGACAAGCAAGTTTTAGATAAAATAATGAAAAAGAGATTAAAAAAATGAGAAAGAAAAATTCATATCAAATGATACTGGAAACATATATTGCATTTTTGAAAGAGAACAATTTGTATGATTCAAAAAAGAAATTTTTTTTTGAAAATAATATTGAAAAATTTAAAAACTGGTCGAACGTTGATTTTAAAAAAAGTATTAAATTTTATTTAAATATTAAAAAAAAAAATAGAGCTAAAGTTAGTAATATTCATTTAGAAAAAATGAAAAATTGGACTTATGATAAAAAAACAGGAGTAATTAGCCATGATAGTGGAGAATTCTTTTCTATTGAGGGAAAAAGGATTTCAAATTCAAAACGTGAAGTCAATAACTGGGACCAGCCATTTATAAAACAAATAGGATATAAGGGAGGAATTATTGGACTTGTAAGAGCCTCAATTAGAGGAATTCCCCATTACCTAATTGATGCAAAATTTGAACCTGGAAACTATAATGAGATTCAATTAAGCCCTTCACTTCAAGCCACTTACTCAAACTTAAACAGAGTGCACTTAGGGAACAAGCCAAAAGTTGCAAACAAGTACTTCAAGAATAATTATAAAACAATTAGAAAATTTTGGGTAACTGAGGATGGTGGTAGATTATACAAAAAAAGAAATTTACATTGGATTATTCAGTATCATGGTAAGATAAATATTCCAGGACCGACATACAAGTGGTTAACTTTATGGGAATTAGATAGATTTATTAAAATGGGTTATTATGTGGGACCACATTTAAGATCAATCTTATCTTTAATATAATATGAAAGTTAAAAGTATTGGAATTATTGGAGCGGGAAAACACTTTGTAGAAAAAATCTTCCCAATAATTTCTAAGAATAGTTCTTTAAAAATTGATGGTATTTTAAGAAAAAGTGACAAAAATTTCAAAAAAATTCCGATTCTTAAAGAAAAAGAATTTTTTAAAAAAACTTTTGATTTTGTTTACATTTGTTGTCCAAACTATAATCACGAAAAATATATATTAAAATCTCTAAATTCAAATTTCAATGTTATTTGTGAAAAACCATTTATAATAAGAAAAAAAAATTTAAATAAAATTTTAAATCTAGCAAAAAAAAAAGACAAACTCATATTCGAATGCTTTATGTATAGTTATCATCCAGTGTTTAAATATGTTAAAAATTTAATTAGATCTAGAAAATTTGGAAAGATTAGATACGTAATTTCAAATTTTAGGTATCCATCATTAAAAAAAAATAATAATAGATATAAAATAAATGAGGGAAAAGGTTTTTTTAATGACGCTGGTTCTTATCTTGTTTCTTTAGAAACCTACTTGTTTGAAAATAGTCACCTAGGTGGTTTTCTCAGAACAAAAAAAATAAAAAAAAAAATTGATTTAAGAGGTTATATTTTTTTAGATAATGGACAGCAATCGCGACATTATTTTTGGGGAGAGGGACAAAATTACACAAATAATCTTGAAATTTTTTTTGATGATGCAACTATACATATTGACAAATTTTTCAGTAAAGCTAGAAAAGATGCGATTACTTTAAAAATATTTAAACAAAACAACAAATTTATAAAATTTAAATCTGCTAACCAATTTAAAATTATGTTTGAACAAATCTTAAAAAATTATAAAAAAAGAAAATTTAAGCTTCTAAATTATTCTTTAATAAAAAAACAAACGCTATTATTAGACAAGTTTAATAAATAATTATGAGAGTTTACTACGCAAAAGCAACTTACAATAATAAAGAAATAGCTGCTGTTAATAAAGTTCTGAAAAATCCTACAGCGCTTATGAATGGCCCTGCTGTTAAAGAGTTTGAATTTAAGGCAAGTAAGCTATTCGGAAAAAAATATGGTTTAATGGTGAATTCTGGATCTTCTGCAAACCTTCTAGCTCTAGCGGCGTTCAATTTTAAACCTGGATCTGAGATTATTACTCCCTCTTTAACATTTTCAACAACAGTAGCTCCAATATATCAGGTTAATTGTGTTCCTTATTTTATAGATGTTATTGATAGAAAGTACGTTGCTAACGTAGATCAAATTGAAAAATGTATAAATAAAAAAACCGTTGCCATAATGATTCCAAATCTCCTTGGAAATATTGCTGATTGGAAAAAAATTTACGCTTTAGGAAAAAAATATAAACTAAAAATCATTGAAGACTCTGCAGATACAATTGGCTATGAATATCACAAAGCAACAACAGGAAAACTTTCAGATGCAGTATCAACTAGTTTTTATGGAGCACATTTAATTACAGGAGCTGGATTTGGAGGTTTAGTTTGTTTAAACGATAAAAAATTGTATGATAATGCTAAAATGCTGAGAGAGTATGGGAGATCATCTGCAATCTACAATCAAAATGTTAGTGTTAAACCAAGATTTGGGAAAAAAATTGACGGAATACAATATGATGTAAAATATATTTTTTCAGAAATGGGGTACAATTTTATACCATCAGAAATTTCTGCTGCTTTCGCTCTGGAGCAACTTAAAAAATTAAATTTTATTGTCAAAAGAAGATCTGAAGTATTTAAATACTTAAATAATTTTTTTAGTAAATACGACTTTTTTAGAACGCCTATACAACAAAATAAAACCAAGACAGGTTGGTTAGCATATCCCATACTTCTTAAAAAAAACGCTCCATTTAAAAGGGCAGATTTACAAATTTACTTAGAGAATAATAAAATTCAAACAAGACCTATTTTTAGCGGAAACATTTTAAGGCAACCTCTAATGAAAAAAAGATTTTTCAAAAGGCATAAAGAGGCAACTATAATTAGTGATGATGTAATGCGACATGGAATTCTTATAGGATGCCATCATGGTCTTACAAATATTGAAATTAAATACATGCTTAAAGTAATAAAAAAATTTTTAGAAAAGTATAAAACAAAAAAAAATTAAAAATGCAAACCATAAAATTTAATACACCTCTTCAAGACAGAAAATATTTTAACAATGTAAAAAAACTGCTTGATTCAAAAAAATCTTTACATGGTCCTGGAGAAAATATTTTTAAAATCAAAAAAGAATTAAAAGAAAAATTTGGTTTTGAGCATGTTCATTTAACAAATAGTTGTACGGCTTCCATGGAAATATGTGCACTTATGCTAGATTTAAAAAAAAATGACGAGGTATTAATGCCTTCATACAATTATAATACTACTGCCTCGAGCTTTGTGAGAACTGGTTGTAAAGTTAGATATTGCGATATTCAAAAAGAAAATTTAATGCCTTCATTTGAAGATTTTAAAAAAAATGTAAACAAAAATACTAAAGCGATAATCATAATACACATGCAGGGTCTTGCAGTTGACTATTTGGAAAAATTAAAAAATTTCTGCTTAAAAAGGAAAATTTATTTAATTGAAGATGCAGCACCTGCGCTTGGAACTTGTATTAATAAAAAACCTGTTGGATCATTTGGAGATTTTGCTACTTTCTCTTTTCATGAGACTAAAAATTATCAAAGTGGTATAGGCGGCCTATTAGTAGTTAACAATAAAAAATTTAGAAGAAAATCTGATTTAGTATTTGATAAGGGAACCGATAGAACTTATGTAGTCTCTGATCCGAACTATCATAAAAAATATTACTCCTGGGTTGCACTAGGTTCTTGTTTTAGACTTCCAGAGCTTAATGCTAGTTTTTTACAACCACAAATAAAAGATATCAATAAAGTTATTAATTATAGAGGTAAATTATTTAAGAGGTACTTTGAGAACTTCTCTAGCTGGCTAAACGATGAATTTATTATTTGCAACAAATATAACCACAAAGATAAATATAATTACCACGCGTTTACGATTATTTTAAAAAAAAATGAAAGAGAAAAATTTTTAAAGTATTTAAAAAAACAAAAAATAATTGCATTTATTAGTTTTGAAGCCTTGCATCTCTCTAAAATGGGGAAAAAATGGATTACCAAAAAAACAAAACTTAATAATACTAACGAAATAATTAAAAAAATTGTAAGACTACCTATGCATAATAAGTTAACAATTAGTGAGGTAGATTATATTTCAAAAAAAGTTAAAGCGTATTTTAAAAAATAATCATCCAAAAATTACAATGAAGTTCCTTTTAGTCACTTACAATGACTCAGATGGTGTTGGGCAAACAGTTGTAAATTTAAATAATAATCTAAATAATTTAGGCCATCAATCAAAAATAATTTTACTTAATAAATCTACTCAAGAAAAAAATATAATTAAGGTAGAAAGAAACCGTTTAAAAAGATTTATTTACTTTCCTTTTGAATTTTTAAAAAAAAGATTTTTTGATTTATTTTCTTTTGGTAATAGCACAGTGGATTTAAAAAAAATAGAGGAACATGTAAATAAGTCTGATATAATTATAATTTTCACTTTACATAAGTTTTTATCACTTGAT
>ENA-OSEY01001932-OSEY01001932.1-marine-metagenome-genome-assembly--contig:-NODE-1932-length-13795-cov-2.006925_pt1 | contig 13795 bp, 13 predicted proteins | sample MGYA00248465_ERZ534230 | MGnify/ENA primary metagenome ERZ534230 (study PRJEB26409, sample SAMN06344110) | marine metagenome | isolation source: Sea water from surface | place: Atlantic Ocean:Southern...
TCTTGCCAATGATGATGGCACCCGCTGCCCTGATACGCGCAACGTGGGGGTCATCTTCTGTCGCGATGAATGACTCAAAGATTCGCGACCCAAATGTTGTCTGGAAATCGGCAGCGCCGGCCAGATCTTTAATGGCAATAGGCATGCCGTGTAGCCAGCCTTTGCGTTGCCCTGCTCGCAGTGCCTCATCAGCTTTTGCAGCGAGTGCCAGGCAGTGCTCGGGAGGGTCAAGATTGATCAGCGCGTTGACAGCTGGGTTGGTCGCTTCAATCTGAGTGAGAAACGCCTGCATGGTCTCAACGCAGCTGATAGAGCCTGATGCGATAACCTCTGACAGAGCGGTGGCCGACATGTGATGAATCGCTGTCATGGCATCACCTTACCAAGGCCCCAGATCGAGACACAGCCCCACAGCGAGAGGGTGAGAGTGGTTTTGCGGCAGCGCATGCCGGTGCTAGCTTCGATCAGCCCTATGCCGGCGGTGTGCAAATCCCTTGGATGTCGATAGAGTGGGTGGTGTCAGGTTGATCGGGAAGCCGCCATGAACGAGATTTTGTCTTTTGAAGATGAAGCGCAGGCCTACGCAGAGATCCAAGCCATGGGTTATCACGCCATGGCCTTTGATTTTCCGGCTGAGGAAAACGACCTGCACTGGCATGACTTTGATTCTGTGTTGTACCTAACGGCCGGGGAGCTCACAGTATCGGTAGAGGGTGAAGACGAGTCGGTGACCTGCCACAGAGGCACGAAAATTGTTGCGACCGCGGGTGTAGTTCATCGCGAGCAGACGCCGGGGTACAGCGCGATTATCGGTTTTTCGGTGCCGCTTGAGTCGCTCACTCAGCCCATCAATAAGCCGCTACCGGTGGCGTAGGGGCATCGACCGGGTCAGTCGTTGAGAGTCGATCCGGGCCCACGTTTTGCCGCCCAGCGAATCGCATTTTCCAGTAGCTGTCGATACTGCACGGATGTATAGGTTTCCGGGCCATCACCCGGCTGCAGATAGGCGATACGGCTGTTGCCCTGAGTTTTAGTCCAGCCTATCAGTGCGCTCCCTTCGGGGTGTGCCCAATCATCATTGCAGAACATGTTGCCGGTTACCGCGTGATGGGCTGAAAAAAAGTGATCTCGATCGAAAGTGTGGCCGCTGGTGAGCAACGGCTCGACGTCATCCTCAAACACCTCGTAAAGATAGAGCTCATCGGTGAGTGAAAATGTGTCATCGACGCCGGCGGTGATGGGGTGTGTCGTATCTGCGACACTGACCTCATGGCTGACATCGTGCCGGTATCCTGAATCCAGCACTGGCCGACCGCGGCACTCCGAAGGCAGATAAAAAAAGCGCCCGCCAATGATCTCTCCGTACTCCGGCCAAAGCGGCCAGCCTGCGATCGCGTGGTGCAGAAATACCATTCCTTTCCCCGAGGCGAGCAGGTCCATCAAGCCTTGCTTGAGCGCATCCGATGGCGGCACCAAGCCGGGCGGCTGGGTGCTGAAGTCGATACCGGGCATATCGTAAAAGACCAGTACGTCCCAAGGCTCCGCGGCGTCAGCATTCAAGAAGGATTGGCTGGCCGGCTGCTCGACAAAGGTATGGCGAATGCCCTCAAAGGACTCGAACACCGCAGCGAATGCGTCCCGCTCGAAGGGATGGCCCTTTACCGAGATCAGAACGTTAAGCGGACTGTGATAATCGATAATGCCCACTGTCAGTAACCCTCGATGAAGCGCAGCTTGAGCATAGCGATCTCCCGCCATGGCCACCAGTGAGAAGGTGGTCACCCGGTGCCGCAGACAGCGGCAATGGATTGATGGTAGTGCTGAACTGCCGGTTCATTTCGACCAATCAGGAAGCTTTCGTTAGCGCCCGAATGCAGCGCGTTCTGCACTGTAGCCACCAGAGCGTAGTCTTCGTCTTGGACTGCTTGTAACGTCATTTGGCTAAAGGTTTCTATTTCTTCAGCTTCTTTGTCGCTGACCGGCGCCTTGTCGCTCAAAATGAGCTGGCGGGTCACAGTGGTAGTACTCGTCTCGCCCGGGAAAATGAAGCCGATCAGGCACTGGCCGCCAAGAATCGCGGAAATCGAGAGATTCGGAAATACCGAATGCACCACGCGGATGTAGGCCTCGGGAGTCGTCCAGGTCTCGGGCGCTGACTCGTTGAGCTCACCGATATTCTTTCTGGCAATTGCCATTCGCTGATGTGGGCCCCAGGTATCGTGAACCAGCAGGTTGCCAACCGTGTGTGGCCCCACGGTTTTGCCATGCACGCTGTCGTGGTGGTAGATCTCCAGATAGCCATCGAGGGTTGCCTTCCACCCTGCACCAGAGAGATAGCGCTCGGTATAGAGATGCCAGTCATAAAGCGCCTGATCTGCGAGCTTGTCTGCAAATTCGCCCAGCCACTCACTTAGCTCAAAGGTCTTGCCGGGAGTCAGGCAGACAAAGATGACCCCAGCACTCTCATCGCAGGCAAGCTCCGTGAGGCCCATGCTGGCCCGATCGACATCACCAAAGGTCTCCTCGCCATAGATTCCTATTAGCTCCCCGCGGTTGCTGTAGGTCCATGCGTGATAAGGGCAGCTGAAACGGGATTGGTGACCTTTTTCTGCCTGACAGACCTTGGCGCCTCGGTGTCTGCAGACATTAATAAAACAGTGAACCCGTCCGTCGCGATCCCGGGTGATCAGCAAGGGGATATTCATCACCGTTTGAGTCTGAAAGTCACCGGGCTCGGGTACCTCTAGTGACAGCGCAACGGCAATGGGTGATTCAAAAAAGACGGCTTGACATTCCGCCCGATACTGTTGTTCGTCGGTATAGGCGGAGAGGGGGATGCGCATTTGCGAGGGCGCCAGATCGGTGGTGCCCTCGTTGAAATGCTTCAGTGCGCGCGTGGCGAGCTCTAGCGCGTCAGACATAGCTTGTCCGCTGATTTGGCTTAATTCAGCACTTTATCAGAATCGGTACGTTGCGCTCGCTGTGAACAGTCTTGGGTGCCCGTGTGTACCGATGATAATTTCCGCCGGCTCCGTGCCAATTAGGCCACCAAATCCAAAGTTTGGAAATGGCTCTACATCGGTGTAGTAGCGCTCATCGAAAGCATTATCAAGGTTGAGCATGAACTCCCAGTTGTTAGAGGCGAGCCCTACCTGAACATCCATCACTGTGAATTCGGGATTCTCGACTGTACCGCCAGAGGGCTTGCCGCCCTCCATGGTGCCGTTGTGGCTGAGTTGCAAGTTCGCAATGAAGTCGAAGCCCCCAAAGGCCGGCATCTGAAAGTTTGCCGTCACAGTGGTGCTGTGCTCGATAATCTGCGGGGGTGTTTGCCCTCCAAGGTTAGCGCTGCCATCAGGCAGAGTGGTATTGCTGTCCCACTCGGCATCGATGTACCCGTAAGCCGCAGCGATTTGCAGGTAATCATTGGCTTGCCAGGTGAGCCCAAGTTCAATGCCGGTTTGCTCGGAGTCGCCAATATTTTCAATACCATCAATTAACGTACCGTCACCACTGGGATTGGGGACGATGAATTCAAATTGTCGGTTGTCATAGTCAATGAAAAACAGGGCGGCGGTTGCCTGAACTCGGCCATCTGCCAGAGATCCTTTCCATCCCAGTTCGTACTGAATGGCCTCTTCCGGATCAAAGCCAGCCAGCGTTTTTTCTCCGTTTGGTCCGTATACAGGGGGCGCGCCATCTGCAATGCCGACCCATCCACCGGGCTCAAAACCTTTTGACACCGTGAGGTAAGCCATAGAGTCGTTATTGAAGTGTCGTGTCAGTGAAAGCTTTGGCAGAATTTCCACGTCATCTTTGGAGGCTGAGTGGCCGATATCCACGGCCTCTTCATCGGATTCCCATCGATCGATTCGGAGGCCTAAGCCCCATTCCCAAGCCCCTACCTCATAGGTGACCTTGCCGAACGCCGCCAAATTACCTTTTTCTTCCCTGCGCGTTTCGAAAGGCACTTCCGCGTGGACCGAGGGGTCATCCGCTTCAAGGATGATCCATCCAAAGTCGAGATAGGAGTTCATGGTCTCTTCGAAATCCATGAGATACACCCCGCCAACCCACTGCAGGGGGCCATCTGAATTGGACGAGAACCGGAATTCCTGTGTGAAGACCTCCATGGTCTCTGGTCGGAAGGTATTGAAAAACCAAAGTTGCGTCAGATCGACATCAGTATGCCGATCACTCTCGGTATCGGTATAGGAGGTGATGCTTTTGAAATCGAAATTGTCGAATTCGGCGCTGACCTCAAAGCGCGCACCGAACGTTTCTCTCTCGTGGGTGGGGTTGAGATTGGTGTCGAGCGTAAACGGGTACTGCATATTGTCCGGCGTGCCCATCTCCCTGGCCCAGTTGTTCACTGGGCCATCGTATTCGTTGTATCGAGCCGAGGCGGTAATGCTGACCCGATCGGTAATGTCGCCATGCAGAACCAGCCGTCCGCCCGATTGCTCATAGGCCCCGACATCCTCCGGTTGATTGGAATCCACGCCAAAAACGGGGGAGAGCGACCCCGGATTGGTCATGAAGCCGTCATCTTCACGGGTAAAGGCAAAAGCCCGCAGCGCCCATTTGTCTGATAGCGGGATATTGATGTCCCCCTCTATGTCCCAGATGCCTTGCTCGCCGGCCATGACCTTGAGCCTGCCCCCTAATGCTTCGGTAGAGGGCGCCTTACTGACATATTTGACGGCGCCGCCGATATTGCTGCCGCCATACAAAACGCCTTGAGGACCTTTAAGAACCTCTATTCGCTCGATATCGCCAAAACGAGAGGAGGCGTCGCTGAAGAGTTGCACATCGTCGAGATAGAAGCCCACCCCTTGGGTCATGCCATAGGCACCAACACCGCGAATGGTCACGTTGGGGTACCCATCGGTTCGCATAGAGAGGTTCAGGTTAGGGACGGCTAATCCGATTTTGTTCAGGCCTTTGATGTTGCGGCGCTCAACCTCAACTGCGCCAATGGCAGAGACCGACTCCGGTATGTCCATCAGATTTTCATCGCGCTTTCTGGCCGTCACGATGACTTCTTCAAGTGACGCGCCTTGTGCGAGGGCGACGGGTATGCCGTCGATCCCGATGCCTAGAGAAATCGTCAAAATAGCAAGTGATAGGCGATTCGGGGTGGGGAATGTGTGCCTTAGCATGCGCTGTCCTCTCTTATGGTGTGTTTAGACAGTCGAGGTGTCGACAAAATCAGTATAGGCACACGGGCCGCGCGCACCTGTGTTCAGAGGGACAAGCGATTTTTCTCTGGGTGAAACGGCCGGTGCCTGCGATGAGCGCGCTGACTTGACCAAATCGCCACAGTTGGTACTGTGGACTAGCAGCGAGACTCATAAGACCGATAAATGAACTGTTTCGTGAGAGAGTCCTGGGACTCGGGTGGTATTCGTGGTGCGGATGCCTATGAGGCTTGGGTAGATAAGCTAATGTCCGCGCAGGGTTCGGATTGGTGTCCGGGTAAAACGCCCGGTGGCCCGTTTAGCGCTTCACTTCGTCATAAGGTGATCGGCGACATCAATGTAATTGAGAGTCGATGCGATCCCTGTTCGGGTTATCGTACCGAGAAACATGCCGAGAGTATCGAGGAGCCGTCCGTCATATTGCTTAGCTACCTTGAAGGGGGTGAGCACATTGAGTTTGGCGGAGAGCGTTATACGGTTGCCGCCGGTGATACCTTTGTCTGGGACAGTTCAAAGGCGACGCAGTTCGAGGTGTACGAGTCACTGCACAAGGTGGCGCTGGCAATGCCCTCCCGTCTGGTTAGTCACAACGCGCTTGCGGCACTTAACCAGATGCCACGCAAATTTGACCCATCCTCGGGTAGCCGATTTTTACTGAGCAATCTGATCAGGGCGGTGGCTGATCGCGATTTTGACGATGCGGAGGTTGAGTCCGACACAATACTCGATGCGGTCAATGCTTTCGTGTTGGGGGCGCTACCAGGAGGCTTGCATCACGATCAAAGCCTCCGTGAGCGGCAGCGTTGCGAAATCATCCGCTACATTGACCAGCACCTGCCCGACCCCACACTGAGCGTGAGCCAGATCGCGAACGTGCACAGAATTTCTAAGCGCTATCTGCACTGGCTGTTCCGCGATCAGTCAGTCACCGTAAACGAACTCATCATTCTCAAGCGTCTGGCGGGCTGTCAAAAAGATCTCTCTAGCCCGGTTGGTGCGCATCTTCAGATTGGTCAGATCGCTTATGCCTGGGGCTTCTCCAATATCTCGCACTTCAGTAAGCGCTATCGTGCGCATTACGGAGAATCGCCCACGGAGACGCGCCGGCGTGCGGCGGAAGAAATGGGCCAAGGCTGAGCTAGTTGATCAGTGACTCAGCGCCCCGTGCTCGCCGATCAATGAAGTGATGGCGTCAGCGTTGAGTATCTCAATCCAGTAGCCGTCGGGGTCTCTAATAAAGGCCAACCCTTTCATTGAGCCATCGTTGGGCCTTTTGACAAACTCGACACCCAGTTCCTCAAAGCGTTGGCAGGCGCCGTCCACGTCGGGCACCGTGATGCCGATGTGACCAAAGCCTCGGGGTTCGGTATTGCCGTCGTGATATCCCTCGAAATTTTCGTCGTCTTCCGTACCCCAGTTATGGGTGAGTTCCAATAGGGCGCTCTGCTGAAAGGTGAATCGAGATCGCTCAGCGGGCTCACTGGGCAGGTTCTCTCCTTGGTGGTTGGAGGGGTAACCCAAGAAATACAGAGAGAAAGACATTTCGGCGAAATCCACGCGCTGGTAGAGGGTCATACCCAGTACCTGCTGGTAGAAGTCCAGAGATGGCGCGGGATCCTTGATGCGCATCATGGTCTGATTGAGCACGAAGCCATCGGTGGCTGTGGTCTGGTTTGTCATGATTGAATCGCCATTGGTGTGAGCAGAGATCAAACTAAGCGTCCGCAGCTGCTCTGACAAGTGACCGTTTTGCTGACGGTGCAAGGCGGTCATGCCAGTAAGGAAAACGATTGGGTTGGGGTGGTCTGTCCCTTTTGAGACGCGTCTGAATGCGTTAGGTTTATAGCCATTGACCGATAAGGAGAATCCTTATGAGTGAAGGATCTTTGGCGTTCAACCCTGAATTTGATCCCGACGGCGCAGAGGGCGGGGTCGATACTAATACGCTGCCATGGCTACCCCTAAGTGGCGTGGCCGGTTTCTCACTGAAGCCGCTGCGGGCCAGCATGGAAAGCGGCATGTTCAGTGTCATTGTGCGGCTCGAAAAGGGCGCCGTGCTTGAGCGTCTGTTGTCTCTGTCGGGCATGGATCTGCTGGTGCTCTCAGGGGCGCTGGACTACGCTGATGATAGTGGCGAAAGCCATCTTGAACCGGGCATTTGGGGATATCTCTCCGCCAATACCTGCATGCAAAGCCTCACGGCGACTGAGGAATCTGAGCTCTTGGTGAATTGCTACGGCGCCTTTGCCATGCTCTCCGCCGATAATCAGGTAGACCGTCTGGTCACTAGCGCAGATATTCGGCAAATGGCGTTACAAGCCGGTATCAGCATGGTGCCCAATACCCTGGCCGAGTGCATGGTCGAACGTGAGGCTTATTCAGGCGAAGGTGCGCCGTTAGCTATCGCGGGCAAAAAGTCAGGTCATCTGGTGGCGAGTGTGACCACTGCCACCGCTGACACTTTTCAGCACCCTTACTTCATCGATTGCCGTGCCGTGCCCTGGGTGGTGAATCCAGACCTGCCTGATATTGGCCTGAAGGTGCTGCGTGTCAGTCAGGAGACGGGATTCATCTCACTAATGGTTCGCCATAACGGTATTGCGGCGCCTCATAATCACATCGGAGGGTCCGATTTTCTGGTTCTCGAAGGCGCATTGGGTGTGCGCGCCGGCCCGCCAGAAGGGTATGGACCGGGTACATGGTTCTATGAGCCCTCGGGTGCGCGTCATGATGCTACCCAGCGCGTCTCGGACGACGATCTAATTTACACTGCGAACGTTTATGGTCCGTTGACCTTCGATTCCGGGCCGGGTACGCCTATCGTAGCGGTCGTGAGTTGGATGGACTACGTTGCTCTGGCTGAGGCGGGGGGCATTAATTTAGTGCCTAATACCTTCACTAATGACAGTAGCCTGTTGGCCTGGGCGCCGATTGGCTCGTAAGACATCGATGGGGGCGGGTCAGTGTCCGCCCTCATATTCTTTTGGGTAGCGCCCAAGCAGCAATATCAATACCACCGAAACTAAGAACAGCCCGGCCGCCATGGAGTAGCCCAGATCGTAGCTGCCTGTTGCGTCATACACCGAGGCGAAGATCATGGGCGCGGTACCCGAGCAGACGGCCAGGGTTGCGTACAGAATCGAGTAGATCTTGGCGTAGTGAGCCAAGCCGAAGTAGCGCGCCGCGAGAAATGCCATTAGGTCCAGTTCTGCCCCCGCTGCAAAGCCGATTAAAAATGCGGCCAGCGCTGCGGCCTCAAAGCTCTGTGATCCATGGAGCATTGCCGCGCCTGCAGCAGGGATGGCAAGGCAGAAGGCCGCTACCCCAGGCGCCCACAATCGATCGACCAGGTATCCCACCACCACTCGCCCGATAATGATCGAGAGGCCAAACACACTTTGCACTGATGCAGCCTGTTCCCGAGTGAAGCCGTCATCGGTGAGCGAGGGGAGTAGGTTGGGCCCGATGCCCGAAAATCCCTGATAGGCGAAAAGGATCGACAACAACAGGACCCAAAAGCGATAGCCTCGGACGGCTTCACCCAGTGTTAGACCGCTCTCGAGTGCCGCTGAGGTCTCGGGCTCGTGATTCTCGGTTTCAGAGTGCGCATCTAGCGGTCTGAACAGGAAGTAGAGCATGGGCCAGGCGAGCAATAAGGGTACGAGGGCGAGACCCACGTAGGCGCCTCGCCATCCAAACTGATCGGTTAGCCAAACGGTGTAATGCGGCGCGACCGACGCGCAAATCCCGGTTCCCGTCAGCGCGAGCCCCAACGCCAAACCGCGACGTTTGAAGAAGCTCGTGGCGATGGCGCGTGTCCAGGTGACGGGTATGGTGCCAGCACCCAGCAGCGCCATCATGCCGTAGGCGAGAAATAGCATCCACAGATCGCCCTGAATCTGGGAGGCAGTTAGCAATCCTAGGGACAGGCCGATCATAGAGGGGAGGGCGACCCGTCTGGGGCCGTATTTGTCGTTCAGCCAGCCAATCAATGGCGATGTCAGCGCCCCAAGGCCTGAGCTGAACAGAATGGCGGCCTGGAACTGCGCTCGACTCCATCCGAATTCTTCGGTTACCGGCGTCAGCAGCGCCCCGATGGAGTAGTAGGGCAATACGAACGAGCTGCTGATGATGCCCATGCAGGTCGCCATGATCAGCGGCCAGCGCTGGGCGAGTTCCCGCTCTGTACTGCTTCTCATTTAAGGATCCACCCTTAGCAGACGTTTTGCGTTGTCGGCCATCGTAACTGCTAGGTCTGCTGGAATATCTTGGGTCATGGCATGCTGGTCCCAGCCCGCAAAATTGGTGCCGAGCAGCAGTTTGTTGGTACCCATGATATCGATGACCCAGTTCAAAACCCGTGGGTCGTGAACGTGGGTGTCGAACCACAGTTTCTGAAGTGACTCCTCGAAGGCACCCTCGTACTGGAGGTGTTCGGGTACCCAGGGCCGTTTGGTGCAGGCGCGGTTGAAGCGGCCGATCAGCGAGGTCATGGTGCCCCCGGCATGACTCAGACAGATATCGATATCGGGGTGCCGATGAAGCACCCCGCCAAAGATAAGCGTCGCGACGGCAATCGACTCCTGCGCCGCGAAACCGGTGAGCAGGTCGAGATCAAATTGTTTTAAATTCGGGTCGCCTGCTGGCCCGTCGATGCCTGCAGGGGCGGGATGAACCATCAGCGGCACATTCAGTTGCACGACTTTCTCGTAGAACGGATCTAATACCGGGTCATTCAGCGGGCGACCGATATCGGTGCCTATGTAGGCGCCTAGCAGGTCGAGCTCCGTGATGGCGCGCTCAAGCTCCGCGGATGCCGCCTCGATATCTTGCATAGGCAATGCCGCGAAGCCGGCCAGTCGAGTAGGGTGCGCAAGTACGATCTCGGCCAGCGCATTGTTATGTTGCTCGCAAAAACTCACGGCGTCGCTGGGGTCGATGTGATGGAAATAGGTCAGGGGGTTAGGTGAGAGCACCTGAAAATCGATGCCCGCAGCATCCATATTGCTCAGCCGGACATCGGCTTCCATGAACGGGCTGCCTTCATAACGAACCCCATCGAGACGATAATCTCCGACCCGGAACCAGGGCGTTCCTGATTCGGTGTAGCCTATTTCTGGACCGTGTTGCCCCGCCGCACCCATTGACCCCGCAAGCACCGCGTGGGCATGGATGTCGATTGATTGAGCGTTTGCGAGTGCCGCGCGGTCGGTCATGACCAGACTTCCGAGATCGGAGTTAGTGCTGTCACAGCCTGTGGTTCACTCTTCGGGTGCAATGGTCAATGGCATGCCATCGATCTCGGGCCCCAGCTCTAGCTGGCAGCTGAGGCGGGAGCGATCGGGATCATAGTGCTCCGCATACTGCAGCAGCATCAGTTCGGCCTGATCTCGCTCGGGTAATTTGCTCATCCACTCGGGTTCTATCAGCACATGGCAGGTAGCGCAGGAGATGCAACCACCGCAAATGGCTTCGACGCCGATATCCTCGTCATAGAGCACCTGCATCAGCGTCTGATGATCTGCACCTTGTGTAACGGTTCGTTGCTCCCCCTCGCGGGTGGTGACATGCACGCTGATGGGTTCACTCATGTTCACTAGTCTCCTTCCACTGGTTGATGGCGGGGTCTGCAGTGATACCTAGACCCAGACCTCCATCGATATCGATCATGGCGCCGGTGACCCACTCGGCGCAGATCAGGTAAGCCATGGCTTCTGCAATTTCTTCTGTGCTGCCGATCCGGCCCAAGGCGTGCAAGTCTGACATTCCCTCCAGTCTTTGCAACGCCGTTTCGTCGTCCATGAGGCCGGCACGCTGGTTGATTTCCGTGAACACCGCGCCGGGTAGCAGGCAGTTTACGCGAATTTTCTTTTCGCCAAGCTCGGCGGCGAGCACGCGGGTCAGGCCTTGCACGGCCGCTTTTGTTGCGGCGTAGGGTGAGGCGCCGGGGAAAGCGCGGCGGGTGTGGATAGACCCGACGAACACCACGGCACCTTGCTGTTGCGCAAGGCTCGGCGTGCACAGGCCAGTCAGCATCATGGCTGCGATCACATTGGTGTGAAACACCTCCTGCAAGGCGGTTTCATCCAGTTCAGTGATGGCGCCTCGATACATGTTGCCCGCGTTGTTGATCAGGGCGTCGAGTTGGCCGCCGTGATCGATGGCTGCCTCGAGCAATTTTTGGCGATCAGCCGCCACGGTGATATCGGCTTTGACGCCGCGACAAGCGTCACCTAACTCAGTAGCCGCCGCTTGAATCTTGTCTTCCCGTCGACCGCAGATCGTGACCTTTGCGCCACGCTCAATGCAGTAACGCGCCGTACCCAATCCGATACCCGAGCCGCCGCCGGTGACCAATATCGACATGCTTTCGAGAGATTTCATTGCATATCAGCCTTGTCTAGTGCCCAGCTCACCGTTTCACGGAGTAGCTGAGCGTGAGCGGGGTGAGACAGCGATTCCCTATCGTGGCCCAGCGCGTCGTAGATCACGCGGCCAGCACCTACCCTATGGGACCAAACGATAGGCTGCGATGTCGGCATGGCGGCACAGCGGCCATGGGCCAGTACTTGAGCGCCCGGTTCAAGCAGTAAATCGGTGTAGAGTTCATCGTGGACTTCAAAAGAGGGCAAATCTGCTAGTGCATTATCTTTATCTGGCACGACAGACACGGTCTCGGGCTGGGGGTGCCAGCTGGTGCCCCACACCCAACGGCCGCCCAACAGCGAGCCCCACTCTGGCCAGTCCGAAAAGCAAATACTTGCGGTATGCAGACCGAGGAGCGCGCCACCTGCATGCAGGTGCGCCTCAATGGCCATTCGGGTTTTGATTGGAGGTGAGTAAGCCTCCGTCTCGCGATAGGGGTCGTATTTCTCGCCAATCATCTCCCAGCGCAGTGCATTGATGGTCAGCAGGTCCACCGGATTGTCAGCGAGGCTGGCGATGCCTGCGTCAAGGTCGGCTTCGATACGCGATTCAATACCCATCGGCGCCAATACGGTTGCAAGCGCTTCAGCTGTAGCGTGAAAGTCGTGGAAGATGCCGCCCACGAGAATCAGATTTTGGCGAGTCGTTGTCATTCGCGGGGGAGGTGGGCCATGACGCTGGTGGAGACACCGCCATCCACCACCAGTTCGTGGCCGGAAATGTATTTCGCGCCTTCGGAGTCGAGAAAGAGCACGGCTTCCGCAATGTCTGCTGCTTCGCCCAAGGCGCGCAGTGGTACGCCACCGCCTCTCACCGCCCGTACTTTCGGGTTCTCAAAAATCGGTTTGGACATGCCTGCGTCGATCATGCCAGGCGCAATGGCGTTCACGCGGATCCCCTTCGGACCCCATTCAATCGCCATGGCCTGAGTCATGTTGGCCATCGCAGCCTTGGTCGGGCCGTACATGCCCACTCCCGGGGCGGGATGAATGCCATTGATAGACGTAAAGTTGATGATATGGCCCGAGCCTCGCTCCATCATGGCCGGCGCTATCTCCCGGGCACAGAAGCAGCTCCCCAGCAGATTCACCTTGACCACGTCGATATAGTCTTGCACCGACTGCGCTTCCATCGCGCCAAAGCGCACAATGCACGCATTGTTCACAAGCAGATCGGGTGTCTCGCCGAAGGCCTCGAAGGCGGCTGCAATTTGCTCCGGGGAAGTGACATCGGCTTCTATGCCCACTGCATTATCGAGCTCGGATGCAGTCTGCGCCACGCGCTCGGCGCCCAAATCAAAAATGCCGATGCGATAGCCCGCTTCACTCAGGCGGCGGGCGACGTCGGCGCCCAATCCGGCGGCGCCACCGGTAATCACTGCTGTTCTCATGTTGACCCCATTGTTTATGCGTTTTGATGTTAGAGGTGGCTTTGTATTTTTTGCGGGCCCAAGCCGCTACTTTCGGGGCGTGCCGCGACTTGTTTCACTGACCCGTTAATTCATTGGTTAATGATTGAGTCCCATGGACTGCACGAGTTCCTTGGTCAGGATACGCTCCGAATACTCGCTGACCCGCCAGCCGGGCAATTGCCAATCTTTGGGCAGGGGGGTGCTGGTGTCGATCAACTGGCCGTCTTTGATGATGTGGCGGAAGCGGTCGGCGTCTCCTAGCTGAGTGATATGGGTCTCAGGATCGCCATCAAAAATCAGGATATCAGCAAGATAATCGGGTTTGATGCAACCCAGCTCGCCTTCCAGCTTGAGCGCCCGGGCGCCTTGTTCGGTGGCGCTGTTAATCGCCTGCAAGGGCGTCATACCCAGATCTTCGACAAAAACCTGAAGCTCGCGGTAGTGCCAGTCACCGTAAGGCGTCAGACTGAAGCCGCTCTCGCTGCCGGTCGCGAGCGGTACGCCGGCGTCAAAGGCCGCGCGCAGGGTCCCGACGCTCTCGGTGATTTCGGCACGAAAGACCTCCCGAAGGTTCTCATCGGAACCGATTGCGGCACCAAAGTCTGCCAAGTTGGCTTGAAAGGTGAAGGTGGGCACCAACGGCACTTTGCGATCGACGACAGCTTTTAATGCCTCGTCATCCATATAGGTGGCGTGCAGGATCATGTCGAAGCCTGCGGTGGCGGCGTCACGGGTACTGATGGCGTTGCGACAGTGC
>ENA-OSEY01001934-OSEY01001934.1-marine-metagenome-genome-assembly--contig:-NODE-1934-length-13783-cov-4.982271_pt1 | contig 13783 bp, 21 predicted proteins | sample MGYA00248465_ERZ534230 | MGnify/ENA primary metagenome ERZ534230 (study PRJEB26409, sample SAMN06344110) | marine metagenome | isolation source: Sea water from surface | place: Atlantic Ocean:Southern...
GGGATAACCCTTGCTGAGAAAAGAAGTTTACCTGAAGAATGAGTTTTACCACTATCATGGTCAAAGAAAACACCAGGTGATCGATGAAGTTGAGAAACAACAACTCTCTCTGTGCCATTTACAATAAAAGTACCATATTTAGTCATAATAGGCATTTCACCTAAAAAAACATCCTTATTTTCAAAAATTTCCAATTGGCCTGCCGATTTAGAATCAATATTAACAGAAAGTTTTAAGTCTACTTTGAGCGGAACTGAATAGCTTTTGCCGGTAATTCTACACTCCTCCTCTGTATACTCTTCTTTGCCTAATCTAAAACCTGTATATTCAAGTTTACAGTTATTGGCATAATCATATATTGGAAAGACAGATTCAAAAACGGAATGAAGTGCAGATTTATTGTAATCTATTTTATTTCCATTTTTACCTATAAAATGATTATAAGAATCCATTTGTAACTGTATCAGGTTAGGCATCTGTAAAACATCGCCTAACTTTCCGAAGTTTTTTCTTATTCTTTTTTTTGCAGTGTAACTATACTTCATAAAATATAATAGAATCCGTTGATCATCATAATGATGATCAGTAAATTTACTCAGACTAACCTATTTAAGCTCAACAGTAGCGCCCGCTTCCTCAAGTTGCTTTTTAAAGTCATCAGCTTCTTCTTTGCTAGCGCCCTCTTTCAAAACGCATGGTGCAGATTCAGCTTTTTCTTTCGCTTCTTTGAGTCCAAGACCTGTGATCGCTCTCACTGCCTTGATTACTGCTACTTTGTTAGTACCAGCATTTGCTAATGCTACATCAAAGGAAGTTTTTTCTTCAGCTGCAGATGCTGCGTCTCCACTAGCAGCAGGTGCTGCAGCGGCTACGGGTGCTGCTGCTGTAACGCCAAATTTTTCTTCCATTTCTGATATTAGTTCAACAACTTCCATGACAGTCATATTGGAAATTGACTCTAATATTTGATCTTTTGTTGCGGCCATTTTTGTCTCCTTATTACTTCTGTGTTAATTCTTAGATTGTTTTACAGCATCTAAAGTTCTCACCATTTTTGAGGGGACTGCGTTCATTGTTGAAAGCAGTTTTTGTATTGGTGCTTGCATAACTGACATTAGTTGAGCAAGAGCTTGTTCTCTCGACGGTAGAGATGCTAATTTTTTGATTTCAGATAATTCTAACTCTTTACCTTTATATGCAAGAGATTTTAATTCAATAGTTTTGTGGTCATCTATAAATTTTTTGACTAGTTTTGCAAAATCACCTGGATTTTCAGACGAAGTGGCGAGTATTTGGGGACCATTAACTTTCTCACTTATAGACTCATAGTCGGAATCTTTCAGCGCCATCTTAAGCATGTTATTTTTGACAACTTTGATGAATATACCAGGGTTTCTGGCAATTTTTCTAAATTCACCAAGCTCATTAGCTGTTAAACCTCGAAAATCTGCTGTTAACAGAGTGTCTGCATTTGCCACAACATCTGCAACCTCTTTGACTAAATTCTTCTTTTGTTCCAAACTCAATGGCATAATTAACCTCTATTCTCAACTGACGATAAGTCTACCCTAATTCCTGGCCCCATTGTAGAGGATATTGTAATATTTTTCATATATTTTCCCTTGGCAGAACTTGGTTTGGCTTTCTTGAGATCTTCAATAAGCGCAATTGCATTTTCGGCGAGTTTTTTAGGTTCAAAGTCCTTTTTCCCAATAGTCGCATGGATAATTCCGCCTTTGTCTGTTTTGTACCTTATTTGTCCTTTTTTTGCTACGGAGACTGCATCTGCAACATTCTTTGTTACAGTACCCTCTTTAGGATTAGGCATTAGATTTTTTGGTCCCAAAATTCTTCCTAATTGTCCCAATGATTTCATACACTCAGGAGTTGCTATAATGACGTCTGCGTCAATATCTTTATCTTTTTTAACTTTCTCAATTAAGTCTTCAAATCCAACAACATCCGCTCCTGCTTCCGAAGCTGCTGTTGCATCGGCACCCTCAGCAAAAACTGCTATTCTTGATTGTTTCCCAATGCCATGAGGTAGAGACGTAGAGCCACGGACATTTTGATCTGATTTTTGAGGATCAACACCTAAGTTTATGCTGATATCAATGGATTCGTTAAATTTCAGATTTGGTATTTCTTTCAATAGGGTCAAAGCATCGAGTATTGGATATACTTTAGTTGCCTCCACTTTCTCGTTAATTTGTTTTTGTCTCTTCGAAACTCTCATTACTCTACCTCTATACCCATGCTTCTAGCTGTACCGGCTATAATCTTTACAGCCTGGTCTAAATCAGCTGCGTTCAAGTCTCCCTCTTTTTGTTTAACAATGTCTTCAAGTTGTTTTTTTGTAACTTTTCCAACTTTGTTGCTCTGTGGTGTTGGACTACCTTTTTGAATACCAGCTGCTTTTTTCAACAATATTGATGCTGGCGTAGATTTTATTACAAAATCAAAACTTCTGTCTTTATATACATTAATAATGACTGGTAATGCTAGACCTTTTTCATTATCTTTAGTTCTATCATTGAACTGTTTACAAAAATCTTGGATGTTTAGTCCATGTTGACCAAGTGCTGGACCAACAGGTGGCGCAGGATTTGCACTACCAGCAGGAACTTGTAATTTTACTTGTGTAACTAATTCTTTCGCAGCCATAACTTTTTAACCCTTCTCTATCTGACTCAACGATAGCTCAATTGGTGTTGGTTTCCCAAAAACCAAAACTTTCACGGTCAGTCTATTTTTTTCAAAATCTACTTTTTCAACTTCACCATTAAAATCATTGAATGGGCCATCTATTATACGTACTATTTCACCAGGCTCAAACATTACTTTTGGTCTTGGTTGAGTTGAATCACTTTGAATCGATTTTATTAAGTTTTCTGCTTCTGAATTCTCTAAAGGAACGGGCTTGTCACTTGTACCTCCTACAAAACCCAGTACTTTCGGCGAACTTTTAACTTTATGCCAAGTATTATCGTTTAGATCCATTTTAATCATTACGTATCCTGGAAAATACTTTCTTTCAGATCTTTTTTTCTGTCCTTCCTTAATCTCTAGGACTTCCTCAGTAGGAACTAAAATTTCACCAAAAGAATCTTCTAGACCCTCTCTTTTAATCATATCTTCAAGTGATTGTTTAACTTTATTTTCGTAACCTGAGTAGGCTTGTAGAACATACCATTTCATATCAGTGCTAATTAACTCCATATAACGTTCCGATTGACCATCCAAAAAACATGTCAATCAGCCACAAGATTAAACCTATAATTACTACTATAGCGATTACTCCCAAAGCTGTTTGCGTAGTCTCTTGTTTAGTCGGCCATACAACTTTTTTAAGTTCCTGCTTGGAATCTATAACATACCCATGAACTGTTTTTCCAAATTCAGTCTGGTATATAATTGCTGCAGAAACGACAATCACAGCTAACATTCCGAGCACCCTGTAAAAAAGTCGTATTTCTGAGAAATAGTAAAACAACACAACACCGGTAAGCATCATTAAAATAGATAAAACTATTAATGGCGTACTGCTATTTGTTGTAGTTTTAGACTCAGACATACACTCACCTTATCAAGTAATCTGCTCAGGCCAGGAGGGACTCGAACCCCCAACCTACGGTTTTGGAGACCGTCGCTCTACCAATTGAGCTACTAGCCTATCAATCTAATTATAAATCAGATGATCGGCATAGACTCTATAATATTTTTGATACAACTCCTGCTCCGACCGTCTTTCCGCCTTCACGTATTGCGAATTTTAAACCTTCTTCCATTGCAATAGGTGTAATTAGCTCAACTTTCATTTTGACGTTATCTCCGGGCATTACCATTTCTGTATCTTTAGGTAGCTCAATTGCACCAGTTACGTCAGTGGTTCTAAAATAGAATTGTGGTCTATAGTTACCAAAAAATGGTGTGTGTCTTCCACCCTCTTCTTTTGATAATACATATATCTCGCATTCGAACTTTGTATGAGGATTTACAGAACCAGGTAAACAAAGTACTTGTCCTCGCTCAACTTCCTCTCTCTTGGTTCCTCTAAGCAATACACCCACATTATCACCCGCGACACCCTCATCTAAAAGTTTACGGAACATTTCGACGCCTGTGCATGTAGTTTTGGTTGTTTCGCGAATACCTACGATCTCTATTTCATCGCCAACGTTTACTTTTCCTCTTTCTATTCTACCTGTTACGACTGTACCGCGTCCTGATATTGAGAAAACATCTTCTATTGGCATTAAGAATTTTTGATCAACTGGTCTCTCAGGGACAGGGATAAAACTATCCATAGCTTCGATTAATTTCTCAATTGAGGGAATACCTATATCAGATGTATCACCTTCAATCGCTTTCAAAGCTGAACCTGTAATAATTGGGACGTCGTCTCCTGGAAATTCATACTTATTAAGAAGTTCTCTTATTTCCATTTCTACTAAATCTGTAAGTTCTTTATCGTCAACTTGGTCTGCTTTATTTAGATAAACAACTATGTGTGGTACGCCAACCTGTCTAGCTAAAAGTATATGTTCACGAGTTTGTGGCATAGGTCCATCAGCAGCAGAACAAACCAAAACGGCTCCATCCATTTGCGCAGCACCTGTAATCATGTTTTTTACATAATCCGCGTGTCCTGGACAATCAACATGTGCATAGTGACGGCTATCGGATTCATATTCTACGTGAGCAGTCGCGATTGTAATACCACGAGCTTTCTCTTCAGGAGCGTTATCAATTTGATCATACGCTTTAAATTCACCACCATGCTTCTCACCCATTACTTTAGTTAAAGCAGCAGTTAATGTGGTTTTACCATGGTCAACGTGTCCGATAGTACCAACGTTAACGTGTTCCTTATTTCTCTCAAATTTTTCTTTTGACATAGTTTAGTCCCCAGTTAGTAATTACAGTTTTAAGTAGAGCAATAATAAACTACTTTTATACTCAAATACACTAAAATTTGAGGAAAATCAAATAAAAACTAGCCCATAACCGGATTTGAACCGGTGACCTCTTCCTTACCAAGGAAGTGCTCTACCAACTGAGCTATATGGGCAAATTCTAATGTTCTGCCTCTTGGATGATTATATGCTTAAAATACTCCATCTAGGACTTTTTCCTGAATCGAGAAAACATCTTTTTCTCCATTTCCCAAAAATATGAGAACTCACCAAAAACCGTTCCTATCACTATCAACAGGATCTGATACACAGGTATTATTACTAAGATTCTTAGAGTCCAGTAGACAACATTTGATACATCACCATGCATCACTCCTATGAAATGTAAGACATCTCCAGCAAGATATAAGGCCAGGGTGCCTGTAATAGCAAAAACAATATTCACGATTATCAATTGATAATTTGAATCTACCCTAAATAATCGTCTGATTTTTTCCATGTCTTTAAAACCGGTGATGAGCGGGTAGCGGGAATCGAACCCGCATCGTCAGCTTGGAAGGCTGAAGTTCTACCATTGTACCATACCCGCATCATGCAAATACTTGGAGGGGGCAGGATTCGAACCTGCGAAGGCAGGGCCAGCAGATTTACAGTCTGCCCTCGTTGACCGCTTGAGTACCCCTCCGAAATCAATTTCGATATCTTAGCAAATCTTATCAACCTATGTGAAGCATTAATATGGACGTTCGGGTTTTTTAATTATCCAAAGATATAATGACCATATGACACCGATAGTCAAAACAGTTTTGGCTGCCGGAATCAAATTGTTTCCATAAAAGATGCCAGATAAACATAAAGTAACGAACATTATCAATGCTGACTCTATTCTATTAGAGGTAATTTTCAATCCAAAGAATCTTGGCGGTGGTCCTAGTGGAGGCATACTATACTCTCTCAGTTAAAATTTTAAATACGCTAAAATTGAGCTCATTTAATTTATATTCTCTCACTATTTGGTGTATCTCGCCAATACTAGTGTCATATTTTTTTGCTATCTCACTTAAACCGGGTTTATTAATAAATTCTTCAATAATCACTTTGTGCTCTCTAATATGTTCATATCTTTTTATCAAGAAAAAGTCATGGATAAAGTCTATAATTTTGTTATTCCTTTCCATCTATTATTAAAATAATCTCATCTATTTTTTGTTGTTTTTTTATATCAAATCTCTCGAAAATATTCAGATATTTTTTACACAAACTCTTTTTTCTTTGCAGACCCAATTGAGTAAGCTGCGATGTTGTAGATTTCTTGATTCTAAAATATTTATCTCTCAATTTATATACTTCTTGCTCATCTATGCGAATTATTTCTCTAAAAGACTCAATTAAGTCAAATAGGTCCTCCTCGGCATTTTCAGAGCTAAAAGCCTTAACGCACATTTCGCTGTACGCATCAACACTTGCTGAGAACTGGACAAGGTTATTAAAAATAGGTAGAGCTCTATCATCTGCACTAGATTTAATTGGAACGAGTATTAGAGTAAGAACAATAAGTAAATTAATTTTCATATACAGAAGATACAACTTTAGAGATTAGATTGTGTTCGATTTTGATCTTTTTTTTGCTTAGGTATACCATCAATGAATCCAAAAATTTTTCTTTTTGGATATTATTAATCTTGTTTTTTACGACCTGCGCGATAAATCCCTTAACTTCCCACTTAATATATTTATTGAGGGTAAGTGAACTGAATCTTGAACTATGATTGTTTTGAATGTTATCAAGAAACACATTCCAAAATACTGTTAGATTCGCATCGTTCAGAAGCAAATTGAGAATCCTGAGCCAATCACCCTCCCAGATAGTCTGGTCTGGTGTCTCAAAGATTTTTTTAATAATTATGGGTAAATCTTTATTCATAGACAATAATTCTATATCATATTTACTTTAATATATAATCTAGAATATTATTAACATTGTTGCCACCTTAGCTCAGTTGGTAGAGCAGGGGTTTTGTAAACCTCAGGTCGTCAGTTCGAATCTGACAGGTGGCTCAGGTTTAGGTTGTGATCATGAATAAAGTACCTATGACTGCAGAGGGTGCAGAAAAACTCAAAGAAGAGCTTGATAATTTAAAGCATAATGAAAGGCCAAAAATTGCCCAAGCGATTAAAGAAGCGCGCGAAAAGGGTGACTTGAAGGAAAATGCCGAATATCACGCTGCAAGAGAGCAGCAGAGTTTCGCTGAGGGTAGAATTAAGGATATTGAAGCTAAGTTATCTAATGCCCAAATTATTGATATAAAAAATATCCCTGCATCATCCAGAGTGATATTTGGTACGACCGTTGATTTAATTGATTTAGGTAATAATTCTAAATCTAAATATAAGATAGTAGGAGAAGATGAGGCAGATCTTAAAGAGAATAAACTTGCTGTAACATCACCTCTTGCAAGATGTCTCATTGGAAAGGAAGAAGGAGACATTGTAGAGTTAAAAATGCCCGAAAAAACAATTGAGTATGAAATAATTAAGGTGAAGTATGTCTGATAACAAAAATGTTCTTGGTGAAAAATTAGAAACTTGTGGAACGGAACCATTAACTGGATATTTTAGAGATGGATCTTGCGCGTCTGATGAATCTGATATTGGTTCGCACACCGTGTGCGCTAAAGTGACAAAAGAATTTTTGGAATTTTCAAAGTCAATGGGTAATGATCTTACAACTCCAAGGCCTGAACTCGGTTTTGATGGACTCAAAGAGGGAGATTCATGGTGTTTGTGTGCAAACCGATGGTTAGAGGCGTATCAAAATGGCGCTGCTCCGAAGGTGAAACTCAAATCAACTAATATGAAATCATTGGAAGTTATAGATATTGATGTATTAAAATCGTATGCGATAGACCTATCTTGAGCTCTCATTCAATGTATAATGTAATGATGTTTAAAAAGTTTATTTTAAGTGTATTTATAATTTTTTTTTCAGAGGTAAGCATGGCAAGTTGTCCTAAATCACTCGATTTTGATATTAAACTTCTTGGTGAAGAAAAAACAGTGAATTTATGTCAGGAATACCTTGGGAAGGTGATATTGGTTGTTAACACTGCAAGTAAATGTGGATTCACTCCACAGTATGAAGGACTTGAAAAGCTTTACAAAGAAAACAAAGATAGGGGTTTGGTTGTTTTAGGGTTTCCATCACATGACTTTTATCAGGAGCCTGCGCCAGAGAGTGAAATAAAGGATTTTTGCAAGCTAACTTACGATGTTAATTTTCCAATGTTTACTAAGACGAGTGTACGAGGTAAAAAAGCTCACCCATTCTTTAAATTACTTGCCGAGGAAACAAGGAGTTCTCCTAAATGGAATTTTCATAAGTATCTCATTGCGCAAGATGGAAGTGTAGTTGATAGCTTCTCTACAGTTACTGGACCAGGTAACAACAGAATAGTAAAAAAAATTGAAGAACTATTAAATAAATCAAACTAAAATTTCAAAAACACTATAATCGATCGGAAATCAATCCTAGGCACTTTACAGCTAAATTAGGTATGTATTTATTTCTGATAGATAACTGTTTTGATATAAACTCTCCATATCCACCGCTGACTACTAGTATGGGTTTTTCCCCAATTTGTTTACTGAAATCGTTATAAGATTTCTCAATTGCAGAGATCACCATGAGAACATAACCACCCGATATTGCTTTTTCTGTAGTTTTTGCTGGCTTAAATTTCAAACTGGATTGAAGATTAGATAATTTGATTTTTTTAAGATTATTAGCATCAACGAATGATCTAGAATAACCCTTGGTGCCGCTCAGTATAAATCCTCCAATATGATTTCCTTTTTTATTAACACAATCAATCGATATCGCAGTACCACAGTCTATGATGTACAGAGGTTTTTTATATAATGAGAATAACCCCACAATACTTGCCCATCTATCACTTCCTAATTTTCCTGGAGAATCGTAACCATTAGTCACGTTGAGTAATTTACTCGATGATTTTATTTCAATTATTTTTGCAGATATGAGTTTTGTAAGACTTTTTTTTACTTTTGAGAGAATATTTTTTGCTACTACACTTGTTAAAAATATTTCCTTTATAGGCTTGTTCTTTATTTTTAACAATGCTCTTGAAAAATTCTTAGTCTCAACGGTAATTACGCTTGATAGCTTAGAATTAGTCCAAACACCCAGAGTTGTATGTGTATTTCCAATATCAATGAGTAAACGCATAAAATATCACTTAATAAATTTGTAATTATTTATTAATTCTACAAAAGAATTAGGGCCTTTGTCTTTTAATCTTGAAATATTCCTAAAGATACTTTTTATTATATCCCTCAAAAGCATTCCAGCTTGAGATGAATTGATCATTAAATTACCTGGATTGCCATCAATTATATTCAAAAGCCGATTTGGTATTGATAAGTTTAAGCCAACTCCGATGGTAGAATAAAAATAGTCTGGATTATCGATAATATTTTCGATAAGAATTCCACAAACTTTTTTTCCTTCAAGCATAATGTCGTTAGGCACCTTGAGTTTAAGATTATTAATATCTAAATTTTCACAACTTTCGATGACTGATAATCCTACAATCTGACTGAGTTTTTCATAATTAGTTATTTGTCCTTCAAGTTTAAGGCATAGAGAGAATGATAACGAATGATTTTGATAGTCAGACCATAATGACCCTCTTTGGCCTCTCGGATTTCTCTGATTATTTGTAAAAATTATGACTGGAGTTTGATCCTTTATATATTTGTATTGGATATAGTCATTCGTGGATGACACATAGTTCTTCAGAAAAATATTTATTCCCATATCCTGTATACTGTTTTTAATTGAAGAATCTATGAACATATTTTTGACATAAATTTTTGTTTAACTTATGATGTGTAGCTATTAAATAATATTAGGATAAACATAACACATTATGGCAATTAATTGGATAGAGACAGAAGTAATAGAGCATAAACACTGGACTGATGTTTTGGCATCCATTAAATTCAAAGGAGATGTTTTGCCTTACAAGGCTGGTCAGTTTACCAAAGTCGGTTTACATATTAATGGAGAATTAATATCTAGACCATATTCGTATGTAAGCGCACCAAGTGATGACTTCTTAGAAATTGTGTATGTTAAAGTTCCTGATGGAGTTTTAACTCCACAACTTCATGATTTAAAAAAAGGTGACAAGCTTTTTGCTATGGAAAAAGCATCGGGGTTTTTCACGATGGATGAGGTACCAGATGGTAGTAATCTATGGATGTTTGCTACGGGAACAGGATTGGGTGTTTTCATATCGCTTTTAAAAACTGATGATCCATGGAAAAGATTCAACAATATTGTCTTGGTTCATGGCGTTAGAACGAGTGACGAGTTAACTTATAAAGAAATGATAGACGCCTTAAATAATAAGAATAATAATAAATTAATATATATTCCTACGATAACAAGAGAAAAAAAAGATGGAGCATTTAATGTTCGCATCCCTGAAGGTTTAAAGAAAAATCTATTTCAAGAGAGAGCTCAATTAAATATAACGCAAGATTCTCAAATAATGATTTGTGGTAACCCAGATATGATTAATGACACTGTCGAATTTTTAGGTGAGAGTGGACTCGAGAGAAATCGAAGAAGCAAGCCTGGTAATATAACTTTAGAAAAATATTGGTAACTAACCAATCAACCAATCCTTATAACTAATCCATCCGCGGCCTTTGTATGCAACATTTGGTAAGACCGGAATGTCTTTAGGTTTTGTTTTTGAATTCTTATTACACCACGCATCCCATTCGATTCTGGTTGAGAGTCCTAAACTACGAGCAAACTCTCTAGCCTTTCCAAAGTCTCTTAATTTAAGAGTGTATTTAATTTTTTCATTTGAATTCATGGTTATAAAGTAACACATTTCCATGAGATATAATGTTGCAAATGATTATCATTCTCATTATAATTTAGAGTCAACTATTAGCAGAAGGAATATTATGAAAAAAATTATATATTTGGAGGCCTCACCAAGAAAATCAAGGTCTCACTCAAAAAGGGTGGCTGAGGCATATCTTGATAAAGTTAAAGAAAATGATTCAAATGTTGAAATTAAAAAAATTGACATTTGGGATTATAATCTTCCGGAATTCAATGGGCCAATGATGGATGCTAAATACGCAGTTATCGGTGGTCAAGATCCCTCTAAAGAACAACAGGATGCGTGGGGAAAAGTAACGAATATCTTTAATGAATTTGCAGATGCAGATCATTATGTTCTCAGTGTGCCAATGTGGAATTTCAATATTCCATACAAGTTGAAACACTTTATAGATATTGTAACTCAACCGGGTCTATCATGGAGCTTCAATCCCGATGATGGATATAAAGGCCTAATGACTGGAAGAACCGCAACTGTGATTTATGCTAGTGGCGATGGGTATGGTGATGGTACTGGTTTTGAGTCATTTGATTTACAAAAGCCGTATGTTGAATTGTGGTTAACTTTTATTGGATTTGAAAAAATTGAAAAAGTTATTGCAGATAGAACTCTTTTCTCACCAGAAGAAGCAGAAGCAAAAGCTATGGATGTAGCCCTTAAAATTGCTAATATAAATTCACTCTAGAATCAAAACATTTTAAAAGGGATTTTTATAAAATGAAAAAGATAATGTTTTATGTTCTTACTACATTGATATTATTTAATATCACAGAGTTGAAAAAAATATTTGTAATTTTATTTTCGTCACTATTATTAACGAATAACTTAAGTGCTAATAATGACAGCTATAATTCAAATACAAAACGTATTAATCAAAACAGCTTTGATTGGGTGATAGATAGGATACATATTCAACCCTCGAGGGGTGGGACTACTTTGGGTATTGAAGTAGAATATGATAAAAATTCCTCTACATATTTTCAAGAACTGATGCTGTCTGAGAACAAGAAAGAAAAAGACCGTTTAGCAATCCTATCCTTACAGGGAGAATATAAAGTTAGTTTTGAATTTACAGAACTTTATGGAGCAGAAACTAATTACAAATTAGATAGCCCATATAAGTCCTGGGGTACAGAAATTGTTATAGCGCTAGAAAACACTGAGGATTTTATATCTTTGCAGCATATTATGGCCATGTATATTAAAAATAAAAATGGAGATGTGGAAGGCCCATACGTTCAGAAACATTGGAGACAAGACTGGAAATATGAAGATAAAGAAATTCTAAATTATAAGTCCGATAAAAACTGGGATGTTATTTTAAATCAAGATAATAGTGGAACGTGGAGTCAAACAGTGTATCAAGTAGATGATACTCCTAGGTATGAATCTTTTGGAAAGTGGAAACACCAAAAAGGTGCGTCACAATGGATAAGCGAAAAAACTCCTCGTCCTTTACCAAGAAGAGAATTTTCAGTTAGGTCAGATTACGAATTACTTAATGGAGTAAACAAGATTACTGTCATGTCATGGGGATGGGTAATGGAGGAGTTGAATGATAAATTAGCTTCTCAAAATATTTTTATAGGATCTGAGTTTGGTATTGCAAGATATCAAAAAATTAGAGATTTTAATTTTAAACCTGCATATCAATACTGGGATGATACAGGTGAATATTGGAAGACGGTAAGATCAGAATGGAGTAATTATATACAAATAAATAAAAAAATATGCATGAATAATTATATTGATAATCAGCCTTCATATTCTCATTACTTCAAACTAGCAGAGGAATATAAAAAATCTAAAGATATTAATGATTCAAAAAGGAAAGTCGCATATATTACAAAGAAATTTCTAAAGAAATGTAATTAACCTTTAGGAAAAATCAATAAGCATTTTCCTAATTTCAAGACTATGTACTTCTTCGGCTTTAATCATTCCGCGAGCGTATTCCTCAATATATATGCTTTTATCTTTTACGCTATTTAAAAGTTCTTTATATATATTTACTGCATTTTCTTCGTGTTCTAGGCTCTCAGTAAGTAAATCTTTTGCATGATGATTATTTGTCTCTTTTATATTAGAAATACTAACTGATGGATGACCGCCCAAACCAGTCACTAATTCCCCTGCCTCTTGTGCATGAAGCAGAGATTCATTTGCTTGTTCTTTGAAAAATGCTGATAAAGATAATCTATCTCTTCCAGTAATCATAAGCGAGTAATGCGTATATCTTACGACTCCAGAAAGTTCGTATTGCATTATTTTATTTAAAATTTCAATTATTTTTGGTGTATTAATATCATTCATGAGTATGACTATAACTGATTTATTTAAAATTAAAAAGGCCCTAAAAATAAGGGCCTTTCTTTTTTACAAGCTGACAGTGACCTACTCTCACATAGGGAGACCCTATACTACCATCGGCGCTATATGGTTTCACTTCTGAGTTCGAGATGGATCAGGTGGTGCCCATATGCTATGGCCATCAAACATGTATTATTCTTAGGAATTGTAAACTGACTTTAAATCTTATTTATCATTTTTAATGTTATAAGAGCAAGCCTCACGATCAATTAGTACTGGTTAGCTTCACTTGTTACCAAGCTTCCACACCCAGCCTATCAACGTCCTAGTCTTGAACGGATCTTCAGGGACCTTAAAGGTCCAGTGATATCTAATCTTTGGTATGGCTTCCCGCTTAGATGCTTTCAGCGGTTATCACAACCCTATATAGCTACCCAGCAATGCCTCTGGTGAGACAACTGGAACACCAGGGATAGGTTCACTCCGGTCCTCTCGTACTAGGAGCAACATCCATCAAATATCAAACGCGCACGGTAGATAGGGACCGAACTGTCTCACGACGTTCTAAACCCAGCTCGCGTACCACTTTAAATGGCGAACAGCCATACCCTT
>ENA-OSEY01001935-OSEY01001935.1-marine-metagenome-genome-assembly--contig:-NODE-1935-length-13773-cov-6.441078_pt1 | contig 13773 bp, 12 predicted proteins | sample MGYA00248465_ERZ534230 | MGnify/ENA primary metagenome ERZ534230 (study PRJEB26409, sample SAMN06344110) | marine metagenome | isolation source: Sea water from surface | place: Atlantic Ocean:Southern...
TTTTTTTAGCTGGATGCGTTGTGGGTTTAGTCACATTTAGCAGAGTTTTCTCGTACCTTTTTAAAAAATATAATGATGTTGTAATCAGTGTACTTATAGGATTTCTTGGTGGTTCATTATTTAAAATTTGGCCTTTTTATGAAGTTTTAGAGTACAACTCAGCTAATGAGCCTATTTATACATCTCCAATTTTACCGACAGCCAGCCAAAGTAATGACTTGGTATTCTTTTTTACATTTGGAGTAATTGGATTCCTCGGCATGTGGGTTATAGAAAAGAAATTTATAGGTCTTAATAAAGAAAATTAAACTATTAAAATGATTATATGAGATTAGGTTTACCAGAACTTTTAATTATTTTGACAATATTGCTTTTACTTTTTGGTGCAAAAAGACTTCCTGGATTGGCTAAGTCATTGGGGAAATCTACAAAAGAATTTAAATCTGCACTTGAAGAAGAATAATTTAAAAAAAATCATTTTAACCCTTTTTGCTATGTTGTTTATGGCATGTTCATCAAGTGTTGCAGAATCTTATTCAACTGGTGAAGAAGTTTATGAAGCTAGATGTTCCGCATGTCACGGTAAAGACTTTGAGGGTAGAGTAGGCCCTGCCTTAGATGCAGGAAGTCAATCAGCATCCATGCCGGATTCTTACTGGGTACAAACAATAACTAAAGGCAAAGGTTCAATGCCTGCTCAAAGGCTTACTGATAATGAAGTAACAATGGTTATTGAATATATTCGATCTAATCACTAACTCTTTCATTCACCTTATTTAACTCTTTTAGAACTTGTAGAGGTTTTTTTAAATCAGCTAAATCCTGAATTCTCCATTTCCAATTACCTTCTTGAGTTCCTGGTGAATTAAACCTTGCTTCTTTATCAAGTTCGAGTAAATCTTGAACAGTTGTAATTGCTAATTGACATGGAGACTCCCAAACAAGCGATATAAAGTTCCAAACATCAGAGTCATATTGCGATTTAATATCTTTTTTATAATCATAAAAAAACTGAAGCTGAACATCTTCAACCTCATTTAACCATTGTTTCACTGTAGGGCTGTCGTGTGTGCCGGTATAGGCTGCAATATTAAAATCCCAATGTTTTGGATGAATTTCATCGTGTACTTGATTGTTAGGTACTCGTTGTTGTAAAACTTTCATACCTGGGATTGTATATTTTTTTAATATATCTGCAGTTTCTTCAAGAACTACACCTAAATCCTCAGCCAGCAATTTATTAAAATCAACGTCTTTAGAAACAGTACTAAAAAATGTTTCCCAAGGACCTTTTCTCCAATGACCATTAAGAGCTGATTCACCATAAGGTATGGCCCAAAACTGAAAAAACCCAACAAAGTGATCAATTCTTAAATAATCATAATTTTGTAAATTGTAATTTAATTTATCAATCCAGTATTTGTATCCCTCATCTTTGTGATTATCCCATTGATACAAAGTTGTATTCCACACTTGACCTTCTACTGTGAAATCATCTGGAACAGCACCTGATACAAAGCTCATATTATTAGAATCGTCCAAATCAAATAAATGTTTGTCTAACCATACATCTGCAGAGTTATGGTTCACATATATTGGTATATCTCCAAGAATTCTTACATTGTTATTATTTGCGTAGGATTTAAGTTTTTGCCACTGTTTATTAAACTCAAATTGTAAAAATAAGTTTTTCATAAAAATATCTTTATATTCATCAAATACCATATCAAATAGCTCCTCTGAAAAATTCTGATAATCACTAGACCACTCAATCCACGAACTTTCAAAAACCTCACTCAAGGTTATAAATGTTAAGTGCCTTTTTATTAAATCGTTTTCTAGAAAACTCTGATATTCATTGTCGTTATAATTTACTCTCTCAGAGATAAGGTTAAAAATTTTATCTTTGTTTGTGTATACAGCCTTGTAATTCACTTCATTAGTTATTGGTAGTTTTATTTCGTTTAATTCACTTTCGTTATATATATTGTTTTCTAAGTCATCTAAAGAAACAATATATGGGTTACCCAAAACAGATGACTTACTAGAGTATGGTGAAAATTCAATATTATCAGTTATTCCCAAAGGAAGAACTTGCCATATTTCGGTGTCTGATTGGTTGAGAAGATCAATAAATTCATAGCTTTCTTTACCCAAATCTCCAATACCGTATGAACTAGGTAAAGATGTTGGATGTAAAATTAATCCACTACTTTTATTTATATCCATATCACCTCAAATATAGAGTATATAATGTCTATTTGATAGTAAATTAATTTTTATGGTAGAAGAGCACAGTCCCGAATTTGTAGATGCTGGTGAAAAGCAGAAGATAGATTTTTTTGATGGTGATGTTCATTTAGGGCATTACGATTTTAGATTTGATTTTAACGATAAAAAACACTTTTCTATTTCTAGAGACGGAACTGGGAGAGTCAGAGTTCACTCTCAAAAAAATATCTCAAAACTCTGGATTTTATTGGAAGATGAAGATTTTAGACCTATTGAACTCAGGAAATATGCAGAAACAGATAGGTTTATTTTTTGGGGTACTCAGATACAGTTCAGATCACCTACAGCAAAGTTTAGCTTCGCAGCAAGCACTGATGAACAGCTTAATCTTTATCTAGGAACTAGTGGTATAGCAAATTTCATATCTCCTTCAGAAAAATGGGTTTACGATTCTGGCTCATACCAAAGACACACAATTCCTGACTGGGTATATGGGGGAGTAATGTATCAAGTATTTCCTGATAGATTTGCTAATGGAGACAGTTCTCTAAATCCAAAGAATACTGTTGAATGGGGTTCAATACCAACAAGGTTAGATTTTCAAGGAGGAGACTTATATGGAGTAATCCAAAAGCTTGATCATATTCAGTCTCTTGGAGTAAATATAATTTACTTAAATCCAATCTTTTTGTCATCTAGCACACATAAGTACGATGCATGGGATCATTTTAAAGTAGACCATACATTAGGTGGTGACGATGCTCTTCGAGAATTAATTGAAGAATGTCATAAAAGAGGTATGAAAATAATCTTAGACTGTTCATTAAATCATGTTCACCCAAGACATTTTGCATTTCAAGACTTAGTTAAGAATGGAGAGAAGTCAGAGTATAAAGACTGGTTTACAGTATTCGATTATCCAGTAAGGTTTATCCACAGACCACACTTATATGCCAATACTTACAAAGTAGGTTGGGATGGAAATCAAGAAGAGTATAAACAATATTTAGATAAAACTTTTGAAGAAACTATGGTGCCAGTTGAAATAATGGAAGATGATGGCCCTATAGTTGAACCATCATTTAAAGCTTGGTGGGGAGTACCTGATATGCCCAAAGTAAATTTTAATTCTGATGGTGCAAGGCAATGGGCTCTTGATGTTACAAAGCACTGGATTGAAAATTTTGATATTGATGGGTGGAGAATGGATGTTGCAAAGGAACTAGATTTTTCATTTTGGAAAGATTTCAGAGATATCGCATACGCAACTAAGAAAGATGTTCTGCTTATATCTGAAATATTTGGAGATACTTCTCAGTGGCTTCAAGGAGATAGATTTGATGGAACAATGAACTACTCTTTTAGAGAAACTATGACTGATTACTTCGCAACTAAGAGAATCAATAATAAAGAATTTGCTGACTCTCTTGCTAATTTATATTCCATGTATTCTTTTGAGGCGCTTTCTTCATGCCAGAATTTATTGAGTTCCCATGATGTAAAAAGATTTTTAAACCGATGTGGTAACAATGAGGACGGCATACTTGGTGCAATATTTCTACAAGCTACATTTCCAGGCATAGCTGGTGTTTACTACGGAGATGAAGTTGGTCTAGGTGGTGCTGATGATCCTTTTAACAGAGAACCATTTCCTTGGCACAATGAAGAATCATGGAATAAAACAATTCTTGAATTTACAAAATCTATGATGCAAATCAAAAATGTTAATCCAATTTTCAAATATGGAAGATTTGAATTATTAGATTACAAGGAAGATGTTGTAATTTTCAGAAGAATTTTACAAGATGAGTCACTTATTTGTATTGTAAACAGAGATAGATCTACTAATGACATAGATATCCCATCTAATGCCCATAGTATCGATGTAGTCTATGGAGATTGTGAAGCAAATCTTGAAGATGGTTCTGTTAAAATAACAAAAAATTCAGGAGATATAGGAATAATTCTTCACGAAAAATAAAATATTGTGCAATTGTGCAATTTTTCTTTTATTTAGCTAGAAAATTTTCTAATTAGACAATAGAGTTGTCATTGACATTCGTAAAGAGTGAATATACGTATATATGAAAGGGAGTATATGAAAACTAATAAATTACGATTTATCGTATTTTTATTGATGTTCTCTTTAGTTGCCGTGGCTTGTGGTGGCGATACTGCAGATGATGCAGCAGAAGCACCAGATACCACTGAAGCACCTCAAGAAACATTGGCTGCTCCTGCAACCACAGCACCACCACCAGAAGTAATCGTGGTATGGGCTGAAGAAAAAGTCGCTGAGGCTTTAAATCCATTAGTTGGGGCTTATGAAGCTGCTGCTGGTGTTGATGTTGAAGTAGTAGCTTATGACTTTGGTGCAATAAGAACTGATGTTCAGACTGCTGGCCCAGCAGGTGAAGGTCCAGATGTATTCTTAGGAGCACACGACTGGGTTGGAGAATTAGCAGCAAACGGTGTAGTTTCACCATTAGATTTAGGTTCTGTAGCATCAGATATATTTGAAGTAGGAGTTACAGCATTTAGCTATGCTGGAGAAGTTTACGGATTTCCCTATGCAACAGAAGCTATCGCAATGTATTACAACGCAGACTTAGTTGACTCAGTCCCAACAACATGGGAAGAAGCAAAAGCTGCTTGTGATGCTGCAGGTACAGAATTTTGTGTTGGAACACCTTCAAATGATGCTTATCATAACCACCCATTTGTAGCTTCAGCTGGAGGTTATGTGTTTGCTTCTGAAGGTGGATTCGATGCTTCAGATGTTGGTTTAGACAACGCCGGGGCTATAGCTTCTGCAGAGTTCCTTGATGGACTTGTGAAAAACGGAACAGTAACAAATACTGATTACGGTGGAGCTATGTCTAATTTCCAAGAGGGTCGTGCATTATTCTGGATGACTGGACCATGGGCACGTAATGATGCTAGTGCAGTAAATTATGGTGTTGGATTAATTCCACAATTTGATGGAAATCCAGCGACTCCATTTGTTGGAGTAAGAGGTGCAATGGTTTCATCATTTAGTGAAAAGCAAGTATTGGCACAAAGCTTTATCCTTGACTTTTTTGCAACTGTGGAAGTTCAACAAGCAATGTATGAATCAGATCCAAGACTACCAGCAACAAAATCACTGTTTGCTATAGTTGAAGCAGCAGATCCAATTGCAGCTCAATTTGCAGCAAGTGCTTCAAATGGTATTCCTATGCCTAATATTCCAGAAATGGGTAGTGTATGGGGACCAATGGCTGACGCTTTAAATGTCATTAGAACTCAAGCATATGGAACTAATGAAGAAACTGGCGTTACAATAAGCAATGCATCTGATGCGGTTAAATTAGCAGCAGAACAAATTAGAAACGCTATTGCAGGCGGTTAATTTTAATTAATCAATATTAAATTGGGGCTCTATTGAGCCCCAATTTTTTTAATGATATATTTAAGTATGACTCTATCTAAAATTTTGAGATACATCTTTCTAGCTGTATTTAATGCCTTAATTGTTTATGCTTTTCCATTAACTTTGGCATATGAATCTTGGTTTTTCTTGTCTCTGATCATAGTTATCGGTTTATTAGTAAATTTTGTATATTTCACTGAAAAATTCCAACCTATGAAATGGATACTGCCTGGCATGATCTTTATGTTATCTTTTGTAGTATTTCCAGCTGTTTACAATACTTTTGTATCTTTTACTAATTGGTCTACGGGACACATATTAACTAAAACCCAAGCTATTAGTGTCCTTGAAGACAGGGTTTATACTCCAGAAAATCAAAAAGGTATAGAGTTTGATATTTATATTCTTCAAGATATTGATCTAAGCTTTTATTATGTTGCTTATTTAAACGATCAGAATATTCTTTTTGGAAAAGCGGTATCAGATGATGAAATATTCTCTAGTTCTTTGGCAACACACGAGCCATCACTTTTTAATAATGGAGAATTTGTTACGCCAGATGGTTTCACTTTACTGACTGGAAAAGAACAAATAGCCAATTCAAGCAGTTTGCAAGAACTCTCCCTAGTAATTGATAAAAACACTAGAGCGCAGTTATACAAGATTTCTGTATTCGGAGCTTCTTCAGGACGGTTATCATCTACTTCTCAACTTTATAAATATGATGATGTAAATGATACCTTGATAAATAATGCCACCAACACCGTGTGCCCAGTTGTAAAAGATAATTTTGAATGTGAAGGCAAAGAGATAGAACCAGGTTGGAGAGTATTTGTTGGAGGGGAAAATTACAGAAAACTATTTTCTAGCCAAAGAATAAGAGGCCCTTTAAATGTTGTTGCTAAATGGACATTCCAATTTGCTTTGTTGTCTGTTCTATTGTCTTTTGGCGTTGGATTATTTTTAAGTATGATTTTAAATAAAAATGGATTAAGATTTCAAAGAATTTATAGAGCAATTTTTATTCTTCCATATGCTATTCCAGCATTTGTATCAGCTCTTGTTTGGAAAGGACTTTTAAATCCAGATTATGGCCTAATCAATTCATGGCTTGGTCCAATATACGAATTAGTTGATGCAGAACCAATCAAATGGCTTACAACTAAAGAAAGTGCAAGAACCGCAGTTCTTTTAGTTAATACATGGCTTGGTTTTCCTTACATGTTCCTGATTACCACTGGTGCATTGCAGTCTATTCCTAGAGAGTTAATTGAAGCAGCAAAAGTTGATGGAGCAAGTGGTCTTCAATCATTTTGGAGGATAACCTTTCCTTTGCTGATGGTTTCAATATCGCCACTACTTATTGGTTCATTTGCATTTAACTTTAATAACTTCACTTTGATATTTCTTCTTTCGGGAGGTGGTCCACCAATCGTTGGAAGTGATGTATCAGTAGGATGGACAGATATCCTGATATCGTTTACTTATAAGCTAGCAATTTCTGGAGGTAGAGGAAATTTATTTGGACTTGCTTCAAGTGTCACAATTATTATTTTTGCACTTGTTTTAATTATTTCAGCTATTTCATTTAGATACACAAAGCGACTGGAAAGAGTATATGGTAACATTTAAATTTTTAAATTGGGCAAAAGAATACGGATGGAGACATTTAATAGCACTAGTGTTTGCAACTTTTGCTATTTACCCAATATTGTTTGTTGCTACAAATTCTGTTGCAGATTTCGCTAATTTAACAAATTCGAAATTAATTCCAGATGGGTTTACCCTCAAACATTACAAGTTACTCTCTAATGATCCATTAGTTCCTTATTTTAAATGGCTTTACAACACCTATAAAGTAGCGATTATTGCTGGATTTTTTAATGTCTTTCTTGGAACTTTAGCTGCATACGCTTTTTCTAGGCTCCAATTTAAAGGCCGTAGGGCAAGTTTGTTAACGCTAGTTATTGTTCAAATGTTTCCATCATTTTTAGCTTTTGTTGCAATATATTTACTGTTTTTTCAAATAAGTGACGTAGCACCATTTATGGGGCTTGGTACACACATAGGTTTAATATTGGTTTACCTTGGAGGATCAATTGGTTTCAATTCCTGGTTAATTAAGGGCTTTATGGATACAATATCACCTTCTCTTGATGAAGCTGCAAAAGTAGATGGTGCAACTGATTTCCAAATATTTAGGAGAATAATAGCACCGCTTTCTAGACCAATATTAGTTGTAATTTTTGTTATAACATTTATAGGGATTTATTCCGACTTTATTCTTGCCGCTATATTCTTAAAAGATAAAAATTTATGGACAGTTGCAGTTGGAATTAATACTGTTTTTGTTGACGATTTCAATGCTGACTGGGGAGTAATCGCCGCTTCATCAGTTATAGCGGCAACACCTATTGCAGTTCTATTTATCTTTTTTCAGAAGCAAATTACAGGTGGATTAACTGCAGGGTCTGTAAAAGGATAAATCCTATTATTTAATAGCTCATTTAGCTTTTTTTAATTAAAATTGAGTATCAGATTCATGGGAGGATATTTTGTCTAAGTTACACGATTATTTGAAATCACAGGAAAATTTAATTACAGCATCGGTTGATGGAAAAACACTTTTAGATTTTATTGATAGAAATGCAGAAGAGTATCCTGACTATCCAGCATTAAATACTCCAGCTAATAGTGAATACTCCGCTTGGGATTCAATATCGTGGTCAGAATATAGAGATGTATCAAAAAATTTAGCAGCAGGATTAATGTCTCTCGGATTAGGTCCAGGGGACACAGCATTTATTATGTCTAACAATACAAAAGAACATAACATTTCTGATCTAGGAATTGTGTATTGTGGAGCTACTCCATCTACGTTATATAAACAATTAAAATCATCCCAGATTGAATATGTAGCAAACCTCATGGAAGCCAAAGTTGCAGTAGTAGGTGATCTTGAATTGTTTGCAGAAGTAAATGCAGCAAAAGAACAGTGTCCAAAATTAGAAGCAATTGTGCTTATAGATGGTTATGAAGATAATAAAGAACTTGATTATGTCCACAGCTACCACGAGTTAGTTGAGAAAGGAAAGGAACTAAATCAAGAAGACACCTCAAAATTAGATTCTGCTATTGCTACTGTTACTCCAGACTCTCTAGCTTGTTTAATATTTACATCTGGAACAACTGGAAAACCTAAAGGCGTAATGATTTCTCACAAAAACGTCCTATGGACTATTGAAAGTTTATTTGGTCAAATGATTCCTGCAAACAAATTTCCAAGGATTGTATCTTACTTGCCAATGGCACATATTGCTGCAAGAGCAGGTGACCACTATCAAGCTATTTACAGAGTAGGTCAGATATTTCCAGTTCCAGTATTAGAAGATATGAGAGATGCGCTTCCAACAATCAAACCATCAGTATTTCTTGCAGTACCAAGAGTTTGGGAAAGATTTAAAGGTGGATTGCAGGCAAGAATTGAAGAGAATCCTAAAAAAGATTTAATTGATAAGGCAATTAAAAATGGTTTAGAAAAAGTAGATTATGAACAGAGAGGTGAAAAAGTTCCTCTGGGCATTAATTTAAAAGATAAAGTATTTGCAAAACTGGTCTTTTCTAAATTTAAAGAAGGGCTTGGAATAATGGATACTGAATATTTTGTTACTGCTGCAGCACCTATGAATAAAGATGTTCATAGGTGGTTCCATGCAATAGGTATAGATATAACAGAGATTTATGGAATGACAGAAGATACTGGGCCTGCAACGATTGGTGTTCCTGGTAATGCCGCTGAGTCTTTTTCAAAAAAATTAAAAGTTGATGGACTTGAAGTTCCAAGTGTTCTAAATCCAATTGGAAAGGTTGGCATTCCAATACCTGGAACTGAAGTAAAAGTATTAGATGATGGAGAGTTATGTATTAAAGGAAACCACGTAGCACAGGGTTACTACAAATCTGAAGAACAAACTAAGGAAACTTTCGATGCAGATGGTTGGCTTCATACCGGCGATCTTGCAGAAATTGATGAGGATGGTTTTGTAAAAATTATAGGTCGTAAAAAAGAAATTCTAATAACTTCAGCAGGAAAAAATATTGCTCCTGTTGAGATCGAAGACCTTGTGAAACCACATCCTTTAATTGGTCAAGTTTGTGTAGTAGGAGATGGCAAAAAGTTCTTGTCAGCTCTTATTGTATTAGATGGTGACGGAGGTGCAGAGACATGGGCATCAGAGAATGGTATTGAGTACTCTCTTAAAGATATGGCTAAAAATGAAAAAGTGATACAAGCTGTTCAAGAACAAGTAGATGAAGCAAATTCTCAAGTTGCAAATGTTCAGGGTATTAAGAAATTTGTTATTTTAGAAAAAGAATGGACCGACTCAAGTGGTGAATTAACACCGACTTTGAAATTGAAGAGAAATGTTATTGCTGAGATGTATAATGATGAGATTGAATCAATGTATGAAGGAATCGAATAATGTCACAAGTATCTTTTGAAAATAGGACAGTAATAGTAACTGGTGCCGGTAACGGATTAGGTAAAGCGTACGCTCTTGATTTAGGTTCCCGAGGCGCAAAAGTTGTTGTTAACGATTTAGGTGGTGCAGTAGATGGTTCAGGCTCTGGCAGTACTCCAGCAGATGAAGTTGTTAATGAAATAATTGCGAATGGAGGGGAAGCTGTTGCCAATTATGATTCTGTTGCATCCAAAGAAGGTGGAGAGTCTATTGTACAAACAGCGATTGATAATTTTGGCACTGTTGATGCAGTTGTTAATAATGCAGGCATCTTGAGGGATAAAAGTTTTGCAAACATGTCTGAAGAAGAATTATCTTTGATTATAGATGTACATTTGAAAGGCACTTTTTTTGTTTCACAGCCTGCTTTTAAGGTAATGAAGGAAAATGCATATGGCAGAATTGTTAACGTAGCTTCACCTTCTGGGCTTTTTGGTAACTTTGGTCAATCAAACTATGGTGCAGCAAAAATGGGCATAGTAGGCTTAACAAACGTATTAGCCATTGAAGGGGCAAAATATAACATCAAAGTAAATGTAATTGCCCCAACAGCGTATACAAGAATGACTGAAGCCCTTCTTCCCGAAGATGTAGGTAAATTGTTCAGTGCGGACTTGGTTACACCAATGGTTTCATATCTAGCATCAGAAGTTTGTGAGCCTAGTCATGAAATCTTTGGAGTTGCTGCCGGTCGTTTTGCTCGTATTGGAATTATTACACATAAAGGTTATGTAAATACAACTGCGTCTGCTGAGGACATTGCTGATAATATTGAAGAAATAAGAAACATTGAAAATGGCACATATCCTCTAAGTAATGAGGATGAGCTTATGATTATTCAGCAAGCCATACAGGGTAATCAATAAGATAAATTTGATGTATAATTTTCTATGGTAAAAACCGAAACTAAACACTCCGATGCAGAACAGCTTGTAAGAAGTAAGCTAGATGAATTAATTCAATTCAGAAGTCAAACAGATGACATTAAAGAATTTTGGGGTAAACAGTTCGACCTTGGACTTGCATGGGTTCAATTTCCAGAAGGTGCTGGGGGATTAGGGCTAAATCCAAAATACCAACTCATAATTACTGAAACTTTAAGGAATGAGGGAATCTCTCAACAAAACAGAGTTGCAAATATTCTTGGTATAGGAATGGGTGCACCAACTATTGTTGAGTATGGGACTCCAGAACAAATTCAAACATACTTAAGACCAATGTTTACTACTGAGGAGATATGGTGCCAATTATTTTCAGAGCCAGGCTCAGGCTCAGATCTAGCAAGTTTATCAACTAAAGCGGTAGATGATGGTGATGGATTCATTGTAAACGGACAAAAAGTTTGGACAACACTTGGACACTTAGCTAAGTGGGGCTTAATAGTTACTAGAACAGATCCAGACGTTCCTAAGCATAGGGGATTAACATTTTTTATTGTTGATATGGAGTCCGATGGTGTCGATGTTAGACCTCTTCGACAAATAACTGGTGAAGCAGAGTTTAATGAAGTCTATTTTACCGATGTAAAAATTCCAAAAGAAAATATTTTAGGAAGCCTTGGAGATGGTTGGAGAGTCTCACTTGCAATATTAATGAATGAGAGAGTTGCAATAGGTGGTAATGTTCGTGAAAGAGGAAGTGGTGCACCTGGACATTTAGTTCAACTTTGGAACGATAAAGAACTTGATGATCCAGTTTCAAGAGATAAGTTAATAAAACTATGGATTGAACAGGAAGCAGTGAGATTAACAAATGTTAGAGCATTTGAAAATAGAGAAAAAGGCACACCTGGTCCAGAAGGCTCTACTAGTAAATTATATGAAGCTGAAATCAATAAAGCATCATATGAGTTTGGTATGGAAATGCTTGGCAATGATGCTTTGCTATTCCCAAGAGGTTACGAGTTGACCCAACCTGAATTAAATTTTGAAAATGAGACTTTTGGCTTCACAGACACTCAGAGTTTGTTTCTAAGGTCTAGAGCTAATTCAATAGAAGGCGGTACATCTGAAATAATGAGAAATATTATTGCTGAAAGGGTATTAGGACTTCCGAGTGAACCAAAATTAGACAAAGATAAAGCTTGGAAAGATATTCCAAGGTCCTAATAAATTACGCTAAATAAACCCTTAGAACAACTTATACTTATTTGATCATCTACTGATTCATTTCTTAGAGTTTTAGAACTACCAGCTTCAACATCTTCTTTATCTACATTCCACTTTGCTCCTGAGATAGTCAATGACTTTAAATTTGTTAACGGTACGATACTAAATTTTGATCCTTTATTAAGAAAAATTGATACATCATTTCTAAAAACAATAGTTTTATCCATGTAAAGCCAAGTTATATTTGTGGAAAATTCATAATTAATTATCAATGAAAAAATAGAAAACAAGTGATCAATTTCACCTTCTTCTCCTCCTACTATGTAAATATTTTTTTCTTCTGGATTACTAATACTGTCTAAAGAAAGTTCAAAGTCTGTCTTATCTTTATCCGGCTCATAGCGAATTAATTCTATATTTAAATTTTCTACTTTTTCTAATAAAACTGGTGTAATTGAATCTAGATCTCCTAGAACTTTTGAAGGAATTAATGATCTTTCAAATAGATGAGCTGTACCATTATCAACTCCAATTATTTCATCAAATGTTAGTTCATTTAGATCATAGCTAGTTGAGCAATTGCCACTTAATGAAATGAGAACATTTATCATATCTTAATTATATATAGCTACTTTAATTTATTAATTTCTCACATATCTCAAATAGGTTAAACTATATAGATATGAGTGAAGAATTTAAATTTAATATTGGTGATGAAGCAGTAAAAACTATCATAGATCTAAGAGATCAAGAACCTGGAGATAAAGAATATGCCTTATTCTTACAAATCGATGGGGTACATGGAAATCAATTTACTTATGATCTTAGTTTCCTAGATATAGATCAAGCAAGATCAGATGATAGGAGAGTTGATTTTGGCGATTTACCTGTAATAATTGCTGCCAAAGATGTTGAGAAGTTCGATGGTGCTAGTTTAGATATGTCCGAAGATCCAGATGCACCAGGATTAACTATGGACAATCCTAATACACCAAGTCCTGCAATGATTGGTAATCCTGCAGATCTTCCAGAGTTAAAGGGTGAATTAGCTGAAAAAGTTCAAGCAGTATTAGAGAACCAAATTAATCCAGCAATTGCATCTCACGGTGGTGCAGCTCAATTAATTGGCGTTGAAGGAAATGATATTTATTTAAGACTTGGTGGAGGTTGCCAAGGCTGTGGTATGGCACAAGTAACACTTACCCAAGGTATCGAAGCCTCTTTGCGTGAAGCAGTTCCTGAAATAGGAAATATCATAGATGCTACTGATCATGCGGCTGGTGAGAATCCATACTTTGCCTCTCACTAGACACTTATAACAGTTTTACCTATATTTTTTCTGGTTAGAAAGTTTTCTAAGGCTATGGAAGTTTCTTCTATTTTGTAATTATTTTTTGGAACAATATCTAATTGTCCATTTTCAACGTAGGAAACCAATTCTTTAAAATCTTCTGCAGTTTCGTGTGGAGATGTGTTTGTCCATCGACCCCACCATACT